>Ga0185307_1000233_pt1 | contig 37203 bp, 34 predicted proteins | sample LHCtaG_FD_128010 | JGI IMG/M metagenome (GOLD analysis project Ga0185307, IMG submission 128010) | Hot spring microbial communities from Little Hot Creek, USA to study Microbial Dark Matter (Phase II) - LHC4sed_matched (SPADES... | ecosystem: Environmental > Aquatic > Thermal springs > Hot... | reverse complement strand
GATGCAATATGGCTTGTCCAGTTTGCTTCGCCTACGCTGGAGCGGTAAACTACGTTTATGAGCCCACATATGAGCAGATTGTAGACATGATTAGGCTTCTAAGAAACAACAAGCCATGGGCATGCAATTCGCTACAGTTCAGCGGTGGCGAACCAACAATAAGAAACGATTTGCCAGCGCTTGTCGCAGAGGCTAAAAAGGCGGGAATAACCCATGTGGAAGTGAACACCAACGGTTTGAGGCTTGCAGAAGACATCGAATATTTCAAAAAGCTTTTGGACGCTGGCTTAAGCACTCTTTACCTGCAGTTCGACGGACTAAGAGAGGAAATCTACAAGAAAACAAGAGCAAGGGCAGATCTTGTTCAAATAAAGCATAAGGTTTTGGAAAACGCCAGAAAAATCGGATTAGACTCAATAGTCCTAGTCGTCACTTTGGCAAGAGGCGTAAACGACAGAGATTTGGGAGAAATAGTCCGCTACGCCGTCGCAAACCACGATGTCGTCAGATGTGTTAACATTCAACCAATATCCATGGCTGGGAGAGCCCGTAAAGACGAAATGCGGGAAATGCGAATAACGGTGCCTGACGCCATCAAGCTGATAGAAGAGCAAACAAATGGAAATATTACCAGATGGGACTGGCGTCCCGTCAACTGGCCTGTCCCGATATCTAAGGGTATGGAGATTGTTAAGAATCGTGTTTATCCAGAGTTTACAATGCACCCCATGTGTGGAGCTGCAACCTTCATAGTTGTTGAGGATGACAACTCTTACAAGCCCATAACCCAGTATTTGGACGTTGACAAGTTTGCGGAAGTTTTCTGGCACATATACTATTCTGGATTGCAAGGCAAAAGAACCATAGCGAAGATGAAAATGTTAGAGCTTCTACCCATGATAAAATCGCCGCTGATTAGAGGTTTGCTTAAAGACGTCATAACAAAGGGAAGCTACGAGGCGCTTGGAAGATTCATGCGGAAAATTATCATGATTGGAATAATGCATTTCATGGACGTCTGGAACTTTGACCTAGACCGGGTTCAAAAATGCGTCATCCACTACGCAACACCAGATGGGAAAATTAGGCCCTTCTGCACCTACAATAACTTACACCGAAATAATGTGGAGAAGCAGTTTGCCGTGCCAGTTAGTGAATGGACCGTGAAAATGGGAAAGAAACTAAATGAGCCAGTCTAATCGAACCATTATGGATAAAAAGCATGGCTAGTTTTTAGCAACCATTTCTTTTTCTCACGTAAGACCCTTAAGCGAACCTTCCGATAGCGCTTAACCCTTCACCTTCGGTTAGTTGAGAAACCAGATAAAAATGGGGATGGCGACACTTGCTATTTTGCCAAGAAGTTCATAATTGTTAGTTTTTGAATTTCACTTGTGCCCTCATAGATTTCAGTTATCTTTGCGCATCTGTGGAAGCGTTCAACATGGTAGTCTGCTAGATAGCCATAACCGCCAAAAATCTGTATGGCCTCGTCTGTAACTTCCATGGCTACGCGGCTTGCGTAAGCCTTTGCCATTGAAGTGGCAACTGGACTTGGCTTTTCATGGTCATATATCCAAGCCGCCTTATACGTCAGAAGGCGGGCGGTTTCAATTTTAATTGCCATTTCAGCCAACTTGAAGGAAACTCCTTGAAAGTTGATTATAGGCTGTCCAAACTGTTTACGCGTTTTCGCATATGCAAGCGCCTTTTCAAAGGCGCCTTGAGCCATGCCAACGGCTTGCGCCGCCACCGTTATCCGTGTTCCATCAAAAAGTTCAAGAGCATAATAGAAGCCCTTGTTAAGCTCGCCTACAAGATTTGCTTCTGGAACCCGAAGGTCGCTCATCGCCAACGAGCCCGTGACACAAGGTCTTATTCCCATTTTGCCGTGAAGTTTTGTCGCCTCCAATCCGGGCATACCCTTCTCCGCCAGAAATAGGCTTTGCCCTCTGTGGGGCGGCGCGGCGTTAGGGTCTGTCTGACATAGGATTATGAAAGTGTCGGCTATTGGAGCGTTTGTTATAAACTGTTTTGAACCATTGATTATCCACTCGTTTCCGCTTTTGACCGCTTTAGTGTCCAAACGGGTTATGTCGCTTCCATGCTCTGGCTCTGTGAAGGCTGCAGCTGCGATCTTTTCTCCCTTAGCGAGGGGCGGAATGTATTTTTCTTTCTGCTCTTCAGTGCCGTGCTTAAGCAGAACATCTGGAACCATAAGGTTTCCGAGGGAGATGGCCACTCCTAATCCTGGGTCAACTCGACAGAATTCCTCAACCACCAAACACTCTTCTAGGACGCCATAGCCTTGCCCCTCATATTCTTGAGGTATGCGCATGCTTGTGAAGCCCAGTTTTGCAGCCTTTCGGTAAAGCTCCATTGGAAATTCTTCTTTCTGGTCATATTCCAGTGCAAGTTCAGGCGTGAACTCTTTTTCTGCAAATTCGCGGGCAGCCCGCTTTATCTCCATTTGCTCCTCGGCTAACTTGAAATCCATATGGACAACTCGCTTAAATCATGCCTTTTGAGTTTTCAACTCGCTAATCTTGTTTTTCAAGACTGGCACAATCTTGAATAAGTCTTCAACCACGCCGTAGTCTGAGAAGCTAAATATCGGGGCTTTCGGGTCTTTGTTCACCGCTATTATTAAGTCAGAGTTTTTCATTCCTAAAACATGCTGGAAGGCCCCGCTGATTCCTAGGGCTATGTAAAGTTTTGGCTTAACAGTTTTTCCAGAAGTGCCTACTTGTCGATCGCTTGGAAGCCAACCCTTATCCACTATTGGACGCGAACAGGCTAGAACTCCACCAAGGGATTTCGCCAACTCTTCGACTAATGGTATGTTGCTCTGGTCTTTTATGCCCCTCCCAATGCCCACAAGCACCTCTGCAGCCGTTATGTCAACGCCTCCGGGCGGCGGTAAAACATATTCTATGAAACGCTTTGTTGTTATTTCCTCAGTTAATGGCGATGGAATCTCCTCTATTTGCCCGTTCATAGGCACTGGTGGTTTTTGAGCTTGAAAGGCGGCTTGGCGCACTGTCACCATGTAGCTTTCAGACTTGCGAAGCACAGCTCTAACGTTTACTTTTCCGCCATACATTTGCCGCGTAACAATGAAAGCGTCACCTTCAAAAGCTAAGTCTATGCAGTCCGTAGCCAACGGGATTTTCATAGCTGCTGCCAGTCTCGGAGCAAGTTCCACACCGTAGGAGGTGTGCCCAATAATTGTCAAAATTGGCTTATGCTCCTTGATCAGATGCACAAGAACTTTTTGGTAGACGTCGGAGTTAAAGTTCTCAAGCCTATCGTCTTCAACAAGCAAAACCTTTTGAGAGTACTCCGACAAAGTCTTCGCGTGTTCCCTAACATTTTTGCCTAACAGAACAGCCGTCAAACCAGCATTTGTCTTTTCAGCTATTTCCCTGGCTTTCGTTAACATTTCGAAGGTGATGTCCCTTAGCTGTCCCTGCCTATGCTCGGCTAAAACGAGTATTTCAGCCATTTAGATAAGCCCCCTTGACTTTAAAATTTCAACAATTTTAGTTGCTATCTCATCCGGGCTTCCCGTGAGAAACTCAGCCTGTTTCTCAACCGGTGGAACATAGAGCTTCTCTATCATCAGCCACGAGCCGGCCTCACCTACTTCGCTTTCATTTAGGCCTATGTCGGCCAACCCCATTACTTTGACTTCCTTTTGCATGGCTTTACGGATCCCCATGATGGAAACGTATCGAGGCTCATTTATGCCTGTTTGAACAGCAAAAAGCGCTGGCAGTTTAACCTCCAATCGTTCCTCTAAGCCGCCTTCAAGTTCGCGGTTGACAAAAGCTTTGCCTTCGCCGAGTTCAATCTTCTTAACCATGGTCGCGTGAGGAATGCCAAGCAGTTCAGCAAGAACAGGACCAACAACAGCGCTTCCGTCGTCACCGGCTTGCGCTCCGGTTAAGATTAAGTCAAAGTGCATGTTCTTAATGACGCTGTAGAGAATTTTGGCCGTCGCATATGCATCTGAGCCCGCAAACTTTGGGTCTGTTAGGCGTATGGCTTTATCTGCGCCGCGAGCCAAACACTTTCGCAGAGTGCTTTCAGAATCTTCCGCCCCAACAGTTATCGCTGTTACTGTTCCACCAAACTTTTCTTTTATGCGCACTGCCTCTTCCAAAGCGTAGTCATCCCACTCGTTTATGTCGAAAACCAAACCAGTCTTCTCTACGCCTTTGCCAGTCGCGTCTATTTTAAGTTCCGCTTCAGCTGTTTCTGGAACATGCTTAACACAAACAATAATGTCCAAACATCACCCTCTCCTTTAGGATTTTGAAATTGTGTTCACTTTTCTTTTCATATAATTTTCGCTTGAAAAAGGGCTTTTTAAACATAATTGGACCCTAAAAATGCTTAGGGCTACAACGTTGCCTATTAATAACTTGTCCTTCTACTTGCGCTTAAGTTGCTCTTTCAAAATTTCCTCAGCTTTTTCAACAGCCTCTTGCAGTTTTTCTACTAGAGGCCCCCCACCCTGGGCGAAATTTGGTTTTCCACCACCACCTCCACCGAGCATTTTTGAGGCTTCTTTGGCTATTTCGCTGGCGTTTACGCCTTTTTCAACAGCCTTTTTTCCAGCCATAACCATTATTCGGGCGTTTTTCCCATCTGCTCCGTAGAAAACTGCAACTGTGGCTTCATCTTTTCTAATTATTTCGTTTGCTGTTTGAATCATACGGTCTACGTCTATTTCTTCCATAAAATCACGCATCACCAGCTTAATTTCTCCAATTTGACTTACAGCTTCGATTTCTACTTTCGCTCCTACACCGGCGCTTTCCAGCCTTGCTATTTCCTTGATTAGTCTCCTCTTCTCAGCGTTTGCCTTTTTCAAGTCTCTAACTATTTTTTCCGCCGTCTTGCTTAGCTTTTCCAGCGGAGCGTTTAGGATTTCTGAAACCTTCAAGAGGAGTTCCTCGTTTTTCTGCACAGCTTTTAAAGCCTGAATCCCAACGGAATACTCAAGCCTTTCAACACCATCTTGAATCCTCTCAGAATGAATTATCTTAATGAAGCCTATTTCACCCGTGTTTCGCACGTGGGTTCCAGCGCAAGCTTCAACCTCCCAGTCTCCAATTTTGACCACTCGGATTTCCTTTCCTGGGACAGCGCCACCTTGGTAAAGCCTGAATCCGTAAAGGTTTTCAGCCTCTGTTCTTGGCATCCATGAAATTTCGACGGGTATGTGGCGGAAAACAGCTTCGTTGGCTAGAACCTCGATTTTCTGCACTTCTTCTCGTGTGAGACGGCGATAATGGGAAATGTCAAGTCTTGAACTTTCAACACCTTTTTGAGTGCCGAACTGCCAGACATGCTGCCCAAGAACGCGCCTCGCAGCAGCATTAACAATATGGGTCGCCGTGTGACTTTTCATTAAGGCGTAACGCCTATCCCAATCTATAAAGCCTTTAACCAAACTGCCCTCTTTCGGAAGTTTCCCCCCACCAATCTTGTGGACGATAACTTTGCCAACCTTCTGAACGTCTACAACCTCAACTTTTTCTCCATTAAACATCAGGAAACCAGTATCCGCTGGTTGTCCTCCACCCTCCGGATAAAAGCATGTTCTATCCAAGACGACGTATTTGTCCCCGAACACCTTGAGAACTTTTGCCTCAAAACTTGTCATATACTGATCCTTGTAGTAAAGCTCCTCTGTTTCTGGTAGGTCAGCCACTTCATCTTCAAGCCACTTTTCATGTTCAACCTCTTCCGTAGGCTTGGATGTTTGCATATGCCTCTCAGCAACTAAACTGTAGAAGTTTTCAGGAATTTCAACGGCTAAACCCTCAGCTTCCGCTGTTTCCTTAACAATTTCGGGTGGGAGACCATGAGAATCATAAAGTTCAGTTAAGGTTTCTACTGGAACTTTCCTTATGCCTTTTGATTTCAGCTCTTCGGCCATCCGCTTTAAAAGGCTTCCTCCCCTCAATATGGTTTCTTTAAACTTTTCCTCCTCAACATGGAGTATTTCCATTATCTCGTCCCGCATTTCTTTAAGATGGGGGTAATCTGCAGACCAATAACGAATTTGCATGTCAAAAATGTCATAAAGCCTATCTGGAATGCCCAAAAGCCTCAAAAGCCTATAAATTCTCCTAAACAAAAGCCTAGCCAAATACCCTTCTTGAATGTTGGACGGAACTACGCCTTCAGAAAGTATGAAGCTTAGGCATTTTGTGTGGTCTGCAACTGCGAAGGCATTTTCTATAGGAGATAAAAACTTATCCAACACGTCAACGTCCACGCATACCATTTCAGCCACTTTCCTTCTGGCCTCAAGCAAACCAGCCGCCTTTTCTAGGCTTACAAGGCCGGAAACTTTTGCAACTTTTGCCAAAAAATCTGAATCTATTTGGGTGACTCCAGCCATTTCAAAGATTTTCTCAAGCAGCTCACCGTAAATTGTGTGAAAGGCGCTTGGAGCCCCTTGGGAAAGCCAAGCGTAGCGGTCTATGCCATAACCGGTGTCAACTGTTCTTATTGGCAGTTTAACAAACTGGTTGCCGACAACTTTATACTGCATGAAGACAAGGGTTGCAACCTCTAACCCTCTAGCTATGCATTCAAGGCATGGTCCGGCATTTCCGCCACCCGACCACACCTCTTCTTTGTAGGTTATTTCATCCGGTTTTATTCCAAGGGCTTCTGTGGCAAAAGCATGGTGATATCTCACCGTTTGATCTTTCCAGTAAACTTCCTTATCTGGATAGTTAAATGCGTGATGCCCGCCCATTTCGAAAATCGTCAAATACTTGCCAAAGGTTGGGCCGGTGTTGGCTATGTCAACTAAACGAATGCATGGTTGAGCTATAACAAGAGGGTTCGCGGGGGGCGGCGCAATTCCCTCAGTTACGTATGGTTGAAAGTCTATTATGCTGGCATGTGTCAGATAAATGTCGTCTCTCCATCTTGCAACAACCGGGTAAGGCTTAATGCGTGTGTGCCCTTGCCTTTCAAAGAAGGATAGAAAAGCTTCACGCATTTCACGAAGGGTATAGCTCTTCCTCGTAGGCGGATTACCTATAAAAGTATAAACGGCGCAGCCTTCGGGTCTTGCCTCCCCACATGTTTCCTGTTCTGGGTTAAGGGTCCAAAAGTATGTCCCACATTTTGGGCAAAGCTTCCTAATATAGCCTTTCTCCTTAAAAAATGGAAGTGCATATTCCTCGGATGGAAACCTTTCCAACCTTTAAACGCTCCTTGGGAATGGCCTATTTGAGGCTAAAGGTTTTCAATGGATAAACGAGCCTCCAACATTTAAACTATTTCACTATCCAAGTTTAAAGCCTATAAGAAAACCGGCTATGAAGCTTGCAGCAAACGGCAGTAAGGCTATGGTGTGGACAAGCCATGATAAGGCGCTGCTAGCTGCTCCGAAAAGGTCGCTTATGAATGTAAAAAGTGCCTCATAATTTACGCTTATAACGCCTTTAACGCCGAGATAAATGAGAACCAAAATGAACAAGCCTATCAAAATTAATATGAGCTTGCTTAATTTTTTAATGGCGAACCCAACTATAAAACCACCTATACCTCCTAAGCCTAACTCATAAACGATTGGGGGTAAAACCTCACTCATGTAGGGTTCTCCAAATATCAAGCACCTTGCGTACTTTAAAGCTTATTGGCTTTATCAACAATTTAGGAGACATGACCAAGTGGAGGTGAAAAAGGCTGGACATCCTTGAAATATACATACTTAACCTTGCTTTGACGGTGGGCATGTTCATCGTTCTGATTTTCAGAGCATGGATTGAGTTGAAAAACTATAAAATGATGTGGAGGGAGCTAGAGTGGAGGCAGACCTACCAAGCTGTCGGCCGCATACTTAAAGCTGAAAAAGACATGTTTTGTAGGGTTGAAGGCGGTGATGAGCTTTATCGTCTGCTCTGTGAAATCTTCAAGGTTAGAGAAGACGAAAAGGCATAGAAGCCCCACGCTTTTATGGAAAGTGCCAACTTTCTATTAGCGCGTCTACTGAAAAGCGGTGTTTTTCAAGGCCATAACGCGTAAAAGGCTTTGTAAGGTGTCGCTGAGACCTGGACGAAGTAATATACAAACCCTTCTGTAAGTCCCGTTTAATGTTGACGGCAATTTTGCGAAGGCCGGGAAAACGTGAACCACATTTTTCGCATTTAAACCCCTTGTCCTTACCCATAGATTTCAACCGCTTGCCACACTGAGGACAAGTTGGGTTGTGATAAACCCTTTGAGCAGCAAGCTTTAACACGCGTAGCTTTTCAAGGTTTATGGTTAGTGGACGATTTTTGGATGGGGGCCGAACGCCTCCATGAACTTCCACGTAGTCTCCAACGATAAGCTTGTTTGCAGCCTTTCTTAGAGCGCCAGTAGGCGCATAGGCGGCGCAATCGACACGGGTGCTTCCGTCTTCAATTGTGAAAATAACATGTCTCCTCGGAATTACCCTAGGGCTTGCTGCCACGGTTCCTCTGGCAACCACTGGATGGTATGGCTTTATTTGGCTTAACTGCTTGACACGTTTTAAATGGGCGTCTGTGCCATGGTTTGTTCGGAAAATCACCCACCGCTCCACGGGCTCGAGGGGCTTAACAATTTTAAAAGCCTTCTTAACAGCTTCTGGGCTTTCGCCTCTTATGCCGAAAAGGATGGGGTCTGGTCCCCGAGGCGTTATTAGAATTCTACCAGTTTCAGGGTCAACATTGTTAAAAGTGTAAGGGGCTGTAGCCCTATCCATCTCTATAACAGATTGGGCGTCTATTTTTCTCTTTAATCCATAGTTTTCCGGAGTGCGGTATGCGATTATCTCAAATGTGTGATCACCCTGTAGCGTTTCGCCCACCGCTGCTAAACTGCCTATTATGCCGCGTCCACCTTTAAAGCCCAAAGCTTCAGCTTTGAATCGCTTTATAAGTTTTAGGGCTGCTTTCATGTTTACGATCCCGGTAATCGCATTTTTGGCGAAAATTCGAACCTCGGCTGGAATTTTTGCTCTTGTAAAGAAAACGACACCCGGATCTGTGCCCTTATGTTCCAAATCGGAGTTTTCCTCTATGGTTTCTATGACTGTTTCTTTAATTTGGCCGATGATGTTTTCGTCGCATTTTATTCTTAGGCAGAGAGCCCCATTTCCTCTAGTCTTCCACGGCACATTGGGGTTCAGCCTAATAAGGTTTGGATAATCCGTGAATATGGCCCCCAGTTTTTCCAGTTTCTCCACTAAAAGGGCGGCAATGTAGGTTGTGCATCCTTTTCTAGGTGAATCAGTGTCGTCGAAGCCTATGTGCATGTGTTGTGAAGTCATCTATGCAGCCTACAAGCATTTACACTTCTGAAGGCTAAAAAGAGTGCGTTGTCAAGGCTTTTGGCTTGTAGATGAAATAAAAGAGGGATAGGCTATTTTGATTCTTCAACTATTATCATTGTAAGGGTCGACCTAACCTTGTCGAGCCTTCTGATACGCCAAGTCACAATTTCCTTCAGCTTATCCATGGATTCCGCGCCAACTCTGCATATTATGTCGTATACGCCGTAAACCGCAAAGGCTTCCTCGACACCTTCAATTTTTTTCAGGTCTCTTAGCACGTCTGCTTCTGAGCCTATTTCCGTGTTGATTAATACAAAGGCTTTTGGCATTTAAACCTCCTCGTATTTAATGTCTGTTCTGAATGCATTAAAATATTTTGCCATTTAAAGGAAACTGTGAACTTTAAAAACTGGCTGAACGCATTCTATATCCATGCGTTGCAAGCCGCCACCGTTTACCATACAGTTTCTGCAATGGTTTCCAGCTTGTTGGGCTATCCTTGCTTGGCCCTCAAATTGAAAATATTCTTATGCGCAGTCCGCGATATTAGCTGTAGGTCTAGCCATGACAAGCGAAAGTGTTGATAAAGGCTTTATAACAAGCCGTGAAATGCGAACATTAGAGTTAAACGCCGAATACTTTGGGGTATCTCAGCTTCAGCTTATGGAGAACGCGGGACGAAACGTAGCCATAGAAATAGATTCAAGGTTTACGCCCGACAAGAAAGTTGCAGTTTTTTGTGGTTTAGGCGGCAATGGCGGAGACGGTTTTGTTGCAGCAAGGCATCTCGCAGCCATGGGTTTTAAAGTGACGGTGATTCTTGCTGGAAAAGCCAATGAAATTTCCCACAGGGCAGCCTTAGAAAACTGGAAGGCGCTGCAATTTCTGAGGGAAAGCATAACCATTCACGAAGTTTACGACAGCTCCCTTGCACCAGACGTAGATGCAGATGTTGTGGTGGACGCGCTTCTGGGAACGGGAACAAAAGGCAAGCTTAAACCGCCAATTCTTCAGCTCGTCGAAAAAATTAACAGATCAAACGCCTTCAAAGTGGCCGTCGACGTGCCAACAGGCATAGACTCCGACACAGGGGAGGTTCTGGGAACAGCTGTTAAAGCCAACTTGACTGTAACCTTCTACAAGACTAAGAAGGGTCTTGAAAACGCAAGAGATTATGTTGGCGAGCTAACTGTTAAGGACATAGGTTTGCCGCCAGAGCTCGAAAATTATGCTGGGCCGGGAGACGTTAAACTTGTTTGGAAAACTCGCGTTCCAGAATCCCATAAAGGAGATTATGGAAGACTTCTGGTGATAGGCGGAAGCGAAACCTTTTCTGGCGCCCCAGCGTTGGTGGCGCTGGCTGCGTTAAGGACCGGTGTTGACTTGGCTTATGTTGCCGCGCCGCAGAAAACAGCCTACGCTATATCAGCCATGTCTCCCGACTTAATCACTATAAAACTTGACGGAGAACACCTAAACATGGGTAATATTCCCGCCCTAAAAGCCTACATTGAAAAATCCGACGCTGTGGTTATTGGACCCGGATTGGGACTCCACGCTGAAACAAGGGACGCAGTTAAAGCTTTGATGGATGTTGTTGAAAGCGCTAGTAAGCCGCTTCTGCTGGACGCTGACGGCTTAAAAGCTTTTGCAGAATTCAAAAGAAGATTAAGTGTGCCAACGGTTTTGACCCCTCACGCCGGAGAATACGCCATACTAGCCGGGAAATCACTGCCAGAAAATTTAAAGGAAAAAGCTCTAGAAGTTCGGAAGACAGCTGCTGAGCTGGGCACAGTAATACTTCTTAAAGGCCCGGTGGATATAATCGCTGATGAAAAACGGTTCAAACTCAATTTTACTGGAAACCCTGGGATGACGGTTGGTGGAACCGGAGACGTGCTTTCAGGAATCGTCGGGGCTTTTCTTGCGCAGAATGTGGATCCCTTTGAGGCTGCTGTTGCCGGAGCCTTTGTTAATGGAGCTGCAGGAGATTTTGTTTTTGAGGAGAGGGGATACCACATGGTTGCTTCTGATCTTCTGCAATGGATTCCAAAAGTGCTGGACGACCCGATGAGCCACCTGAAGGTGCGAAAAACCGGTGCAAAAACCAATTAAGATAGTTGTTTATCATGCGGGACAATGCGACCCTAAAAAGTGCACAGCCTTAAAGCTTAAACGTCACGGGCTAGTCCGTCTGGTGCGGCAGGTCAAATTTCTGCCAAAAAGGGCGATTGTGCTAAACCCCTTTTCCAAAATTGCCTTTTCACCGGCAGACAGAGAACGCATAGAAAAATATGGGCTGGCAGCTTTGGACTTCAGCTGGGAACACGCTGAAAAACCCCTGTTAAAAAGTGTTAGAGGCACATCCAGATGTCTACCATACCTGATTGCCGGGAACCCCGTCAACTTCGGATGCCCCACAAAACTCAGCACCGTTGAAGCTTTAGCAGCAGCCCTATACATAGCCGGATTCAAAGAAGAAGCCTATAGGCTGTTGTCCATATTCAAGTGGGGCCACTCTTTCATTGAAATAAACATGGAAAAACTTGAAAGTTACGCAAGGGCAAAGGATAGCAAAGCGGTGGTAGAACTGCAGAAAAAGTTCCTACAACAACTTTGAGCCTTTCTTTGTCTAAAAATTCCTACCTATTCACTTTACTTTTGGAAAACAAAAGATAATAGTTACTGTTGGCGCTATAAGTTAAACGAATCAAATGGAGCCTATAACAGATCTATATCTGTTTCTGATATCCGTGGTTTTTATATCCCTATCTGGAGTTATGATGCCCGGTCCAGTGTTTGCAGTGACCGTTATAAAGGGATATAGAAGCAAAAAGGCCGGAGTCCTAATAGCTCTTGGGCATGGGGTTGTGGAGTTTCCGCTAATCTTTCTCTTATATTTCGGACTTTCCGGGTTTTTCGCTTCCACCGTTGTTCAAAAGGTTATAGGCATTGTTGGCGGATTAATGCTGGTTTACATGGGCTTCCAAACATTTAAAACGAGAAAAAAGGAGGTTGCCATGGAGACAAAGCAGTCTGGACACGCATCCCTCGTTGCAGGTTTGGTTGCAACCAGTGCAAACCCATACTTTTTCGTTTGGTGGGCAACTGTGGGCGTAGCACTCATCTGGAACGCTTCTATCTTCGGCGTATTGGGATTGTTGGCTTTCGCTATTATTCATTGGCTATGCGACCTTGCATGGGACACTTTTGTCTCCTTGACAGTTTTTAAGTCGAGGTGTTTCTGGAGCGAAAAGGTCTTCACGTTGGTTTTCCTCTTCTGTTTCGCCGTGCTTGTTGTTTTTGGTTTATGGTTTATTATTTCGGCGTTATTGTGGTAAGTTGCCCACTTTTTTCAGCCTATACCTTTCATAAATTAGCTCGACGTGGTCGCCGTCCACAATAAATTCTACCGGAAGTTTTCCACCAGCTTGTATTGCGTAAAACTTTTTCACGGTGCCTTCAATATCCTCTGGGATTAGCGGTATTATCATGTCGGTGTATTTGTCGCAAATTTCTATTTGAAGTATGCCATCTTTAGGCGCGACTTTAGCATCCATGGTTCCCTTATAAGTTTCATATATTCCGCTTAGAAGGTCGTAGGTTTTCTCGTATTTAATAAAGGGTAGCTTCTCCGGGTTTTGACCCAGCAATAGGGCGAGCGCATACAACCCTATTTGGGATAGAGGATAACCGCTTCCGTTTGCCAAGAGTGCCACGCCTACCTTTCTTTCAGGGATGTAGCCCATGTAGGCTGTGTAAACAAGCACTGAACCGCCGTGGCCCACAAGCTTGTAGCCCAAGAAGTTTGGTGTTATGCTTAACCCATAGCCATAAGCTTCTCCGCCGAAAATTTGAAGGGGCAACTTGACTCTTGGCTTCTCCATCTCCTCAATTGATGCTGGAGAAACTAGGGTTCTGCCATCATATTTTCCACGACTAAGATACATGATTATGTAACGTGCCAAATCAATCACATTGCTTATTAGTCCGCCGTCGGCATAAATACCAAATGGATGCACAGACTTTTTGGGTTCTCCATCTCGGGTAATAATGTACGGTGTTGCAACATTAGCATCAGCTTCAACATCCTCTTTGCGGAAGAAACTTCTGTTCATCTGCAACGGCTTAAGTATGTTTTCACTAACATATTTGTCGTAGCTTATGCCCGAAACCTTCTCAATTATGTGTCCCAATATGACATAGCCTTCGTTTAAGTAAAACCATCTTTCGCCGGGCTTAGCTAAAGCCCACTGATTTGCGTCTCGCATGAAGGTGAAAAGGTCTTCTGCGCTTGCAACGGGCACCCATTTGCCTCCAGCTCCTGTTACGTAACGGATTAAGCCTTCCGCATATGCTAATGCTGGTATGCCAGAAGCATGACAGAGCAGATGCCAAATCTTAACGGGTTCGCCGCCTTTAGGCTCCAATTCTAGTGGGATATATTCCTTCACAGGGTCGTCGAGGCTTAGCTTACCTTTTTCTGCAAGCTGCATTATTGATAAAGCCGTAAAAGACTTTGTGACTGAGCCAACGCCATAAAGGGTTTCAGGGGTAGCTCTTAGGCCATACTCCAAGTCGCGGAAGCAAAATCCCTTAGTGTATGTTAGTTCGCCGTTCTCCACTATTGCTAAGCTTAGTCCCGGAAGATGGGTTTTTGAAATTTTTTCAAAAATGAAGCTTTCCAGCATGCCGTAATCCATTTCGTCTACCGCCTTTCACTGGTAAATAGTGATTGCTTGTTGATAAACTTAAACATTTAAAAGAGAAATTAGACGTAGGACAATAAATGGTGTTGGCGATGGCGGAAAACATGCTTGAATACCATGTTGGAAGGGCGAAATTACGCCTTGTCCAAGGCGACATAACAGAAATGGAAACAGAAGCCATAGTCAACGCAGCAAACCCCTCGCTTATGGGAGGCGGCGGAGTGGATGGTGCAATCCACCGCAAAGGTGGACCCAAAATTTTAGAAGAGTGCAAACGTATAAGGGCAACCGAGTGGCCTAACGGCCTTCCAACTGGAAAAGCCGTCATAACTTCAGGGGGCAATTTAAAGGCTAAATATGTCATTCACACGGTTGGGCCGATTTGGCGGGGAGGCAACAGCGGTGAGCCGGAACTTTTAGCTGAAGCTTATAGAAACTCGCTGAAACTGGCGGTTTCAAAGGGATTAAAAACAATAGCGTTTCCATCAATAAGTACGGGTGCTTACGGCTATCCTATAGAAAAGGCTTGCAGGGTAGCCCTAACAACTGTTAAAGAGTTTTTGGAAAAGGAGGATAAGCTTGACATGGTTGTGCTTGTTTTATTTAGTAAGCGGGACTTTGAAATTTACAAGGAAACTGCAGAGGAGATTATGGCAAGCTGAGCTAATGCCTTATGTAAACTTTGCCTCCAAGCTCCTCAACACTTACTTTTAGCTTTTCTAAAACTTGTTTCATCCTATCATTAACTAAGTTCTGCCAACCTTTTGAACCGCTAGGAACCCTTACCTCTATTATGCAGTAATATTGCTCGCCCAAACATGCAACCCCAATGAATTCTAATTAAAACTGGATGGTGGAAAACTTAAGCCATGCGAATTTTAGGTATGGATTGCCAGTATCCTAAAATTAGATTCTGAATAGACATGTTGAACCATTCAGCTAAAATTAAGAACCAAAGATGGAATTAAGCCCATCCGCAAAGGGTCACGGATATCCCTCTTAATTAAAAGCGGGTCGATGTAAGCAATTAACGTCTTCCCACTTGCATCTGCTTTGATTCTCCAGAACCTTTTTAAGTCTTTTTCGGCAAGCCTTCTCCGTCCTATCATGTCCTTCTTTGCCGCAAGCTGTATGGATTCCAGATAGAAATCTGTTATGGCGTAGTTCACCAGTCTAAGGTTAAATTTCAATTCCTTATCCCCAAGTTTTTCCAGCGTCTTAAGGCTGACAATTACGGCGTCTCCGAAGTCTTTTAGGCTTTCCTCCCGCAAAACTATTAGGGGACATATGAAGCTTGAAGCTTGGAAAAGTGAATCCAAGATTGGGTTGTCATCAATTTTTGGCAAGGTTAAAAGCTTTTTCCACTTCAGCTCAAGCTTAAGGCTTTCGGAAACTCCGAGTTCTCTGTACCTGAACTTCCTTTTAAGCCAGTCAAGTTCGGTTTTTGGAAAAAGCTCCCTTGAGAAGTAGACTATTCCCCTGAGGTTTTTAACCAAATAAAGGCGGAGAGGTTCTGAAAAATTGCCCATAAGTGTGTATGTGAACTCTTCAAGCCTTAAACTTTATTCCGCTTTTTCTTAAGAGGGATATACGTTTACAGAAAGCGCAAACTTCACCAGATGAAGGAAAACCGCAGACTTTGCACTTGCCAAGGGCGGGTTTAGGCTTAACATTTTCAAGTAGAGGAATAAGCTCCAAAAACCTGTTTAAAAGCTGATGCTTAAAATACGGGTTGTCTTTGGACAAAAGTTCCAGGGTTTCCGCTCTTTTCCTTACACCAGTCCCTGTGGAAAAGGGACAATCGATTTCTCTGAAGGGGACATCCTCGTAAAGACAGTAAAGCAAGTTCTCGGTTTGAGGACAGCGAATCAGCGGCTTAACCTTTGAAGCCATTCCTTCCGCTAGCGGGGGTAAAACCGGCTTAAGCCTAATGAAGTGCTCCCATCGACCATACAGGAAATTGTTAAACATTATGCCAGCAACATCTTCAAGATTATGTCCAGTTGCCAACACTTGAGCATTAACTTTAACCGCCATTTCCTCGAAAACACGACGCTTAATTGTTCCACAAACAGAACAAAGCTTTCTTTTAAACGGTGTCTTTTTAAAATCGCCTATTCTTATACACAACTCTTTATAAAGGTCAAAAACATGCAATTCGACATTCAACATGCCAGCCAGTTTCTCAACCTTAGCTTGACAATGCTCCGAGTAAGTCGGTATTCCCAAGTTTACATGCAACGCCACAAGCTTAAGTTTTGGGTAAGCCCTCTTCAAAACGTGGAGAAGAGCTGCACTGTCCTTACCGCCGGAAACCGCAACAGCTACGGCGGAGTCTTCACGAAACATACTGAACTCCTCCACGGTCTTCTTGACCCTTGCAATATAAAAGTCAACAAAACAGCTGGGGCATAGGTTCAGCTGAGCATATGGAATTCGCACTTCAGCATTAGCGGAACGGCACTTAACACATGTTACAGGCATAGAACATCAATCGCTCATTACAATATCGCCGATAAAACATTTTACTTGCTTGCGGTTTTAATGGCTGGTTAACTGTTCTTCGGACACTGCGATGGCAGCGTTGCCACGCATGGTGTTTTTGTACGATTGTCCGGTCTGTTCTGATAGAAGATTTTTTCACAATTTATAAATATTTATTAGACCCACTCCTCTTTGGAGGATTTTAAATGAAGAGAAAAACTCCTAAAACATGCATTGTTGTTGCTATTATCATAATGCTTTTGATGTTTTCTGTTGGCGCAGTTGCTCCTGCAAGAGGCAGCAATGCAACCAGCATTCAGTTTGGCTGCGAACTTGTCACTATAATTAGGGATAATTACGGTGTTCCACATGTTTTCGCGCGGTCTAAGGAAGGATTAGCCTTCGGCTGTGGTTACGCGATGGCTCAGGATAGGCTTTGGCAAGCTGACGTGTTTAGAAGATCAGCTTTTGGAAACCTTGCAGAATTTGGGTTAGCCACCATAGAGCAAGACTACGAAATTAGAAAGTGGGGATACAGTAGAGAAGAGCTTAGGGAAATCTATGAGAAGTGGGTGCCCACCAAACCAGAAGCCCGTTTGAAGGAAATGATGAGAGCCTACGTGGATGGGATAAACTTCTACATTACCCAAGCCCAGATTAAAGCCCTATTCGGTGACTATTCGATGATTCCATTGGAATACCTTCCTGGAGTTGTCACCCCAGATGGCCTCTTGCCAATCGAACCCTTCACTGTTGAAGACTGCGTAGCCATAACGGTTATGATGGCTTGGCGATTCGGCGGTTGTGGCGGATCGGAACTCCAATACGCAGCAGCCTTACAAGCTCTGACAGCTAAGTATGGCGACGAATTGGGTTGGCTAATTTTCAATGATCTATTTCCGCAGAATGATCCCGGAGCTGAAGTGACCATACCAAGCGAGGATGGATGCTATGAGCCAAAATGCTCAAGTTCCTCAAGCTTTCAGTTTAATTTCCCAAGCAGCATAAGCCAAGTTTATCAAAAATATAAGGAACATGAAGAAGAGATAACTCAGCTTTTCGACTCTTTGGGTATACCGACAAAATTCGGAAGCAACGCGTGGATGGTTAGCCCCAAAAAATCGCAGAGTGGAAACGCCCTTCAAGTTGGCGGTCCACAAATGGGGCATTCAATACCGCAGATAGTCTTAGAGGTTGGGTTGCACGGCGCGGGGATCGACGCTGTGGGCATGATGATGCCTCAAGGACCATTCATTTTGATTGGTGTAAGCGAATATGGTGCTTGGACCTCTACAACCGGCGTTTCTGACGTTATGGACACTTACATCGAAGTTCTTAATCCCAATAATCATACTGAGTATTGGTATAATGGTCAATGGGTCCCGATGGAAGTCAGAACGGAGAGAATATATGGATACAAGAAGCTTACGTATGTAGACAAGCTGGTATATCGCACCGTGCACGGCCCAGTTTTCGCATGGGACGAAGCTAATCACTTAGCGTTTGCCATGAAGACACCCTACTATAAGAATGAGCTTGCAGCTGAAGAGGGCTGGATGCTCTTCCAAGAGGCAAAAAACATTTGGGAATTCCAAGAAGCTGTTAAAACCATACAGCCATCCCACAACTTCTACTGGATAGACCGCATGGGAAACATAGGTTATTGGCATGCTGGCACATTCCCAATAAAACCAGCAACTGGCAAAGGTGGAAGACTAATTGATGATAGACTGCCATTATGGGGAACAGGTGAAGAGGAATGGGTTGGACTCACGGGCTTTGATGAGATGCCAAAATGCATCAACCCCAAGCAGGGCTGGCTTGCCAACTGGAACAACAAGCCAATTGCCAACTGGCCCTACGCAGAATCAGACGCTCAATGGGGCCAAGGACACCGCGTCAAGCGCCTAATGGACCTTTTAGCCGCAAAAGACAAGTTTTCCTTCGAAGACATGAACCTCATCAACATGGATGCTGGATACAACCACATTCCAGGAATGAGCCTTCTCCACTACTTGGTTTCGGCCGCTGAAAAGGCAGCTTCGACTAACCCGGATGTTGCTGCTGTGTTGCCCTATCTAAAAGCGTGGAACCATCACTATAACGATTTGAAGCCGCCAAGATGGCCAGATCCCGAAGCCACATATGACGATCCAGGTTTAACAATATTCGATGACTGGTACAACCGAATACGCACAGCCGTTTTTGCCGATGATATTCCTTCAGATATTATGAAAGTGACAGAATGGCAATTAAGCACATTAATACATGTCTTCGACGGCGAACAGTCAAAATTGCCTCTTAACTATGACTATCTTAATGGAGAAGATAGGGACGAAGTGATTGTACGTGTTCTAGAATGGACCGTTGGAAATCTAACACAAAAGTATGGAAACGACATATCTACATGGTTAACGCCTGTTCGGAAAGTTAAATTCAGTCAGCTGGGAGCCCTACCAGCTCCAACAATGCATTATATGAATCGTGGCACTTACAATCACATTGCGGAAATGCCGAGATGGAACTGGCTTAAACCGCCAAAAGCGGTGAACGTTATACCACCCGGCCAAAGCGGGTTCATACACCTTGTAGACGGCAATATTGTCATCAGCCCCCACGCCTATGATCAATTACCACTTTATGAAACGTGGACCTATAAGCCAGTCTTACTCAGGTTCTCAAGCATATGGGAAGTAAGAGAATCCGTGACCATTCTACCATACATCAAATAGAAATATTCAGAAAAACCCCTAAACCCCCATTTTTTAACCTAAAAAACAACCAATACAGAGCCTATCCCTCTAGTTTTAAGCCTTTAAATGTCAATTTTAGCTGAGAAAATGCAAACCTTCCTTAAGAATTCAAGCCATGCAAGAGCAGCACAAGACCCAAAAATCTAACAGCCCATTATGATACCATTAATAAAACGTTTTACGCTAGAAAACATAATCGGATGCTGTAATTGCTTTAAACGTTAAGACCAGCCTTACAATTGTTAAATAAATTCCGTTGGGACCTTGCTGGCTGTTTTTACTAGTTCAGCTGCGGCTCTTGTGTATCTCATAATTTTCATCATACTTCCTGTAAGCTTGAATTTGCGGGTTAGTAGACCCTTTATAGGGTCTATTTCTCCCATGATTAATTTTTTCCAGTTTGAGTAGGGTCCCTCATAGATGAATTCTGCCGTTTTGGCGTTTCGGTTTGGCACTTGATAGGCGTCGCGGCATTTTCCATGCCACAAGTCTACATAAAAAACTACCTCTTTGTCTAAATTTTCATCGGGGGTTGCTATGAAGAGAAAATCTCCCTCCCAGTCTTTGGCGGCTTCCTCGTAGACCTTGTTCTTGTTAATTTCCTCCTTAAAAGCCTTAATCCATTCTTCGCTTGGAAACTTGTATTTCTTTTCCATATTTACACCAATTGCTTGATTATGCTCAACTTATAAATATTTTTAGGAACAAATAATTAGAAATGGCTTTACACATTATTAACAGCTCGCTGAACAGAAGTTTTATTAATTTTCTGAGGCAACCATCTCATAGGCGTGTTTAAAATGTTTGGGTATATGGGGAAAATTCTTAGGGTTAACTTGTCGACAGCAAAAATAACAGAGGAATTCCCAGATGAAAAAACGCTTAAGATGTTCTTGGGAGGCAGCGGGTTGGCAACTAAATATCTTTTTGACGAGGTTAAAAGAGGAGCGAACCCACTAGGTCCTGAAAATAAGCTAATATTTATGACTGGACCTTTAACTGGAACCCCTTCCCCAAGCACTGGACGATATACAGTGGTTTCGAAATCCCCCCTCACTGGGTTGTGGGGGCAAGCCAATTCAGCTGGTTTTTGGGGAACATCCTTCAAAAGGTCAGGGTTTGACGGGGTGATATTTGAGGGGATTTCGCAAACCCCTGTTTATCTTGTGACAGACAATGGAAAAGCAGAGCTTAGAGATGCCTCGCATCTTTGGGGTAAGAATACTTCAGAAACTACAAGGTTGATTAAAGAGGAGCTGGGTGAGGGTTTTAGGGTTACATGCATAGGAATCGCTGGGGAGAACCTGGTAAAGTATGCGGCCATAATAAATGATGCTGAAAAGCCTAATTGGGGTCGAGCTGCCGGAAGATGCGGCATGGGAGCCGTTATGGGCTCAAAACGATTAAAAGCTATTGCCTCAAAAGGAACGATGAAAATTAAAGTTGCAAACGAAGAGATTTTCATGGAAGAAGCTAAAAAAAGGTATGATTGGGTAAATGAAAGCTTATTAAAAATGTCCCTTGAGGTTTATGGAACAGCTGCTGTCTTAGACTTGGTGAACGTTCGAGGCGGATTTCCAACAAGAAACTGGCAAACTGGAGTCTTCCGAGGCGCCGACAATATAAACGGAACAGCTATCGTTGAAAAAATATTGACTGAGAGAAAGGCTTGTTTCGCATGTCCAATTGCCTGCGGAAGAATAAGCGAGATTAAAACTGGTCCATACGCAGGTAGCGGTGAGGGGCCAGAATATGAGTCCCTAGGCTCTTTTGGCGGAATGTGCGAAATCGATGATTTGGAAGCAATTACATATGCACATTTCTTGTGTAACGAGTATGGCCTCGACGTAATCTCCGCTGGAAGCACTATAGCCTTTGCCATGGAATGTTATGAGCGGGGAATATTGACAAAAGAGGATACTGGCGGGTTAGAAGTTAAATTTGGCGACCCAAATGTTATGATAGAACTTGTGCATAAAATAGCTAAAAGGGAAGGAATAGGCAATCTTTTAGCTGAAGGAACAAAAGCGGTTTCTGAAAAACTAGGTAGAGGATCCGAGAGATTTGCTATGCACGTTAAGGGACTTGAAATGCCTGCCTATGACCCGAGAGCAGCAAAGTTGACAGGGCTTGCATATGCAACTGCAAATCGTGGAGGCTGCCATATTACGGCATATGTGGAAGGACCGACATTTCTGTCAACACCGTATCTTATTGTTGAAGAGAGTGATGTAGGAGACATCCTTCAGGAAAATCCTGAAACCGCTAAAATTGTTAAGGACATGGAAGATGCGTTAGCCGTTTTTGATGCCGTTGGAGCATGTAAATTCATGGGGATGGTTTTGACAGCTGAGGATTGGGCGACATTGATATCAAGCCTTACAGGCTGGGAATTCACTGCAGCGGATTTTAGAAAAACTGGAGAGAGAATCTATAACCTTGAAAGGGCTTTCAATGTGAGGGAGGGCCTGACGAGGACGGGCGATACGCTTCCAAAACGCTTACTAGAGGAGCCTTTGCCTGAAGGCCCGGCAAAAGGACACGTGGTAAACTTGAAACCTCTGTTGGATGCTTATTACAAGTTCCGAGGATGGGATGAGAACGGTAGGCCAACGCCAGAGAAACTTAGAGAGCTTGGATTAGAATGGGTTATCAAGGAAATTTACCAATCAAGTTGAATTGTGATGCATGTTGACTATTAAATCAACATATGCAGATAAACCTTGGTTTAAAAGTTATTTCATAGGACCGTATAAACTGCCAAAATCCCTCGAGCCCTATCCTAAAATACCGGTATACAAGTTTTTGGAAGATTCGGCAGCTAAATTTCCAAACCAAACGGCATGCATTTACTTGGACCAGCAAATGACTTATGCCGAGTTAAAGCTTAAAGTGGATAAACTGGCGACGGCATTAGCAGATTTAGGTGTGAAAAAAGGCGACAGAGTAGCTACAATTCTTCCAAACAGCCCGCAGTTCATTATAAGCGATTATGCAATCATGAGGCTTGGAGCAGTGCACGTTCCAATCAGTATCGCCCACAAGGCCCCAGATTTACTGTACGAAATAGGCGAATCAGAAGCCCAAACAGTAATATGCTCCTACCCACGCCTCGAGCTTATCAACTCGATTAAAAGCAAAACAAAAATTAAGAATATAATTTTCACACACGTACCAGTGTTTCCAGACTATTCCACATCTGACGAAAGGAAGGTAAATGGTGCCTATCTACTGGAGGACTTGATAGAAAATTATGAACCTAATCCCCCCAAAGTTGATATAAACCCCATGGAAGATTTGGCACTGCTGCCTTTCACTGGAGGAACAACAGGGGTGCCGAAGGGCGTTATGCTAACGCATTACAATATAACAACCAACGCGCTTCAAGTCTTATGGATGATGAAGCCCCTTGAAATAGCGTTAAAAGGGAAGGCGTCTACCCTAATTTGTGTTCCACTTTTTCACCAATATGGACATGAGATTCTACATCAAAACGTTGCTTGGGCTCTTCGCACAATCCTAACAGACCCGAGAGACATTGATAAGATAGTTGAGTTAACAAGAAAATATAGACCATTTATGGTTGTTGGAGTTCCAACCCATTTCATGTTATTACTTAACAAAGACTTACCAAGAATGCCAATCTTTTTATATTCTGGAGCAGCCCCCCTTCCCCCAGATGTTGCAGAAAAAATTGAGAAGAAAATAGGTGTTCCCATGGGCGAGGGCTATGGCTTAACAGAAGCCAGCCCAACTACCCACTTAAACCTCTCGGCATTTTCAAAAGTAACCGGATTCATGACGAAAGTGAAAAGATCTATTGGAGTGCCTGTACCTGACACAGAAGTAAAAATCGTGGATCCCGAGACAGGAGAGGAGGTCCCCATAGGAGAAACTGGTGAACTTTACATCCGCGGTCCACAAATTATGAAGGGCTACTGGCCAAATCCTGGAAGCGGATTAAAAGATGGATGGCTTGCAACCGGCGATATTGCAAAAATGGATGAGGACGGCTACTTCTATATAGTAGACCGCATAAAAGATATGATTAACGTTTCAGGAATGAAAGTTTACTCAAGGGTTGTTGAAGACATTTTATATGAGCATGAAGCTGTCGCTCTTGCAGGGGTTATAGGAATCCCGGATCCTAACCGTCCAGGAAGTGAGAGAGTTAAAGCCTTTATAAAATTGAAACCAGAATATGAAGGCAAAGTTACAGCTGAAGAGATAATAAAATACTGTAAAGAGAAACTTCCAGATTATGCCGTTCCAAAGTTTGTTGAATTCAGAAAGGACTTGCCGTTAACCCATGTTATGAAAATTTTCAAAAGAAAGCTTCGAGAAGAAGAAATAGCCAAAATAAAAGAAAAGGGGGAAATACCTAGTTAGAAATCGATGGTTCTTCCTTCATATGCGTAATTGAATAGTTTTTTCATGTCTTCTACGTCTGGGACTCTTGGATTCATAAATGTACATGAGGAGTTTGCAGCCCTAACCACCAATTCGTCAAACTCCTTTTCGAGTTGTTCTCTGCTGATCCCCATCTCTTTAATAGATAGAGGCTCCCCAACTTCACGACTAAGACTTTTAACGGCTTTAACCAGCTTTTCAACAGCTTCCTCATCGGTTTCCGCTCGAATTTCAATTTCTCTAGCGATGTCAGCGTACCTCTGCAGGGCCTCCTTTTTGCTATATTCAATTGAATAGGGAAGAAATACACTCACAGCCCTGCCGTGTGGAATGTGGAAGATGGCTCCGAACGCGTGGCCCATGGCATGGGCTATACCCACTTGTGAGTTACTAAAGGCAATACCGGCCATGGTGGCAGCATTATGCATTTTTTCTTTGGCTTCTATATTATCTGGATTTTTATATGCTATTGGAAGATATTTGAAAATAAATTGTATTGCCCTAATTGCAAAAGCGTCTGAAAAGTCGTTTCTCCATTGGGAGACGTAACCTTCTATCGCGTGGGTGAGTGCGTCTATGCCTGTATCCGCCACAAGTTGCGGAGGCATGGATTTAGGGAGTTCTGGGTCAAGTATAGCTACGTCGGCAACCATTTCCCTGCATGTAAGTTCCAGTTTCCGTCTCTCTTTAACATCCGTAATTACAGTGGCCCATGTGGCATCGGATCCTGTCCCACTCGTTGTTGGTATGCAAATTAATCGCGCCTTTTTTCTTAACCCAAGCTTTTCAAGCGGGTTTATCGCGTCTACTGCAAGGTCAGGGCGCTCATAGACCACCCATATGGCTTTTGCCGCGTCCATACAACTGCCGCCGCCCAACCCAATAAACCAGTCTGGATTATAATTCCTGGCGAATTCAGCTCCCTTCACTATGGTTTCCATTGATGGTTCAGGTTCAACTTCGTCGAAAACTTCAACTTGGAAACCAACCGCTTTTAAATAACCTGCAACTTTCTCCACATAGTTTAATTTACGAATTACTTTGTCAGTGACTATGAGAGCGCGTTTACCTTCGATTTCTTTTAAATATTCTAGAGCACCTTCACCTGCTACAATCGTTCGTGGAAATGTAATTATCCACATAGAAATCCGTCCTAAAAGTAAAATACATGAATTCTGATTTTAGCGTGTTCATTTTTTAGGGTACATTTCGTCTGGGAATTCTGTCTTTATGTTTGCGGCTATTTTAGCCATTATGTTAGCTGCTCTGCTGTAACGCATAACTTTCGCCATATCCCCTTGAAGCTTAAACTTACCGGTTAACAACGCTTTTGTTGGATCTAATTCTCCTCTTGTGAGTTTCTTCCAGTTTTCATAGGGGCCTTTCTGGATGAAGCCAACTTCCACCTCATTTGGATCTTTGATGGGTCGCGCTTCTAGGCATTCCCCATCTTTAAGCCTGATATAAGAGTAAACTATTCCGTTAACAATGTATTCTTTCAATTCCTTAGCAACGTTTGGAGGCATGCTTTCAAATGCTATCTTTTCAACTGGAATATTTTCGATTTGAAAAATGAAGTCGCCATTCCATCCCACGCCCCAGCCTTTCCCCGCCTCTTTGTAATCTTTGCTTTGGTTCAACATTTTGCGATATTCATCTAACCAAAGCGTGGTTAGATATAAAACCATTTAATTGCACCTTTTTGTAGTGGTTTTTATTTAAATATAAAATTATCGTCCTTTTACGTATGCGTACAAAACTAGTTTAAGGCTCTTAAAAGTTGGTCCATGTACTTGGTCTATGCCCTTGCTATACTTTGTTCCGACGAACTTATCATTGTTCAGCTACTTCACAAAATCTAAACTTTCTAAAGTTCTTTCTCGAACTTTTGGATGAGCAATGAGGTGAGGTGTCTTGCGGGTGAAAAGATGGGGGAAGCAACCTCTAAATCGCTTTATCTTTAAGGAATTAAAAATAAAATCCTTAATGTTATCGTGTAAAACATACCTTTGCCTTTCGCCTTTACCCTTTATTGGAATTTTAGTTTGCTTAAAAAGTCTCCGTCAGCCTAATCTAAAAATACATATAAGCTGTTTTTGGAAATAAAAAGAACTCTTAAGGCAAGTGGGGTCTATATAGAGGAGCCCGTTGCAATTAACAGAAGCAGCTGCAAAGGTTTACTGAACATTTTAAATGAGAGCAATTGCTATAGATATTGTAGCTTGTCTAAGCGTGTCGAGTTCAAATCGTAAACAACAACATAAAAGTGAAAATTTTAAACGCGTATTGTGCTAAGAGGATTTGAGAGTGTTAAAAATGAATAGGAAAGAAGAAATTGCAGATAAGGCTTCTAAACTTGCTGAGGAATTTGAAAGGAAATACACGGGATGCGCCCAAACTACGATCGCAGGCATTTTTGAAGCGTTAGGCATAGAAAATGACGACGTGTTTAAGGCGGCAAGCGGATTGGCTGATGGGTTAGGATTGACTGGAGATGGAACTTGCGGCGCTCTGGTGGGCGGCGCCATGGTTATCAGCTACCTTTTTGGTCGAGAGCGCAAAGACTTTGAAGATATGCTCAAACCAATGAAATCCTATTTACTAGTGAAAAAGCTGCATGATCAATTCGTTGAAAAGTATGGAACTTGCCGATGCTCTGAGCTGCAAAAATCGTTGATGGGCCGAACATTCAACCTTTTAGACAAAAAGGAATTTAAAGAGGCCTTAGAATTCGGCATGGTGAACTATTGCTCAAAGGTTGCAGGAACCGCCGCCAGGCTGGCAACTATGATCATTTTAGACGAACAGGAGAAAAGTGACAGAAAGGTGGTTGGATCAAATGCGTAACTTAGAGCTGGAATTTGATGAAAGGCTATGTGCGACATGCTCAACCTATGATTGCCTCGTCAAATGCCAGTACATGAAAATGGACAAAGACACAGCCAAAGCGGAGATGCAAAAACTGATTAAAGGCGAAGATTCTTTTGTTTTGCATGAATGTGTAACATGCTACGCATGCGAAGAATACTGTAAAAAGGGAAACCATCTATTTTATTTAATTACAGATCTTCAAGAGAAAAGAGGTATACTTCCAGCGCCTAAACCCATTTTAAAACAGTGGGTTAACATTGGAATCCCTGGAAGAAAGGACATCCAACAATTTTGGGATGCCAAGGAGCCAGTGATCTCCCTCTGCCTTTTCCCAGAATATGTAAATTCAATTCAAGGAAAACTCTTCGAAAACGTCTCCATTATTTTAGGGAGATATTTCTTCTGTCAACTTGTGTATCTCCATTTTGGAAAACCTTCGCTGATAAGGGAGAGGCTTCCAGAGATAATAGAGAATATTGCCAGACATGGCTTTAAGGAAGTAGTATTCTTCCATGACGAGTGTTATTCAACCTTTGTCTCTTATGCACCAGCCTACGGCATAAAAGTTCCCTTCAGACCAGTCCATTTCTTTGAATACTTGTACAACAAACTGAAAGAGCATGAAGATGAAATAAAGCCGCTGAACATAAAAGTAGCATACCAGCGCAACTGTTCATCTCGGCTTGCTCCCGAGAAAGAACATTTCGTAGACAAAATCTTCAGCCTAATAGGAGCAGAAAGGGTGGCAAGAAAATACGACAGAGAGAATGCCCTCTGCTGTGGCGGCATCATCAGAGGACTGCAAAGATACGAGCTATTTGTCGATGTGCAAAAAAGAAATGTGGAAGACATGTTTAACGCTGGAGCCGAGTACTGTGTTTTTAATTGTCCCGGATGCTTTTCCTCTCTGTCAGAGGCTGTTGCAAAAAAGGGCATAAAGCCCATAATGATGCATGACCTCTGTAAGCTTGCTTTAGGCGAGAAACCAACCGGATGGAAGTGACTGGTATGGATAGGATACGCAAGGCTCTGGCTGAAATAGTGGGAGAAGAATATGTTTCAGACGGAAAAGAAGAACTGTACATATATTCTCGAGATCCAGGGTTGATGGAACCTCACGAACCAGACTATGTGGTGATGCCGAAAACGACCGAGGAAGTGCAAAAGATAGTCCAACTCGCGAACAAGGAGAAAATACCCATAGTCCCAGTTGGAGGTTCACTAAGTCTGTCCGGTTTGGTTATTCCCCATCGTGGTGGCATCGCGCTAGACCTAAAAAGGATGGATAGAGTTTTGGAGGTAAACGAGAAAAGCAGATATGTTGTTGTTGAGGGAGGTATCACATGCGGCAAACTTAAAGCTTACCTCGATAGACATCATCCTAACCTAAGATATTCAATTCCCGACGCTCCTCCTTCAGCAACAGTTGTCGGAAACATAGTAATTCATGGTCAAGGTCGTTTGTCTCAGCAATATGGCTTCAATTCTGACATGGTTACCGGATTAGAAGTTGTGCTGCCAACAGGAGAAGTGTGCAAAATTGGTTCGTGTTCAGTGAGTCCCTACTGGTTTTCATTGGCGCCTTTGCCTGATTTAGCTGGTCTCTTCTTAGGGTGGTTTGGCACAACAGGAATCATCACAAAGTTGGGTCTTAGACTCTACCCAAAGAAGAAGCTCAGAGATATCGAGGTGTTTGTGGTGGAAGATCCAAACCTAGTTCCAGACGTGATCCACAGGGTTACCCACACGGAAATGGCAGAAGACATGTTTGTTAGCGCTCAACCGTACCCCTTTATGTTCAAGGACGTCATAATGATAGGGATTTGCCTTACGGGAGACTCTGAGGAAGAACTGGAATTCAAGAGGAGAATGGTTTGGGATGCCCTCCGCCCCCATATTGACAGTAAAGAAGGCGGATTCATGATGCTGACGCCAGATATAAAGAGGGAACTTTTAGAAATGCCAACAAGGAGCACAACAAGATTCGCCGATGTAATGAAAGGTGGCGGATTCGAATATTGCGGACCAATCATTCCAGTTGAAAAATTTCCAGAAGCTTACAAGAAACTACTTGAACTCTCTTCCAAATATGGGATTACATATGGTATGACAGGCCGAGTCATTGCCAGGGGGAACTGCATGATGTTTGCCTTCGGATACCCATTCAATCGCGCAGACCCAGACAATATAGAGAGGACGAAAAAAGCATTGCACGATTCAAACTTAGCAAGTTTGGATATAGGGGGAGTTCCTTGGAAGCCTGAAGCTCCTGCACAGAAAATGATTATGGAAAGAATGGACAAAAATACGCTTGAACTGATGAAGCGCATAAAAAAGCTTCTGGATCCCAATGGAATCATGAATCCTGGAAACTGGGAGGCACGGTGATGCAGGCATACGCTGAACAGATACATAGGTGCTTTAGATGCGGGTACTGCAAGTTTACAAGCGATTTCACAGACTTTAACTGTCCATCTTACAGCAGATTCCGACTTGAAACTTACTCCACGGGTGGAAGACTCTGGCTTATATGGGCTTGGCTAAAGAAAGAAATCGATTGGTCAGAACATTTTGCAGAAATCGTATTTTCGTGTGCAACATGCAGAAACTGTGTTGAGCAATGTCCTATGGGATTTAGCGATAACATCGTTGAGTGGATCGTAGCCGCAAGGAACGACATGATTGAGAAAGGGTTTACACTGCCAAAGGTCAGAGATTTTTTAAACAACATAAGCAAACACGGGAACCCTTGGGGAATACCGAGAAGCAAAAGAGACGCTTGGGCGGAAGGAGTAAAGCGGTACAGACCAGGCGATGAGTACCTTCTCTATATAGGGTGCGTTGGGTCATACGAAGAGCGCGGGCAAAGAATGGCCAAGAACCTTGCTGAATTACTGGATAAGGCAGAGGTATCCTTTGGAATTCTTGGCACCGAAGAGGATTGTGATGGAAACGAAGTGTACATGCTTGGTGAAATGGGACTGTTCCAGGAGCTAGCTAATAAGAACGTCCAGAAATTCAAAGAACTCGGTGTGAAAAAGATTGTCACCCTTTCACCTCATGCATACAATTCCATGAAAAATAAGTATCCGAGACTTGGAGATTTTGAAGCATTTCATTATACGCAACTCCTATTGGAAATGATTGGGAAAGGAAAGATACGATTATCCGAGCTGAAAGCTAAGGTTACATACCATGATCCTTGCTTCCTTGGCAGATACAATGGAGTCTACGATGCGCCAAGAGAAATTCTGAAAAGAATCCCAGGAATTGAACTAATAGAAATGAAGAGGATTAGAGAAAATTCTTTCTGTTGCGGCGGGGGAAGCGGAAACATTGTTATGGATCTTTTGGGAAAATCAGCTCAAAGCCCTAGTAGGATTAGGGTTAGGGAAGCCTATGAAACAGGCGCCGAAATCTTGGCTGTGGCATGTCCAAGTTGCATGGTGATGCTTGACGACGCAGTTAAAGACGAAGGGTTAGAAGGCAAAATAACTGTTAAGGACATCGCCGAACTCGTGAACGAATCAACAAATAGGCAATAGTTGTCATATCCTCCATTATAGAGGACTCAGCCGCGCTTGGGTGGCTGGTTTTAAGGATCACCAGCTGACAATTGATAAAATCCCTCTGTACAGTTTATACATAACACCAAACCAGAAGCCAGTGTAGGGCTGGCGTGTTGGCCGTAACCCGCCTTCTGTTTTATGTGGCATTTGGCTGATCGGGCTACCTGCGCTTCGGGTAGACTCTTCATCAGCGCTTGTTTGCCCTTTCCACGTGCAGGACGGCCGTTTCACCGTTTCCACCCAGCTTTCTCGACAACTTAGCATGCCTCATTGGCATCCTGCTGGGTGGACGTTTCGTTTCTGCTCCGTTGCCAAGGCTCTCGCCTTACGCCCTTGCGGGCGTTGCACTTCTACATGTGGGCGGAGTTTCCTCAGGCCTCATAAGGGGTCGGCCCGAAGGCCACACGCCAACTCGCCAGCCCAAGATTTTATAGGGTTAAATTGTGCAATAAAGGTTTTGGAAGGCTTATGGTTAAGCGGGTAATTCTTGTTACGGGCACGCCTTGTGTCGGCAAAACTTCTGTTGCCCGTTTGCTGGCGGAGAAGCTTAACGCTCTCTACGTAAACTTGACAGAGCTGGCCATCAAAGAAAACCTTGTTTTGGGCAGGGATGAAAAGAGAGGCTCTGTAATTATTGATGAAAAAGGTGTGAAAAGGGCTGTCGGCAAGCTTATCGAGGATTGCGGTGAACAAAGCGTTGTGGTTGATGGCCATTATGCAGCAAGCGTTGTTCCTAAAAGGTTTGTAACTCATGTTTTTGTACTACGCCGTGACCCTGTTGAATTGCGGGGTTTTATGGAGAGGGCTGGTTTTTTGGGGAACAAGCTCTGGGAGAATTTGGCCGCTGAAATATTGGACGTGTGCCTTGTAGACGCGTTAAAGGCTTATGGAAGCGAAAGGGTTTGCGAGATTGACGTTTCCAAAAAAAGCGTTGAAAATGTTGTAGCGGAAATTCTAGAAGTTTTAAGCGGCTCTAGAAAATGCTACGTGGGGATTGTGGACTGGCTTGGCAAACTGGAGCAGGAGGGGCTACTCGAAGAGTTTCTGAGAATTTAGAATGCAACTTTCACGTTTTTAGACTTTGTAAAACTTGCCTGGTGGTCAAAAGCATTATTTTCCTTCTGTTTGCGTAGGCCTTTGCATGGTCGCTGAACTTTTCCCCAACTATCACGGGATTGGACAGCCCAACTTCCTCGGCGGCTTTGTCAAGGTTTATCACAACATTTATGCCTATAGTTCTCTTCCAGTCTTTTATCCAAACACCCTGTGTTAGGCGACCCTTTTGAATTATTAAGTCGAAGCTTCTCTCTATCCCACGATATCCTTCGAGGCTGACATTTTCCTCCACCTTGTAACCCTTTTTCTTAAAATATTGGATTACCGCCTGTTTAAGGTCGTAGCTCGCTTTAGGCTCCGCCTTTTCAGCGTTCATTAGTATCCTCTTGCACTAAGCGTTATTTAGGTGTGCTGTGAAAAAGTTTTCGGAGAAGAATTGTGATGTCAAGCTACGCTGTTGTGGTTTGCGGCAGGTGTGGCGGATATTTATTGGCTAAAACAGACCAGAAAACAAGGATGTGTCCCTACTGCGGTTCAAAAATATTTGTGGAGAAAGCCAAGAAGGCGGCCTTTGCTAGAAACGCTTATGAGGCGTCGGTTCTACTTCGCAAGCTTAAGGAGGAGAAAGCTGCAAAGCGGGCGAGGCTAGGCTTCAAAGGCTACTTTGAGGAAAGCCATCAATCCAATTCCGAAAAGGATTGCTAGGAACTGGGCAAGCGAAGCGCGAGCATGCGCCTTTTTGTGAAGTTCAGGCATGAGGTCTGTGGCGGCAATATAAATGAAGCCGCCGGCGGCGAAGGGAACAAGGAGAACCTCTACGCTTTGCAGGTATGCCAAAAAATATGTTGTTAAAGCGCCTATTATGGCTGTTACAGCTGATATAAAGTTGAAGGCTAAGGCTTTTTTCTTGCTTAATCCTCCGTAAACCAGCACTCCAAAATCGCCTAGTTCTTGTGGAATTTCATGGAAAATTACGGCCAGTGTTGTGGCAAAACCTAGTTGGTAACTGCCAGATGCAAAAGAAACAATGTAGGTGGCTGCGATTATCATTCCGTCAATAAAATTGTGGATTCCATCTCCTATGAGGTTTAAGTATACAAACGCGTGGGTGGGACATTCCTTCTCGTGGCAGTGTCTCCAGTAGAAAAATTTTTCCAAGGCAAAGAAGGAGACTATGCCGGCTATCACATAAAAGAAAACGGTTGTAGAGTCATTCTCCGCTGTTAAGGCTTCGGGCAGTAGGTGGAGAAAAGCCCCGCCAATCAAGGTGCCGGAGGCGAATCCAACAAGAATCATTGTGATGCGGTTTAGCAGCTCTTCTCGCAGTCCCGCGAATACTATCCCAATGAAGGCTATAAGGCTTACAACCGTGACGGATATTAAAATAATAATTAAGTCAATCATCAAGGTATGGTTAAAGGCCATGCTCTTATTAGCGTATCGGTGTTAAGCCCTAAACTTCTGGAGCATCTCACAGGCTTTGCAGATGTCTTGCACTGTGGGTTCACCGCACAGGCGGCATTCCCTCAAAATTTCGACGCCAGCAGCTCTTTCTATGGCTGGCCTAATTCTTTCCGCTGCTTTGAACACCGTGTATTTTATTCCAGCGTGTTTTTCCTCCATCCTGTTCAGGAAGAGGCGTATGTCATTCCGCAAGGCTTCTGGAGCGTAGGGACATGGCATGTTTTGAAACTTTATTTTTTTAACGTATGCGAATAAGGCTGTTTCCCGCTCAGGAATTTCGCAGAAGGGTTTAACACGCCTAACAAGTTTTGGGTGAACATCGTCTGTAACAGGTTTTTCCCTCGCCATGCGCATGACATCGCCATGAAACATGTTAAGGAGAATCGTTTGAGCCTCGTCGTCCAAGGTGTGGGCGGTAGCAAGCTTTTCTGCCCTGACCTTTCGTGCAATGACGTTTAGGGCTTTTCTCCTCAAAACCCCGCAGTAGGCGCATGGCGTTAACTCGGTTTCTCCGCCTTCTTTAAGCCTTTCAACAATCTCGTCGAGGGTGAGGCCATAAAGCTCTTTGAAAGAGATGATGCGGTGTTCTACACCAAGCCTACGGCAGTTTTCCGCCGCAATTTTTAATGCTTCATCTCTGTATCCAGCTATTCCCTCGTCAACGGAAACCGCCACAAGTGAGGACTTCGGATAGTCGCGCTCTATTTTGGCTAAAATGTGGAGGAGGCTTACGCTGTCCTTTCCGCCGGAAACCGCAACGGCTATTCTATCGTCAAATTCAAACATTTTATACTTGGCTATAGTGGCTCTAACTTTGCCTTCAATAGACCTTACAAAACAGCCTTTGCAGAGCTTTTCGCCGGAGTATGGCCTAAAAAAGAAGGCTTCTTTCCGCTTGCATATGCTGCAGACAGCGCTGTTCATCGCTTTCCACTTGACTTCTGGTTCGCCATTTAACGCTTAAGGCTTTTAAACATGTAAGGGTTTCCTCAATGCTGAAAATCCTAAATTTAAAGGGAAGCGCTTTGGCTAAAAAGCCCCTAAAAAGACCAGAGTTCAACGAAGTTGTCTACACAAGTGAAAGATGGAAACTCCTAAAAGAATTGAGGGAGAAGGCGATTCGGCTTATGGAGGCCCTAAAAAATTTTAACATAGAATCCATAGTGCATGGAAGCATTGCCCGGGGAGATGTTACAGAAAAAAGCGATGTAGACGTTTTCATACCAAACCAGCCTTCATCCTTCCTGGTTGAAATAGCCCTTGAAAAGGCTGGCATACCTATGAACAGACGGCTGATCGTCCAAGCTACGCCAGCCTACGCTATGAAGGCTTATATTGAAGTGGACGAAAAAACCAGCGTCTCTTTCCCATTAATGAAGATGCGCAGGGTGGAACGTGAATTTTACAAGTTTGGAGGGGAAACAACACTGGAGGGTTTGAAGGCTGAGATGCGTTTTCCAGGAGTTGACAAGCGTTTAATGCTCATTGAGCCAACGGAAAGGGGCCATAGAGAAAGCACCATCGTAGGGTGGGAGGAGCATGTTGCCAAACTTTTGGGGATATCTGTGGAAACGGTTATGGATAGGGTTCACGCCCTTTTAAGGCGAGATGAGATTGGTAGGACAGGGGTTTTCATTGAAAGGGAATTGGCGGAAGACGAAACCTTTGAACAAGCCTTGAAAAAACTTGCTGATGAAAATCCAGCTGTTAGGAGAAGACTTAGAACCATTTAGGAAGGGTTTTCGGGCAACGCAAACCTAAGTAAGGCGGCAATTCCGCCTAAAGCTGTGAGTTTTGCTCCAGCCTCGTGTTCCGTGCTTACCACCAAGACTTTTCCTCCTTTCTGCTCCACGTTTCTCATTAATTCTTCAAAGGACAAGCGTTCTGTGTCGGATGCCTCCCGCAGCAGTGTGTCAGCCAAAACAAGCAGTTCAACGGCTCCGAAATCAATGGCCTTGCGCACCTCCTCCAACCCGTAGGCAACCTTCCCTTCACCTTTTCCAAGCCTTTTCAGAACTTCTTCAACAACTTCCGTCTCCTCCATAACCCGCAGATGCTTCATGGTTTTAGCCAGAACACCAGAGCGGAGAGCCTCATATATTCCAGCAACACCGCTGTTGTTCACGCTTTTTATGTCCACAATGGATTTAGCTATCTCCGGGGCTTCTTTTTCCACAAATGTTGCGAAGTCATTTTTTATAAAACCAACCCCTATCACTGCTATTGGAGGGTTTTGGCTTTCACTCCATATTTGGCGGAGGCTGTTTAGGGCTTTTTGGAAAAACTCTTTGGTGGCAACGCTTCTTTTTTCAGCTTCAAGCTTTCCTGGAAGCCTCACTTTTTCCTCCACTTTCACTTCAACACCATATTGAGCTGTGGTTGCTAGGGCGTAGCCCTCATCGTCTATGGCAATTATGACTATGGGTTTTTCAGAGGCTTTTCTGGCGGCTTCTAACCGTTCAACGTGGTGGTGTGCCCACTTCTCCTTAACTATGGTTATGGGGGTGTTTAGCGCTATGTTTAATGTGTGGTGGGCGCCTGTTGGAACTATTTCCGGTGCTTGGCATATTGTTCCATGAACTCTAAGCCTTCCGAGAAGCTTGTCCCAAGCTACTTTCTCCACTTTTACGCCGAGAAAAACTGAAACTCTTTCTCCCCGTTTAGCCCTTGCATATTTTTCGTCTTGTTTTATTTCTCGCGATGTGTAGGCGTAAACTTCGTCGCCCTTGTAAATAATGTTGTAAAGATGCCACAAGTCGTCGATGGTTTCGGGAACAACCTTAACAAAACCCTTTTTCAAGTTCGCCTCCAGAATCTTCAAAAGATGTCTTCCTCTTCGCTGAACTTCTCCATCCAATGTTTTAACATTTAAAGCATTTAATACTTGCGAGCATGGGGTCTCACAAGCTCCTCCAATATGCTCAGCAAGTCTGGAACCTTTGTTACGATGTCTGTGAAGGTGATTATGCCCACAAGCTCGTCGTTATTTCTTGTAACAAGAAGCCTTTTAATGCGTTTTTTCGCCATAAGTTTGGCAGCCTCATTTATGCTGGCATTCTCATCAATAGTTATCACAGGGCTTGTCATGATCTGCCTAGCCGTCAAAGTTTCCGGCGCCAAACAAGGCTCAACTATCCTTCTCAAAATGTCCCTTTCGGTGATTATCCCAACAGGCCTTTCGCCTTGAACAACCACCACTGAGCCTATGTCAAACTTGTTCATGGTGGCAACAACCTCCTTAACACTTGAGTCGGGACGCACAACCCGCACATCCTTAGACATCACATCCCTAACAAGGACTATTCCAGCCAAACCAACACATCCTCCATGAGACTAGAAAAGACAAGCAAAGTATTAAAACTATCCCAGCAAAACCCTTAATAGAAGACTTGCAACGTTTACATTTCGGGGCCGGTAGATCAGCCTGGTATGATCGCAGCGTTGGCATCGCTGAGGTCGCGGGTTCAAATCCCGCCCGGTCCACCAAGCCTCATTCTGATTGTTTAATTCTTTGGATGACAAAGTAAAATTTATATGTTGGATGGATAATCCATCCAAATATGCAAAGGCCTCTGAAAAAAACACCATTAATAGCGTTGATGAGCGTTTTAGTGGCCTTATGTTTAGCTATCCAGTTGTCGCCGAGGCCGCCAAACGTGGAGTTTACTTCGCTTTTCACGTTTTCTGCCGGCTTCCTTTTTAATCCTTTGTTCGGAATTTTGTTTGGTTGTTTCATAATGTTTGTGAATGGGTTTCTTTCACCATGGGGGTTCGCAGGCTTGAACATGCCTTTTCAGATGGCTGGTATGGGTTTAATAGGGCTTGCTGGAGGGCTTTACAAGAGATTTGTCCGCGAATTTCGCTGGGTGGCTTTTTGTTTTGAAGCTGCTGTTTTGGGAGCTTTTCTCACAGTGATATACGACTTAATAACAAACATCGGAGTTGCAATCTCCTATGTCATAATGGGAGTTCCCTTCAACATAGCCATAATAACAGCCTTAGCCTATGGCGCACCTTTCTCTCTGATTCATGTTTCATCCAATGTAGCTGTTTTTGGAGTTGCTTTTCTTCCCATAATTAAGGTTGTAAATAAACATGTGGGTGGTGAACAAAATGATTGAGAAGAGAACCTTAACCACAGCTGTTCTAGCAATGTTTGTTTGGGCGTTAATCGCCACCAGCTTCGCCGCATATTATTACATAAACTTTCAAGACCTTTTAAAAGCCATCGGCGGCGCTCCAGTTAAAGTCCACGTTCTACTTGATTACGGAAACGGTACAAAAGAGTGGTATAACGGAACCACACTCTTTGCAAACTCAACAGTTTTCGACGCTTTGCTATCCGTCACTAAAAACGTGAAATTCGACGTCTACCCTTACGGCGTGCTTGTAACGGAGATAAACGGGGTTAAAAATGTTGGAAACATTACCTCTGGAATGGCGTGGATGTGGTACTATTGGGAAAACGGGTCATGGAACTGGGGTCCAGAAGCCTGTGACAGATACGTTCTAGGAAGACTAGGAGTTCACGCCCTCATACTTTGGAACTACAC
>Ga0185307_1000232_pt1 | contig 37856 bp, 35 predicted proteins | sample LHCtaG_FD_128010 | JGI IMG/M metagenome (GOLD analysis project Ga0185307, IMG submission 128010) | Hot spring microbial communities from Little Hot Creek, USA to study Microbial Dark Matter (Phase II) - LHC4sed_matched (SPADES... | ecosystem: Environmental > Aquatic > Thermal springs > Hot... | reverse complement strand
ACTTCATCTCCTTATACTGCATCCATGGATCGAACTCGCTTAGGTAGAGCCCCCATCTTAGAGGTAGGAGTCTAATAAAGAATGCTATAGTAAGTATTAGAAGCAAGATCATGATTTCAAAGAAGATTATCCTATCAGAGAAGACTCCTCTGACAAGGTTTACGAATTTACTTTTCTTTATCCTCTCCATTCTAGAACGATCTTATTGATGATCTATTTAAAATTTCTTATACCTTGACAACTGAAGGATTTATCTAGCACTTATCCTCCATACATGCTAAGTGATCAGACTTAAGGATCTGGGAAGATGATGAAAGATTAACCATTCGATAAACAAACTTTCAAAATTTCTCAAAAAACAGTTTTGAGACCGTCTAGTAAAAGCATCAATCTAATTTCCAGAGTTATTCATCTCGTTATCTCTTGATGGCTCTGCCTTGTAGGTAAAGTGTCAAGAGAGCTAGACAGAATAATAAAGCTAAGAAAATATATGTCAACTCCACTCTTTTTCCACCTGCCTAGTTTCTGGTTTACGCAGTCTTATAAGAATTATCAGTAAAATAATAAATGTAGCAGCTATTAATGCTAGCATGATGGAGTATGTTTCAAATGGAAGATACTCATGTATAGTGATTGTAATTATTTCAGTAAATGTTGATGACGTTGTCTTTACGATTGTTATGCTTTGAGTTCGAAGGATTGTAGAAAACTCAATAGTAGTCTGAGTTACGGTAACGTATTCTCTAACAGTCTTGGTAGATGTCTCAGTAACCGGTTCACCAGTGTATATGTAGACTGTCTCAGTAATAGTCTCTTCTAGGCTGTTCTTATTAATCTTTTGCGTAGAGTTAGCTGTCGCTCCCATAATCAAGAAGAATAACAATAGGTAGAGAATAATTGTGGATGCTTTAACTTTCAATATCTTCATCGCCTCCCGTAGCTGCCTTCACTCTGATCCTCCACATCTTATGGTAAATATATGCAATGTATGAGAGGATGATGATTGAGGTTAATTGGAAGAATTGAAGTATCGGGCTATCAATCGATGGTGTAAGAACCCACATTATCTCAACTACTCTGTCTCCATGAAGATCTTTTACCCCGATGGAATTCAACGCATGCCACCTAAATCCAAGCAAACCAAGGAATCCATCTGCAGGGTATTCTTGAGGTTCAACCCTCCAAGTGACTTGAGCACCTTCTGGATATATCCCTCCACCTATGAATACCCCTCTATCCGTTCTTCCACTAAGCTGGAAGTATCTAACTACTTTATACTCCATACGTATGGTTAATGGCTCCTCAACGTAAAATGATTTTAATCCAGGGGTAGTGTATTCTATATTACCAGCGTAGCTTTTCATAAATAATACTGACATCATTTGGGTATCTATTTTCTCGGGAAAATAGCATGTTAAAGGTGTCCCCTCTAAAACCCATATCTCAGTTAAGTCTTCTCTTACATTCCATTCATTTAATTCAGGTGGACCTATGCATGAAGGATACATCTCGTCCAGCAAGGGTATCGGGTATACTCTCACTAGGAAGTATCTATCTATGTATATCTCAACGTTACCTGGAGAATTAACTTCCAGAATAATTGTTTCTCCATCTTTTACAAACTCATAGTTTAAGTCTGATTTGAAGGTTCTAAGCTCTATTTTCTCACCAATAGTTCTTGGAGATAGTAAGGTGCTTAGCTGTATTTTATACTGTGAGCCTATTGGTATCCATTCTTCTCTCAAAATTTTCTCGGTTTTGGAGTAGCTAACAAATATATTTATCCTTACTTCAACATCATAATATAATTCAATAAAGCCTGATTCACTAACAATTATACTGGCTGAATCATCATGTATTTCAAGTTTAAGATTTGACTCGAAACCAGCTGGAACAAATCTATAGTCATTTAAGGTGTATCTTCTATAGGGTATCTTAACTACTTCTCCACTCTCCACCCAATATTCTCCCGAAGATTCATCTACACGGCTTAGAAGGTCTTGCAAAAAATATTCTTTGCTAGATAGAGTTAACGGAAGCTTTACCTTCGATACGACACTCAGTTTATTGTATTCTACGTACTTGTAAGTGATAGTATGGGGAGAATATATCTCTAGTATCCGAGTATCATTAACTATCTTCCCATCAATACTCATCCATGACAATACATACTTTTTAGAACTAGATTGGAGTATTTTCGGAGCTGAAATCGGAAAGCTGCTTCCTCTCTTTACCCACTCGTCTTTTTCGAGTATTTTTAAGATATCGTCACTGGGTTCTACTTTCATAGATATTAGATAGAAGGTAGAATAGCTGAACTGGATTTTTATTGTCCAGCCCGGCTCAACGTACATCTCTCTTAGATTATTTTCAGCTACATACTTCGTGTTATTTGATAGTATTACCTCATCTTCAACTACTACAAGAATTGTAGATGGTTGATAGATTAATAAGTCTACTACATATTCCTTGTTACTGGAGACTTTTCTCTCAATTATAGATCCTTGTGAGAGGATTAGTATCTGGACATTTACTTCAACATTAGAAGGTAGTCCATTAGCAATTATTTTGAAAACTGTAGGTATAGTCGTTACCGTAACTCTACAAGCTTTCGAGTCTGAAATAATCCATGTACCATTGCTTGGATCAAAGTATTCGATCATAGATGTTATCATAATATCTCTAGGCTCTGTTGGAGCGGTTATCTGCCTATAAACGGGTATAGACCCATTCCCATACAATTTGAATTCCACCATTGTTTCAACTTGATCATTTAAAAAGATCTTCACCCTTATCCGAGTCTCACTTTCTATAACATATTTAAAAGATAGGTCGAGTGGAATCTTCTCACCTATTACAATAGTTAATGGGCAAGTGTAGCTAGTAAAGTATAGCTTCGGAGGTGTGAACTCTGGCCTTACAGTTAACGTAATATTTTCTTCTTCTAGTAATGTTTTACCCATCCAGAGACCTATTCTTATAATGTAATCTCCAATGGGAGCGTTATTGGATATCTTTATGGTTAGGTTAGAGAGGAAAGGTGTTTTTGCCTCTTGTATAGAGAATGAATAATTTATCCATTCAGGCTTTTCTAAGATAGTTAACTTAACACGTTGATTCTTGACTTCTTCACCTACGTATATTCTAACAATGCTTTCTCCTCCAGGTGTAATCTTAACTACTTCGGGTTCCACCCTAATCCACTTTACCGAGTAACCTATAGTAATGAGAGAGAATAGGATGAGTGAAGCCACAAATACAGAGAATATCAATCTTGCTCTCATAATCCTGGTATTTTCCTCACTTCAGTATCTAAGGCTCGATGAAAGTCTATCTGAGTATAGGAGAAAACTTCAAGTATTTTCTCTACTAGTATTTTCTTAACACTGTCCATATCAATCTTTCTTCCCAGGATTTTCTCCATCGAAGTCATAACGTCTGGGTCTAAACCACATGGATTAATCAACTTAAAGTATTCTAAGTTTGTGTTAACATTCAATGCAAACCCATGGTAGGTTACCCACCATTTCAAAGCCAACCCTATAGACGCTATCTTCATATTACCAACCCATACCCCTGGATGACGTTCTATCCTACCAGCTTCTATACTGAATTCTTTAAGAGTTCTTATCAAAGCTTCTTCAATGCTCCAAACAAAATCTCTTATCGAATTATTAACTAAGTTTAAATCTACAATGAAGTATCCTACAAGTTGTCCAGGTCCATGATACGTTGCTTCCCCACCCCTCTCCACATGATAGACTGGGACACCCTCGACTCCTAGTTTAAATTCCTTCATTCTTCTTCCAAGAGTAACAACATGGGGATGCTCAAGTATTAGAAGTGTATCTGGGATCTTCCCGTTTATTCTTTCTTCAACTAGTGATAATTGTAGATTATGAGCTTTTTCATACTCTATTAATCCAAGGTCTAGTACCCGCAGTGTTCTCAAGTCTACTTCACCAGCATATGGATTGGCTTAAAGATTACTGCTTCAGAGACTTCACTATATAGTTCACTATGTGTTGGATGTGGATGTATTGTATCAGCTATCTCCTCCACTGTCAACCTATTCTTAACTACTAAAGCTGCTTCTCCAATAATCTCAGTAGCTCCACTCCCAACTATCTGGATACCCAGGACTATTCCTGATACTTCATCTGAGATAATCCTGATGAAGCCTTCAGTTTCTTCTTCTGCAATAGCTCTTCCAAGCGAAGAATATGGGAACCTTGTAACCTTAACCTTATAATTGCTTTTTTCTGCTTCATCCCTAGTTAATCCCACAGTCGCTATCTCAGGATCTGTAAATATTGCAGAAGGTACAGCCATAGGATCGAATATCTTCTTCTTACCACATATATTGTCTGCAGCAACTATACCTTGCTTAGAAGCTTTATGAGCCAAGAAGGGTGGTCCAGTTACGTCTCCTACAGCATACACATTCTCCAAGCTAGTCCTACAATACTCGTTTATCTTTACAAACCCTTTATCATTCAATTCTATACCTACTTCATCTATTCCTAGATCTTTTACTGAAGGTCTCTTACCGACTGCAACGAGAGCATAGTCTACGGTATTTTCAATTGTTTCAGTAGGAGTCTCTATTGTAGCTTTTACTTTACCATTTCCAACTTCTGTAGATATTACGCGGGATGAAAGATATATCTCTACACCAATCTGCTTCAACTTTCTCTCTATAAGTTTAGCGATATCTTTATCCATTCCAGGTAGTAGCTGATCCATTATCTCGACTATCGTCACTCTACTGCCTATTTTTGCGTAGACTGTTCCTAACTCTAACCCAATTGCTCCTCCACCAACTACTAATAAGCTTGAAGGGATCTCAGATAACTCTAATGCTTCTCTAGCACCTATAATTCTTCTTCCATCGTATGGGATCGATCGTAAATATACAGGTAGAGCACCTGAAGCAATTACAATATTTTCCCCATAGACATCTTTAGAGAGACCGCTTTTCTCTTCTATCTTAATCTCTAAGTTATGTTTAATCTGCGCTTTTCCGTAGTATACTTTTACATTATATCCTTTTAAGAGAAATTCAACCCCATCTCTAATCTTACTGACGAGTTTTCTCCTCTTATCCTGTAGTGCACCCCAATCAAATTCTCCATTCTTTAATAAACCTGACTTAGAAAGTTTATAGAATTTTTTAACATTCTCTATCAGTATCTTCGAAGGTATACATCCATAGTTCAAGCATTCTCCTCCCAAAGATTCTCTCTCAATCAATGCCGTTTTCTTACCATGTTGGGAAAGCCTTATCGCAGCAACATATCCTCCAGGCCCTCCGCCTATTACTACCGCATCAAACTTCTCAGAAGGCATATTTTCAACCCCACCCTACACATGTCTACCTATTAAAGTTCTCAGATAAAATTCTCCTGCGAGGTATGAGCTTCTCACAAGAGGGCCTGAGGCAACATATAAAAATCCCAAGGCTTCACCTCTTCTTTTAAGTTCTTCGAATATCTCAGGTGGAATATACTCTTTGACTGGGAGATGCCTCTTAGTAGGTCTAAGGTATTGTCCAAGTGTAAGAAAGTCTACTCCAATTCTCCTTAAATCGATCATTGACTGGATCACCTCCTCTACTGTTTCTCCTAAGCCAAGCATTATAGAAGATTTTGTGTATATTCTTGGGTTTAGTTCTTTTATGATCTTTAAAGTTTTTAGAGATTTCTTGTATCCAGCTCTAACATCTCTAACTAGTGGCGTAAGCCTCTCTACTGTCTCTATGTTGTGACCTATAACATCCGGCATTGAATCTACAATCGTTCTTAATGCTTTAACATTATTATTGAAGTCGGGGATAATCAATTCTATTAAAGTGTTTTTACTTCTCTTTCTTATCTCTCTTACAGTCTCAGCATATATTGATGCGCCACCATCCCTTAGGTCGTCCCTGGTTACCGAGGTTAGAACAACGTATCGTAACCCTAGTTCTTTGACTGCTTCAGCAACTCTCTTAGGCTCTTCTAAGTCTACTATACCTCCCGCTTTCCCAGACTTAACTGCACAGAATCTACATGACCTAGTACATGTATCTCCTAGTATCATTATCGTTGTATTGAGATGGCTCCAGCATTCAGAAATATTGGGGCATAAAGCCTCTTCACATACTGTATGTAGCCTATACTTTCTCATAATGGTGTTAACCATACTATATTCTTGGCTGGCTGGGAGCCTAACTCTAATCCAGCTTGGTTTACGTAGGTAATCCATCTCCGTCATTGTAGAACTCTTTACAATATAAAATATTTCTACAACTACTATTAATTCATGAATTTTTCTAGAGTCTTGGGATAGAGAATAGTTAAGAGCTGACTATACTATTAATTATATAAGGTGTTTTAGTATTTGATTGAGATTAGATGGCATGGAAGAGGTGGGCAGGGAGTAGTAACGGTTGGAGACATTCTTGCTCGGGCAATTATTCTAGAAGGAAAATATGCGCAACATTTCCCAGAATTTGGACCTGAGAGGTCTGGTGCACCTGTGAAAGCATTTACAAGAATAGCTGATGAACCTATAGAGATACATTCTGGTGTTTATAACCCTGATATAGTAGTGATCATTGACCAGGGCATGTCTCGAAATTTCAAGTTATATTCTGAAGGGTTAAAGGAGGATGGGATGTTATTCTTGAATCTCGGAGATGACGTCTTAAGCATAGATAAGTCTACTCTACCTCTTGGAGTGAAGGTATATACTCTCAATGCCAAGAAGATTTCAGTGGAAGAAGCAGGCAGACCTATATTCAATGTCCCGATGCTGGGTGGTTTAGTTAGAGTATTAAGGATGCCTGGCTTAAATATTATTGAGGAAGTATTGAGTAAGAGATTTTCAGGAGAACTAGTTGAAGCGAATGTCAGAATTCTAAGGAGAGCATATAATGAGGTGAGGTTTATTGACTGAGATAGATGTAAACAAGATAATTAAAGGTGAGTTTTCATGGAAGACTCTACCTCCAGCAGCAATGGTTAAGGTTCCTACATCCCTAGAATATAAGACTGGAGTTTGGAGAATTGAGAAACCCATTATAGACCAGTCTAAATGTACAAAGTGTCTTCTCTGTTGGATATATTGTCCAGATATGGCTGTTAAAAGGATAGATGGTGGAAGTGTAGAGATAGATTATGAATTCTGTAAAGGCTGTGGGATATGCGCTGAAGTCTGCCCGCCTAAAGCAATAAAGATGGTGGAGGAGTAAGATATGAGTGAACTAAAACAGGTTAGAAAGATAGCTTTAACAGGCGATGAAGCAGTAGCATACGCTGCTAAACAAGCCGATGTTGATGTTATTGCAGCTTATCCAATAACGCCTCAGACAATAATAGTCGAGAGGCTAAGTAAATATGTCGCAGATGGTGAGTTAAACGCTGCCTTCATACAGGCTGAGAGTGAGCATTCAGCTATATCTATATGCCTCGGTGCTGCACTTGCTGGAGCTAGAACTTTTACCTCAACTGCTAGTCAGGGGCTTGCATTGATGCATGAAGTACTACATATAGCTTCTTCTATGCGCGCACCCATAGTTATGGCTATAGCTAATCGTGCGCTCAATTCTCCTCTAAACATACATTGCGACCATTCAGATGTAATGAATGCAAGAGATACTGGTTGGGTTCACTTATTCGCAAATAATGTTCAGCAAGCCTACGACCTTACATTAATGGCGTTTAAGATTGCTGAGGATCCTGAACTTCTTCTACCAGTCTCTGTAAACTTGGATGGATTCATTTTAACACATAGTGTTGAACCTCTAGAAGTATTATCCGATGAAGATATACAACGGTACATCCCCCATATACCATACCCGTATAGAATAGATTTTGATAGACCACTAGCATATGGAGTGATGGCTCTACCAGATACATACATGGAATTTAGAAGACAATTATATGAAGTAATTGCCAAGGCTTATGAGGTATTTAGGGATGCATCTGAATCTTTCTCAAATATCTCTGGAAGATTATACAACCTGATAACTCCATACTTTGTAGAAGATGCTGAGATCATAGTTGTAGCATTGGGGTCAACCGTCGAGACTTTAAGATATATTGCTAGGAAATTTAGAGAAAGGAATGTCAAGATCGGTGTAGTTGGGTTAACCATGTATAGACCTTTCCCTGAGAAAGAAATTGCAAACACTTTGGCGAATGCTAAATGTGTGGCAGTAATGGATAGGGCATACTCATATGGAGGGGTTGGAGGGCCATTATATACAGATATACTCTCAACTCTATACAAAAATGGAATTAGAACGATGGTCGCAGACTTCGTCTACGGACTTGGTGGAAGAGACTTTAAGCTTATGGATGCTGAAGAGCTATTCAATAAACTGGTCAAGTCGGTAGAGGTGGGCAGATTTGGCCAAGATATCTATTGGTGGGGGGTGAGAGAATAGTATGGAGTCAGCCCAGAAATATTTTAGGACAATAAGAGATGTACCTACTGAAGATTATTTTGCACCAGGTCATAGGCTATGTGCAGGATGCGGCCCTTCATTAGCTATGAAGCTTTCTATGAAAGCTATTAGGATGCCTACTTTAGTCGTTAATGCTACTGGATGCGTCGAGGTTTCAACATCTCTGTTTCCATATGTTAGCTGGAGGCTTCCATGGATTCACGTTGCATTTGAAAATACAGCTGCTGTTGCAAGTGGTATAAGTGAGGCCTTTAAAATACTAGAGAAGAAGGGACGTGGAAAGATGCATGACGTTATAGCTATAGCCGGGGATGGTGGAACATTCGATATAGGATTACAAGCACTTTCAGGAGCACTTGAAAGAAATCATAAAATGCTATACATATGCTATGATAACGAAGCCTACATGAATACTGGGATACAGAGGTCTGGAGCAACACCTGTAGGTGCGGCGACAACGACTAGCCCGGCAGGTAAAGTAGTACCGGGAAAACAGGAGAGGAAGAAAGACTTAATTGGTATAGTGGCGGCTCATAGAATACCTTATGCTGCAACCGCATCAATATCTCATCCACTCGATTTCATTAATAAGGTTAGGAAAGCCCTAGAAATAGATGGGCCTACATTCATCCATGTCTTAACCCCCTGTACTCTGGGTTGGAGGTACCCATCATCTCAAACCATAAAGATAGCAAGATTAGCTGTTGAAACAAGATACTTCCCAATAATCGAGGTAGAAAATGGTAGAGTTAGAATAAACATTAAAGTAACTAGACCTAAACCTCTTGAAGAATTCTTAGAGGCTCAAGGAAGATTCAGACACCTCTTTGAACCAGAAAATAAACACATTCTTGAGATACTTAAGCATCAGGTAGAAGAAAACTGGAATAGACTTTTAAAACTCGAGGAAATAGGACTATACGCTTAACCTCAATAATATTCACTTTTTCTTTAATCTAGGTATCTAGACTATGTTTACTCCCGTAGCAGCCTGAATCCTATGTAGGATAGAACTGGTTAACTTGTCTTCTAACCTAGACCTTATAACGCTTAAAGATATGAGTATATCGTTTATCCTTTTGATTACTCTTTGAGGATAAGGTATAGACTTAAATTCTATGCATAGCTTCTCTAAGTCTCTAGATGTTAAGGACTTGTTGTAGAATGCGTAAAGGATTGCTGATAATTGATTCAAGCTAGACTTATAGCATGTATCATGTGAAGAGTAATTGTATAGGCATTTATTACAATTAGATGCTAGTAATTCCCTCATAGGTCCTCTACTACTTATTCTTACATGTTTTGCAACTCTAACATAGTTTTCCTTCTTTAATCTTGATAATGCTTTATACAGTGTATTAATACTAACTCCTTCTCTAATAAATCTCGTAGAGAGTTCTTCCACTGTTAATTCACCATGAACACACAGGTAGTCAATGATTTTCTGCAGTAAGACTGGAGGTATCCTTGACAATTGCTGGTCTAGTTTTGACAAGAGTAGTTCCAAGAGCCTACTGTATTCTTGCGTAGAATTGATGTTAACCTTGCTTAAGCATTTGTCTAACTCGATATTGAATTCTTTGAATAATGTTAATTTAAGAGATTCTGGGTCAGATGTTTTCAGAAGTGAATTTATGAGGGCCCACAGAAGATAGACTTCTTCATTCTTCCATGAAATTCTAATAATCCATAAAAACTTTGTTAACGCATTAATCATAGACAATCTGTCAATAATGTATAAATCTTGACGTAACTTCCTCACATAATTCTTATACGATAGTTCTTCAAGTAAACGCATGCTCCTACTATTCTTTGCTACTATTATAAGGTCTTGTCCATCGGTTTTCTCAATAATACATAATGGCGGCAAGTTGACGAAGTTATCTTCTGTAAATTCGCTCGGTGTAAATTGTGTCATTAGACTGAGTAATTCATCGGTAGACATGGTCTCAGGAAAATATTGGAAAAAGGCAAATATTAGATTTTCCTTAAATAAAGCCACAACCACATACATGCCGTAAGTACTTGGCTGGGGGTTCTAGATGTCTTTAAAACTTGTAAGAGAACCCATAAATAAGCATTTACAGAAAGTCCCTCTAGGAATTGTTCACGTGATTCCTGAAAGATGCAAGGAATGTGGGTTCTGTATCGATTTATGCCCCAAAGACGTGCTAACGGTTGGTGAAGAGAGGAATATAAAAGGTTATCGATGGCCAAAGATAGCAGACGGTAAAGCAATGGAATGTATTGCTTGCAAGATGTGTGAATGGATATGTCCTGAGTTCGCTATATTTGTAGTAGAAGTCGACAGGAGGGAATATGTCTAATGTCTGGAGAACTTAAACTGCTCAAACCTGGAACATACTTCATGATGGGAAACATTGCTTGTGCTGAAGCAGCATTAATAGCTGGATGTGAATTCTATGCAGGATACCCCATAACCCCATCCAATGAGATTGCCGAGCATATGAGTAGAAGAATGCCTCAGCTTGGAAGACACTTCATACAGATGGAAGATGAGATAGGTAGTATAGTAGCAGTATGTGGAGCTTCTGCTGCAGGTGTAAAAGCTATGACCGCTACGTCTGGGCCTGGCTTCTCACTTATGATGGAGACGATTGGCCTCTCAGCGATGCTCGAGCTTCCGTGTGTTATAGTTAATGTTCAGAGAGCTGGTCCAAGCACGGGTATTCCAACCTTTGTTGGGCAGGGTGATCTAATGCAGGCTAGATGGGGCTCACATGGAGATTATGAACTAGTAGTTTACGCACCCTCAACAGTTCAAGAATTTTTCGACCTAACAATAGAAGCTTTCAATACATCTGAATGGTTACGTATACCCGTAATAGTATTGTCCGATGAAGTGGTAGGGCACATGTATGGAAGACTGCAAGTTCCAGAGTACGATAAGATAAAAATTATTAACAGAAAACGATATAGCGGACCTAGAGAAGAATATCTTCCCTATAGTTCTGAAACACTCGTACCCCTTTTTGTAGCAGCTGGAGATGGGTACAGAATACATATGACAGGCTTAACACATGATGAAAGAGGATATCCATCCCTGGAGATTGAAGACTCCCATAAGCTTATTGAGAGGCTTGTTATGAAAGTTAGGAAGAACGCTAAGAATTTGTGGAAATATGAAACATTGTATATAGATGATGCAGATGTTGTCGTTGTAACCTTTGGTATTACAGCGAGGTCTACGGAGGAAGCAGTGAAGAGAGCGAGAAATGAAGGCTTAAAGGTTGGAATGATAAAATTGGTTACTCTATGGCCTTTCCCGGAAGACCCAGTCAGGGTTGCTAGCCAGTATGCTAGGAGAATGCTTGTAGCGGAGATCAACACGGGTCAGCTGATCCATCCTGTAAGAGAAGTTGCAGAATGCCCCGTAGCTGGAATAAATTATCCGGTAGGTTACGTACCCCCACCTGAGTATATTCTTGATGGTATTAGAGCGGCGGTGTAGGATACATGAGTCAGAAACAAATTTTAAGGGAAAAGATGGCTGAGGAATCGCCGAGAGATGATCTGATAAGAAGAGAGAGGTTTCCCCACATATGGTGTCCAGGATGCGGTCTCGGAACCGTATTGAAATGTTACGTAGAAGCGATTGCAGCATCCAATATCCCTATAGATAAGCATGTAATTGTCTCGGGCATAGGTTGTACCGGTAGGATCGCTGGGTATGTTAGACTAGACTCCTACCATGTAACTCATGGGAGACCGATAGCATTCGCCGAGGGAATGAAGATCGTTAGACCCGACCTTGAAGTAACAGTAATATCTGGAGATGGAGACCTAGTAACCATAGGTGGAAACCACTTCATACATGCTGTCAGAAGAAATGTAGATATAAACGTCTTCCTAGTTAACAACTTTATATATGGTATGACTGGGAACCAAATGGGGTCGACTACACCTTTAGGAGCTAAAAGCTCAACGAGCCCATACGGCTGCCCAGAATTTCCATTTAACTTGCCATTGTTGACAGCAGCTCTAGGAGCACCATTTGTTGCGAGATGGACTACCCTGCATGTTCGACAACTTGCTGACGCTATGAAGAAAGCTTTACGAGTTAGAGGGTTCGCATTCATCGAGATAATATCTCCATGCCCAGTCGGCTTCGGCTCCTATAACGATTTAAGAGAAGGTAGAGATTACATCAAGCTATTCCTAGAAAACTGTATAATAGACCATTCAGCTGACCTAAACAGGGTAGGTATAACTCTCAGACCAGGTGAACCAATAATCTTAGGAAACTTCGTTGACCGTGAAGTACCTACATACCATGAGCTAGAATTGGAAGTTTTCAGGAAAGCGGGGTGGTTGAAGTGAGATGGGATATAAGATTGGCAGGTTTCGGCGGTCAAGGAGTAATTAGGGCTGGAGAGATCTTGGGTAGAGCTGCTATTAAGCAGGGGCTTGACTCTGCTATGAGACCAATGTATGGACCTGAGAAGACTGGTGGATGGTCTCGGGCGGATGTAGTAATCTCTGATCAGCCTATAATATTTCCTCTAATAGTTAGACCTGATATTTTGGTTGCGATGTCTCAGGATGGCATGAATAGGGATGGCTCATCATTAAAGAAAGACGGGATGCTTCTCATAGATGGAGAATTAATAAAAGACATCAAATGCTATCCCAGTAAGATCTACTCAGTAGATGCTACGAGTATAGCGGATAACCTAGGTAGAAGGATAGTTGCAAACATAGTAATGCTCGGAGCTTTCGTTAAAGCATTCGGGATAGTTAATGAAGACATACTCTTACAGACAATTATTGAAACCTTCCCTAGAGCGACCGAATTGAATAAGACAGCCTTCAAGCTTGGTGTGGAAAATGTGAAGGAGGTGAAGATATAGATGTCTGATGAAGTCTTAGTTATAGGCGGAGGGATAGCTGGAATACAATGCTCTCTAGATCTTGCTAATGCTGGCGTAAAGGTAGTACTTGTTGAGAAGACCCCTACGATAGGGGGGAAGATGGCGATACTTGATAAGAATTTCCCAACGCTAGACTGTTCAATCTGCATCGAAGCGCCGAAGATGAGCGAAGTAGGTAAGCATCCAAACATAGAGTTGGTAACTCTCGCAGAAGTAGTAAATGTCGAGAAGGACGGTGAAGACTATGTAGTTGAGATATACCAGAAGCCCAGGTATGTAACAGATGAATGTAGTAGATGCGGTCTCTGCGTAGATGCATGTCCAGTCTTACTAAAGAATGAATTCGATTATGGCATGGCTGCTAGAAAAGCAATATACACACCTATCCCACAATCTGAGCCAGGAGCGTACGTTATAGATATTGATAACTGTTTGAATAAGCCTCCAAACTATCTACCATGCGATAGATGCGTACAAGTCTGTGGTCCTAAATGTATAGATTTCTTCATGAAACCTAAGATAATAAAGAAGAGGGTTAAAGCGATAGTTGTTGCTACGGGATTTGAAGTTTTCGACGTAACTAGGATACCGGACTACTCTTATGGTCTACACCCAGATATCTTAACTTCCATGGAATATGAGAGACTACTACAATCAACCGGTCCAAGTGGTGGAGAAATAATTAAACCAAGTAATGGTCATCATCCTGAAAACATATGCTTCATCTTATGCGTTGGCTCAAGAGACCCTAGATATAACAAGTATTGTTCAAGATTCTGCTGCATGTATACAATTAAAGAAGCTGTCCAGACGGTTGAACACGGGATAAAGAACGTAGACATCCTGTACATGGATATTAGAGCATACGGTAAAGGTTTTGACGGTTTCTATAAGAGAGCTAAAGATGAAGGTGTAAGATTCATAAAAGGGAGAGCTGCGAGAGTGATCCCCAATGGAGATAAACTGAAGGTGAGATATGAAAACATTGCAGAAGAGAGAATGGAAGAAAAAGAATACGATATGGTCGTACTAGCAGCAGCGGCTGAACCTCCACCCGACCTAGCCAAGCTTGCAAACATATTAGGTATTGAGTTAGATGAAGACGGATTCATTAAGACAAGACCATGGCATGGAAAAATGATAGCTACTACTATGGAAGGAATCTTCGTATGTGGGAGCGCCTCAGGTCCAAAAGACATAGCAGATAGCGTGACAGAAGCAGGTGCAGCAGCTTCTGCAGCTCTTGAATACGTAAAGAAGAAGACTTGGCCTAAACTAGAATTTGAAGAGACGATACCTGCGGAAGGAGAGACTAGGGTAGGTGTATTCATATGTCATTGTGGAACGAACATCGCAGGTGTTGCGGATGTAAAGTGGTTAGCTCAGGAAGCTGCAAAGATACCTGGAGTAGTTCACTCAGAAGATCTTAGATTCGCATGCGCAGGCGTATACACAAAATATATCGAGCAGGTGATTAAGGAGAAGAATATTAATAGGCTTGTTGTAGCTGCATGCTCCCCGAGAACCCATCTACCCGTTTTTGCTGGAGCAGCCATGAGGGCAGGCTTAAACCCGTACCTAGTCGAAATGGCGAATATACGTAATCTCGATACATGGGTTCACGCAGGCTACCCAAAGGAGGCTACGGAGAAAGCATTAGATATGATCAGGATGGCTGTAGCTAAAGCTAAGCTACTCAAGCCTCTATACGTTGTAAAGCTTCCAGTAACTAGGAGAGCATTAGTAATCGGCGGCGGCGTTGCAGGAATGGCTGCGGCAGCAAGCTTAGCTCGCCAAGGCTTTGAAACATACCTAGTTGAGAAGGAAGGCCAGTTAGGTGGGCTTGTAAGACATCTTGACGTTATAGCCCCTGAGGGGATAAGAGCTCAAGATTTACTGTATGAGATGGAGAGAGAAGTATATAGTTCAGGTGTGAAGGTTATCCTGAATGCAAAGGTTGAATCGGTAAGCGGGTATATTGGAAACTTTATTGCAAACCTATCGAGTGGAGAGAAGCTTGAGGTCGGAGCAATCATTATGGCGACCGGCGCGAAAGTCTATCAACCGCAGGGGGTCTTCCAGACAAATGGTGGGAACATAATAACCTCCTTCGACTTAGAGCAGATATTCAAGAATAACAATGACCTCAATGCTAAGAATGTAGTCTTCATTAGCTGCGTAGGTTCTAGATACGATTCAAAAGGCTGCTCAAGATTCTGCTGTCAAGTAATGATAAAGCAGGCAATCAGGCTTAGAGAGATGGGGAAGAATGTATTCATACTCTACAAAGATATCAGGACCTACAGTAGGAAGGCTGAAGAACTATACGAGAAAGCAAGAGCACTAGGCGTCAGATTCGTAAAATACCACCCTGAGAAGAAACCTGAAGAAGCTATAAAAATTGAGAATGGGTTAGTGTACGTGAAAGATGAACTACTAGGAGAAGAAATCGGTATACCTGCAGACCTAGTAGTATTAAATGTAGGTCTTGTTCCAAACGATGAGATAAATCCAATCGTTGAACAATTAAAACTATCTAGAGATGAAGCAGGCTTCCTTCTCGAACTCCACCCGAAGCTTGGACCAGTTGAGTCAATGGTTGGAGGAGTATTCCTTGCAGGAACATCTCAGAACCCGAAAGATGTTAGAGAAGCAATCTCACAAGGCTTAGCTGCAGCAGCTAAAGCAGCAGCACTACTAGCGAAAGACACTATTGATAAGGAGCCGCTAGTACCTAGGATAAACTATGATAAATGTACATACTGTCAGAGATGCGCTCAAGTATGTACTTTCTCAGCTCTTAGAGGGGAGCTTAGAAAGAGTTTGGAATTGATTAGTGCATTATGCCAGGGATGTGGAAACTGTTCAGCTGAATGTATGGTTGGAGCTATTGAAGCTCCAGGATTTACCGATGAACAGATTATTGCACAGATCGATGCAGCGTTAGAAGATAGACCAGACGAGAAAGCGATAGTCTTTACGTGTAATTGGTGCTCATACGCAGGTGCAGACCAAGCAGGTATAGAGAAGCTCCAGTATCCACCAAGCTCTAGAGTGATAAGAACAATGTGTTCAGCTAGGGTCTCGCAGAAGCTCATATTAAGAGCATTCGAGAAGGGTGCCGCGGTAGTTGCAGTTACTGGTTGCTGGCCACAAGACTGCCACTACAATTACGCAAACCTAAACACGGAGAGGAGGGTTAAGCAAATGAAGAAGATATTGGAAGCTAGGGGGATCAATCCTGAAAGATTAATACTACACTGGAATAGCGCAGCAGAAAGCAAGAGGTGGGCAGCTAAAATGAAAGAGATAGATGAATTAATCAAGAAGATCCCAAGAGAAGAAATAATTGAATCTATCCAAAAACTTGGAGGTGGAAGAAAGTGATAAAGGCTAAACTAGTAGATGTAGAATTAATTGAGAAACTAGCACAATTAACTTCTGGAGCCGCAGACTACTGCTACCAATGTGGAACATGTACTGGTTCATGCCCATTCAATCTACTAAACCCCCAAACCGTTAATCCTAGGAAGATTGTTAGAAGCGCTCAGCTCGGGCTAATATATGATGATGGAAGTTTATGGTATTGCTCAACATGCGGTCTCTGTGAAGCTAAATGTCCATGGTCCGTTAAGATCACCGAAGTAGTTAGAGGATATAGACAGCTTGCTACAGAGGAGAGAAAGCTACCTCACAAATTCGAAGAAATACTCTGGATGATATATGAGGATGGAACAGCTTTTCCAGGCTCAAGTATAGAGAGAGCAGCATGGACTGAAGGTTTAAACATTAAGGACGCCTCAAAACAGAAAGTTAAAGTACTACTTTATGTCGGATGCGCAGTCTCATTTGATAAAAGATTACAGAAAATAGCTAGATCTCTTGCAAGCGTACTTTCAACAGCAGGAGTAGACTTTGGAATACTCGGTAAAGAAGAAAGATGCTGCGGAGACTTAGTATACAATATTGGTGAAGAAGCTTTCCTAGAAGAGCTTGCAGTCCAGAATATTGAGAGATTCAATAAGACTGGAGCTGAGGCTATAATAACGATCTCCCCCCATTCTGCGCATATGTTTAAGAAAGTATATCCCAGATATGGATTAAAGATACTCGCCTCCCACTACATAGAGTTCCTCCACGATTTGATAGAGAGGGAGAGAATTAAAATGGATAAAGCTGTGGATGATGAAGTAACAGTGCATGATCCATGCTACCTTGGGAGACATCTAAAGATATATGAGCAACCTAGGAAGATACTGTCAAGCATACCTGGATTAAAGATTTTAGAGATGAATGAAGCTAAGGAAAATGCAGTGTGCTGTGGAAGTGGTGGTGGAAGACACTTTTTAGACATTCACGGTGATAGACTATCTCACTACAGGGTCATGCAGGCAGCTCAGACAGGCGCTAAAACATTAGTAGCTCCATGCCCATTCTGTATCCAAAACTTTGAAGATAGCGTGAAAACCAAGAAACTAAGCTTAAACATTAAAGATGTCGTAGAATTGGTTAATCAATCATTGAGGAGGAGTGCATGAAATGGATCCAGAATACAGGAGCGTCTGGGTATTCCTAGAGAGACGTAGAGAAGAAATAATCGAATCTTCACTCGAAGTTCTGGGGAAAGCCCGTGAACTAGCAGATAGATACGGAGATAAAGTAGCAGGAATATTAATGGGGGCTGGAAACCTAGATAGACTTGCTGAAGCAGCTATAACTTATGGGGCAGACATAGTCTACACTATTCAAGACGAGTTACTTCGAGATTATTCAACAATACCGTATTCTGAAGCATTGTCTAGGATGATCACAATGTATAAACCCAACATAATCCTTTATCCTGCTACTAGGAATGGTAGAGACCTTGCTGGTAGAATATCTGCAAAATTAAACCTGGGACTATCAGCTAATACTGTCTGGCTAGACATAGTTGGAGATGGAGTATTACTAGCGGGCGTACCAGGATTCGGAGGGGGGATAATGGCTGTAACTAAGTGTCTAACTAAGCCTCAGATGGCAACTGTACGGCCTGGTGCATTCCCTAAGCCTCAGCCAAACCTTACAAGAACTGGGAGGATAGAAAGAATAGATATTGGTAAGCTCCCAGAACCTCCAATCAAGGCCATTGAAAGAGTATTCTACACAGTTGAAGATATTAGTAAAGCTGAAGCAATCATAATAGCTGGAATAGGCATAAGAGAAAATATCGAAGTAGTTAAGAAGCTTTCAGAGAAATTGAATTGGGCCTTCGGAGCAACCAGACCTCTCTCAGATGAAGGTCTAGTCCCCAGAGACATATTTGTCGGAGCAACTGGGAAAACGGTGAGACCAAAAATAGCATTGATAGTTGGTGCAAGTGGAGCAGCCCACTTTATCTCTGGAGTTGCAGGAGCTGAAAAGATAATCTCTATTAACATAGACCCTGAAGCACCTATCCATTCATACTCCGACTACTCTATAGTCGGGGATGCATACAAGATTATCCCAAAACTATTAGAGAAATTGGAGGCTGAGACCAAATGATGCATATAATTGTGTGTATGAAGATCACTCCAAAATCTGAGCAAGTTAGACTAGACCCTAATACTAAGACTATAATTAGAGAAGGAGTAGAAAATGAGATAAACCCGGCTGACAAGAATGCCTTGGAAGCAGCATTACAATTGAAAGATAAGCATGGCTGTAAAGTAACAGTCCTAGGCATGGGGCCACCGATCTGGGAGTCATACATGAAGCTTGCGGTATCCATGGGAGCGGATGATGCTATTCTCGTATCCGATAGAGCATTCGCAGGCGCAGACACCCTTGCTACGAGCAGGACACTGGCTGCAGCTATAAGGAAGATCGGAGAATATCACTTAATATTTTGTGGAGAAGAGTCAAGCGATGCTGGAACGGGTCATGTACCTCCAAGTATTGCAGAATTCCTCAACATACCTCAAATAACATTCGTAAACCACATCGAAATCATAGATGGAAGAATCAGAGCTAGAAGAGTATTAGAAGGTGCTTATGAAGTCTTAGAATGCACCCCCCCAGTCCTGCTCTCTATCGAATATGGTTGTAATACGCCTAGATTTCCAGACTTTAGGAGGAAGAGATGGGTAGACAAGGAGTTCAAGCTTAGGGTCTGGGATATAAAAGATCTTGAATTAAATGAGGAGGAGGTAGGATTAAAGGGCAGTAGAAGCATCGTGGAAGAGCTTAGAGAGATGGGGCTAGGTGAAAGAGCTAGACAAAAGATAACTGGTACCGAAGATGAAATCGTAGCTCAAATACTAAACATTATACGTCCATACATCAAGAAGTAAACCATAAAAACATCATAATCACATATTTTTCTTGAATAAAATGCATAATAAGACGATCATAGTTGTCTGGGAAGGAGTGGATGGAGCAGGAAAGACTACCCTCTTAAACGAAACTTTAAACATATTAAACTCAATGGACTTTAAAGTGCTAAAGTATAAGACTCCAAGCAATACACCTTCGGGTATATTTGCGAAAAAATACGGAAATAGGTCTGAAGTCGACCATTTAACACGGATGCTCTTATTCTTAGCTAATACTTCAGACGACTCAGCATTAATGAAGAAGGAAATTGAAAAAGAGAAACCTGACTATTACTTCATTGATAGATACTATGTCTGCTCGATAGTTTACGGGTTAGCTCTCTCTAAAGCAAGAGGAGAAGAAGTTGGAGAAGAAGAACTTAAACAGTTCATCGAATTCGTAGAGAAGGTCGGGCTTAAGGTTTTCGTTAATCCTGACTTATATGTAATCGTTGATGTAGGAGAAGAAGATAGAAAACGTAGAGTAGAGGTGAAAGAAGGCCAGGGAGGTATTGAAGAAGAAATAGAGAAAAGTACGGAGATTCAAGATCAAGTAAGAAAATTCTATAGATACTTCCATCACCTTAGACCCCACCAAACAATCTGGCTTGAGAATGCTGAAGGAGAACTAAAAAAGAATACGAAGATAATAATTGAGAAGCTGTTAGAGTTTAAGAAGCTTAGGGAATAAATTTAAGGTAGTATTCTAAGATAGAGGGATGATGAGTGAGCTTACTAGAACTTTTATCGCAGTAGACTTTGATAACCCTGGAATAGTTTGGAAGATTCAAGAGATCCAGAAAGATTTAAAAAATTCAGGTATTGTTGCTAAGGATGTCGAGCCGCAGAATCTACATTTAACGCTCTGGTTTCTGGGAGAACTCCCCGAGAACAAGCTAAAGATAGTTCTAGATGAAGTAAGAAGAGTTAGTTTTAACAGATTTGAAGTAAAAGTTAGAGGCGTCGGGTATTTTCCAGGAGGAAATAGAGTAAGCGTAATCTGGCTAAAGATAGAAGATCCAACTAATACCCTCAACAACATACTTGACCAGCTGCTGGATAGTCTTGGAAAGAAGGGATTCAGATACGATGAGAGAGGATTTACGCCCCACTTAACTATTACTAGAGTTAAGTATATCCAAGATAAGCAGAAAGCTTTAAAGAAGCTACAAGAATTAAGAGATGTCCAGTTAGGTCAACAGATGATAGATGCTCTTAAAGTAAAGAAGAGTGTATTGACAGCTAAAGGACCAATATATAGTGATTTACTAGTTGTGAAAGCTGGAGGAGCCCTCGATGATAAGCGACGTATTGGATGAAGCTCTCCAGCTATATAAGCCTAGTCAAGAAGAAGAAAGATACTTGATGGATTTAGCTAACACAATAATTCATCGAGCTGAGAAATACTCTCCAGACTATAAGGGTATTATTAAGATAACCCTTGAAGGATCTCTAGCAAAGAAGACATGGATAAGAGGAAGAGAGGAAGTAGACATATTCATACATCATGACTCTAAGATTACCCGTGAAGAGATGGAGAAGCAGATAATAGACATAGGCTTTAAGATATTAAAAGAATTAGATGGTAAACCTAGATTAATGTATGCAGACCACCCGTATGTCGAGGGTAGGATAAAGAATGTAGTAGTAAACATCGTTGCATGCTACGATGTAACACCACCTAACTGGCTTAGCGCTACAGATAGAACACCATATCATACAAAGTACATTATAGAGAAGATGAAGCCAGAAGTTAGAGACCACGTTAGATTAATGAAAGCATTCATGGCGGGATGCAGAGTATATGGTGCAGAGATAAAAGTAAGAGGATTCAGCGGCTACCTTGCAGAACTATTATTATTAAATTATGGAGACTTTAACAACACAATCCAAGCAATCTCAAAATGGAAGCCTCCTATCGCCATAGATATTGAGAGATACTATGACTTAGTTGATGAACTGTTTAAGCTCTTTCCTAACCAACCCTTAATAGTAGTAGACCCTGTAGATAGATATAGGAATGTGGCCTCTGCAGTCTCTGAAGAGAGATTATGTGAGCTTATCCTCGCTTCAAAACTTTTCCACGAATCACCTAGCATAAAATTCTTCAAACCTAAACCTCCTACAGTTAAGATATCTAGATTAAGAAGAAAAATATTGAGAAGAAGGTTCGTCGGAATAGTCTTCAGGATTTCTAAGTGGAAGCCCCCTGATGTTCTTTGGGGTGAATTAAGAAAGAGTGAAGAAGCAGTAAAGAAGACGCTTGAAAGATTAGGTTTTAGAATATATAGATCTGATTCATGGACAGATGAAGAAAAAACATGTATAATATTATGTGAAATAAGTAATAATAGGCTTCCATGCGCCCGGCTTCATCGGGGTCCACCAGTATATCATCCAAATTCTCTAGAATTCATAAAAAAATGGAAGGATAACCCTGAGAGAGAAGCTGGACCATGGATAGATGATTCTAGATTGTATGTACTGAGGGTTGAACCGATAGTGGATGTTAAGAAGCTGTTGAAGAAAGAGATTGAAGAAGGAAGAGTTTCATTAGCTAAAGGATTAACTGAAGATATAAAGAAAGGGAAGATCATAACATCGATAGAGAACCTCATAAAAAATAGAAATCTAAGATTATTCATAAACGAGTTTATTGAGGCTAGCCTATCATTCATCTAAAATTTAGACCTTGGAATAACTACTTAGAAATGATTCCTCAAGAAGACTCAGAGATTAGTCTTGAAGAATTATCATCAAGAATAGAGCTATTGGTCCAACTTGCTTATCCATCTAGAACGATCGATTACGCTAAGATGATATTAAGAGAACTAAGAGAGATTAATGTCGACGCAGTCTATATAGTTGATCAACCTAGGCCTTCTCTCAAACTTATCGGGAAAGGGTATAGAGGAGTCATATTAAAAGCTCGCTGGAAGAACAAGATCGTAGCGGGAAAAATTCTTAGAATTGACTCAGGAATATCTAGCCTAGTTAGAGAGGCTGAGATGATGAAGACCGTAAACTCTATAGAGATTGGACCACTATTATTTGATTATTCAGAGCATGTAATCTTGATGGAGTATATTCAAGGCATAGATCTAGATAGATGGTTGGAAAAGCTATCTCAAGATGATGTATACCCATTGAAAAAGGTTTTAGAGTCGATCCTTGCACAGGCTAGGAAGCTGGATTGTATCAACCTAGACCATGGAGAACTAAGTAATGCGAGAAGACATATTGTTATTAGAGAAGGATTACATCCAACAATTCTAGACTTCGGTAAAGCAAGAATAAGCCGTAAACCCAAGAATGTTACATCAATAGTAAGCTACCTAACATTTGGTCCACATCACAACAAGATCTTAGACATGCTAGAAGTAGAGGGTCTCCCGGTCTTAACTCTCAGGAGATACAGGGAAAATCCATGCGAAGAAAACTTTAAGAGTATTCTTAGAGGGTTAAATCTAACAAACATTGGCCTCCATGGATAGTTGATAGGGTGTTTTTATGAATGTGGAAAAGAAAAAGATTAGAGAGATGGTTTGGAATATTCTAGAAGAGAAGGGTGTAGCAAGATTTCCTAGACCAGTGTATGGGAGAATACCGAATTTTGAAGGTGCAGAGAATTCTTGCGAGAAGATAACAATTCTTGAAGAATATAAGAAAGCTACGGTTGTAAAGGTTAGCCCTGACTCCCCTCAATACTCGATTAGGTTGAGATGTTTGATCGATGGGAAAAAGCTTATAATGCCTACACCTAGGCTTAGAGAAGGTTTTCTCCTCCTAGATCCATCAAAGATTCCTAGGAGATACTATAAAAAAGCTGCAACAATAAGAGGAGCATTCAACTTTGGCGTGAAAGTTGATCCTGAAAACCTACCTAGGGTTGACTTCATTGTTATGGGCTCGGTTGCTGTAGGTAGGGACGGTTCTAGAATCGGAAAAGGTGAAGGATATGGAGAATTAGAATACGCATTACTAAAAGAGTATAATCGAGTAGGAGAAGAGGTAATTGTAGCAACTAATATTCATGATCTTCAATTATTTGATTCTGTTCCACAAGATCCCTACGATGTCCCTGTTGACGTAATTGCTACGCCGACTAGATTAGTCCGTATTCCCTTTAGTAGACCTAAACCTAAAGGTGTAATCTGGGAATTGTTGAGTGATGAGAAGCTAGAAGAGATACCTCTTCTTAAGACTTTGAGAGAGAAGAGGAAAGCGTAGTTTGAATATTGTTAGTAGGCTGTAACGCTTTTGACATAAGGTATCTTTAGCATCTTGTTTACTCCTTCTCCAGATAATGGCTTATCTAATATGAGTATCAGCTTAGGCTCAGGAAAGAGTTCAGGATCTTCTGCGACAGCCTGCCTGATAGAGATATTCTCTTCTGCGGCTATCTTGGCTGCTCCAGCAAGTATTCCAGGTGCAGTAGGATCAGCTCTAATCTCTACGACGAAATATCCAAGTTCTTTAGCTATAGGTGCTAGTAGAGCGCCTGCTGGTCTAAGACCAGTAAAGATTCTTCTAAGCTCCTTATCTTGAAGAATGTATTCAACGGTTTTCTTAACTATTCTTCTATCGACTCCTGCTGCTCTAGCAATTGATACTTCGGGTATCTCTACTGGACCGATAGTTATCTTTCCATCCTCTGTAACACCTATTCCATACTCGATCAAAATTCTTATCACATTTAACCTAGCAGGATAATTTTTCAGTTTTTCAGATATTTTCTTCCACATGCGCAAATATACTCCCTATTATACATATATATGCATTTAATATTTAATATGCATTGTGGATGAATCATCTAGCGGATTAAGGTATAAATATGAGCATCGATGTTATTATCGGTACAGTGATGAGCATGAGTAGAAAGATATTCATAACTGAGGAAGAAATTCCAAAGTATTGGTATAATATATTGCCAGATCTGCCAAAACCTCTACCGCCGCCGATAGACCCTTCAACTAGAGAACCAGTCGACCCGAGAAAGCTGGAAGCGATCTTTCCTAGAATACTAATACAGCAAGAACTATCACAGGAAAGGTGGATACCTATACCTGAAGAAGTTAGAGAAGCATATACTATCTGGAGACCAACCCCCCTGTATCGAGCTGTAAGACTTGAGAGAGCTCTTAAGACGCCTGCAAGAATATATTATAAATATGAAGGGGTTAGCCCACCTGGCTCGCATAAACCGAATACAGCCGTAGCTCAAGCATACTATAATATGAAAGAAGGAGTACAAGTATTGGCAACAGAGACTGGGGCTGGACAATGGGGTTCAGCATTAGCATTTGCTACTAACTTCTTCGGGATGAAGGCTAGAATCTACATGGTTAAGGTAAGTTACGAGCAGAAACCATACAGGAAGATAATGATGGAGGCTTGGGGCGCAGAAGTTTTAGCAAGTCCAAGCAATAGAACTAGGATTGGTCGGTCAATACTGAAAGAAGATCCGAATAATCCTGGAAGTCTAGGAATAGCCATAAGCGAAGCGATTGAAGATGCATTAACACATGAAGGTGTCAAATATTCCTTGGGAAGCGTATTAAACCATGTACTCCTACATCAAACAGTTCAAGGTCTAGAAGCTAAGAAGCAACTAGAGATAATCGATGAATATCCAGACATAGTGGCTGGATGCGTTGGAGGAGGAAGTAGTTTCTCAGGATTGTTCTGGCCATTTTACTATGACGTAGTCTCTGGGAAAGCTCCAAAGAAGATAAAGTTCGTTGCTACTGAGCCGACTGCATGCCCAACTATGACCAAGGGAATTTATACTTATGATTTTGGAGACACGGCTAAACTAACACCTCTTCTACCAATGTATACATTAGGCTCTGACTTTATACCTCCACCGATCCATGCAGGAGGCTTAAGATATCATGGTGATGCCCCAACCCTGTGCCTACTCTTAAAAGAAGGCTATATAGAGCCTAGAGCATACGACCAAGTATCAGTATTCGAGGCCGCAACATTATTCGCCAAGACTGAAGGCATCATACCGGCTCCTGAACCTTCACATACGATAAGATATGTTATTGATGAAGCATTAAAAGCAAAAGAGACAGGAGAGGAAAAAATTATCTTATTCAACCTATGTGGTCATGGATACTTTGATCTAAAAGCATATCAAGAATTCTTTGAAGGAAATCTTAAACCATTCGACTATCCAGAAGACAAGATAAAAGAGTCCATACAGAAGCTAATAAAAGAATATCCTTGGATACAGGAGATATCCTATGTTAAAAGTTAAGTATAGGCTATCTCATAAAATATGGAAGAAGTAGGGGGTGCGTAATATTTCAGGTAAAGATCCTTATAACGGACCACCTACACGAGGACGCTATAAACTCTCTATCTACTTATAGAGATATATCTTTCGATTATATGCCTGAGATCTCAAAAGAGCATCTTCTAAACATAATAGAATATTATGATGGATTAATTGCTAGAGATAGAACCAAGATTACAGGAGAAATCCTAGATAGAGCTAAAAAACTCAAAGTAATCGTTAGAGCTGGAAGCGGACTGGACAACATCGACTTAGAGAAAGCATCCATTCTTGGAATTAAGGTAATGAATGTTCCATCCGAGATCGCAGACTCTGTAGCAGAATTAACAATAGGCTTAATGATTATGCTCTCTAGGAAACTCTATAAAGCAGTCGAATCTTTAAAGAAAGGTGAGTGGATTAAGAATCAATTAATCGGACGAGAGCTGAGAGATAAGAAGATAGGTATAATAGGTGTAGGAAACATAGGATCTAAAGTCGCTAGACTTGCATATTGTTTTGGAATGAAACCCTTACTAAGAGATATCATTAAACTTGACGAAGAATTTGTAAGAAGAGTAAACGGAGAAGTTGTTACACTTGATGAACTATTAAAAGAATCGGATTATGTTACTTTGCATGTTCCCTTAACCAAGAGCACTCAGAGAATGATAAGCGAAAGAGAATTAAAGCTTATGAAAGAAACAGCATTCTTGATAAATACTGCTCGTGGGAAAGTAGTAGATCATGAAGCACTCTATAAAGCCCTGGTAAATGGCTGGATAGCTGGAGCTGCATTAGATGTCTATGAGGTTGAGCCTCCAGCAGGCTTAGAATTATTAAGATTAGAAAACGTTATCTGCACACCCCACATAGGCGCTCAGACAGTAGAAGCTAGAAGAAGAGCCTCAATTAAGGCTATACAACTAGCAGTAGACTATCTTCAACAAGTTATATGCCGAGAGATATAGTGATGTTGCATGAAGATATTGATGACCCCGGGCCCTGTAGATCTACATCCTAGAGTTAGAAGAGCTATGTCAAGACAAGCTATCAGTCACAGGTCTACTGAATTTCATCAGCTAACAGAGTCAATAATCGAGAATGCGAGAAAAATCTTTAAGACAAGCGGAGATATATTTATTCTAACATCATCAGGAACACTTGCCGTAGAATGTGCTTTAGCAAATCTAGTAGATCCAGGAGACACATTATTCATACCAGTTTACGGAGTATTTGGAAAGAGGATGGCTGAATCAGCTGAACAATATGGAGGAAGAGTCGTAAATATTGAGTTAGAATGGAATAAAGCTTTAAGTGTTGAAGAGCTTGAAGAAGTTCTCACTCAAGATAATAATATAGAGATAGTATCACTGGTTCATAATGAGACCTCAACTGGAACGATGATTAAAGATTTATCAAGAATATCAGAGATAGTAAAAAACCATGGTAAACTCTTAGTAGTCGATGCAGTATCCTCTCTTGGCGGAGTCCCAATACTAGTAGAGAAACTTGGAATAGATATATGTCTAACAGGTTCCCAGAAATGCTTAGCTGGACCACCTGGAATATCGCTAGTTTCTGTAAGCGATGAAGCATGGAGAAAGATTCTATCAAAATCTTCTAAAACTCCCTCCTACATAGATTTAAAGAAGTATCGCCAATTCATGGAGAAGCTTGAAACTCCTTTCACACCAGCAGTAAATCTAATGTATGGTCTAGATGAAGCATTAAAGATAATAATTGAGAAAGGAGTAGAAAACTGGTGGAGAAATCATCATGAATGCTCCCAGTTCCTCTATGAAGAATTAGAATCTTCAGGGTTAACCATACATCCCATCAAAGATTATAGATCCATAACGGTTGCAGCTGCTTCTCCACCTCAAGGTATCAACCCTAAGGTATTAGTTGAAGAAATGGAGCATCAAGGAGTAACGATTGCAGAAGGAATGGATAAGCTGAAAGATAAAATAATAAGAATTGCATGTATGGGTAACATAAACAAGAAGAAGATAAAATATGCAATAAACAAACTGAATGATGCAGTAGAGAAGATAAAGAAGAGAGATCTTGCTAACCCTTAAATTGAACAAATAAGTCATCCTAGATCGGTGGGGCCGTGGTCTAGCTTGGCTATGACTCCAGCCTGGGGAACATCCAGATGTATAGAACGCTGGAAATCCTGGGTTCGAATCCCAGCGGCCCCACCTCCCCCATAACAGTAAAATATACATAGATATTCATTGGCTCCAAATCTCGTTAGCTAAGATATTCCATCTAAAGATGATAGGGTAGTTAAACTTAGGATACGCCTACAATGCGGTAGAGCCTATTTCACATACCCAAGGACAACGCTATCCCAATTCTTATTAGTAGGTCGAAGGTGTCTGGAATAGTGTATCTAATGTATTAGTATCCATGAGAAGGTAAGGAGATACAGAATTTAGAGATGAATTCTAGTGTTAACTTTAGGCAGAAGTGTTCCCTCTATGCAGAGAATGTATTTTAGTTTTCTCTAGATTGTTGAGGAATATCTCAACACGATTCTCCCTATTATTCTTAGCCATATCTTTTAAATATCTTGCTTTTTGTATGTTCCTTTTTTAATCAATGTTTTAAAATGACCGTATGAACCAGTAGGATGTGGAACTCCAATTATGAAGTGGTCTGGATATCTAAAGCAGAGTGCTTCGAACGTTCTTCTTCCTAATGCAATTATAGGAATACCTTTTCCAAAGAATTCGTCGGCTAAGCTTATTTCTCGGTCTAGAAATCTCTTCATACAAGTCACTAATGTAGAAATAGGTAAAGCTTTCCGCTTCTTTCTACTTTTCTCACATTTACATAATTCTGTCCATAGAATAGGAATAGATTCTTTAAATTCAAGGAACTCCTTAACGAATTCTCTTGAATCTTTATAGTATTTTATGTTTCTAAAATTCTTATGCCAGTAATTTACCCACTCTTCATACGTGGGGTTCTCCCTAACATATTGTATTTCTTTTTCCCTCGCATTTCCAGGATTGATCCCTACTATTATGCATTCAGGCTTCCCTGATCCATCAAATACCTTTTTCACGATCATTGAGCACGACTCTACATCTTAAAGAACAGTTAAGAATCTCTTCACCAATCTTGTAAATCTCGTCTCTAAACGACCTATACATGTTTCAACGATACCAGTAATCGGTAAAAACTTATTTAAACTCTCAATGGTGCTGTAACCTTAAGCTTTCTCATCCATCTCTGCTTATAGATATCTTAAACAAACATTAGTGAGAATCCTACTTCTCTTCTCTTACAAAATAAATATTATTTTTATTTTGTCTGCAACAATTATTATACGATGAAGAAGTAGAGGTCTTCTAACATAAAACAACAGGTAAAGCATGGTGGTTCAAGAGTCTACAGCATACGTCTTTTCCAAGAAGGACTCCATACTATCTCGACACTTTATTTTGATATGTGAGTTAGAACATTAAATTTTTTATGGATTTCATTGTTAGAGGCTTAAAATCTTATAACTACCTTTTTTCAAATTTGTTATCGAAATAGTATGATGAAGGCTCTTGCATTTGTCTTGATAGTACTGCTTATTGCATCTTTCTATACAGCAGATACTCAGAATATAACTTCTAGGTTAGATGAATTCACCGTCCAAGGATATGGGAGAGAGATATGTTTTAGGCTACTGACCCCTATTGTAGATTTGCTGTCTGGACCTGTATGGCTTAGAATGCTAGGTATCGATGTATACGAGTCAACGGTGAGTTCTGCAGTGTCCCTTTCTCAAGCAGGTGGTTTACCTATCCAGCTTCCATATAGAGTTCCATCTCCAAAGTTTAGTAGAAATCTCTTAATCTCAATAGATGTTAGTAGAATACCGTATCAAGCTGAGACAAGCATAGTTGTTAATCCTCTGAATCCAGATAATATTGTAATCGGTATGAATGACTACGGTGTTTATGGTCCCTCAGCTTACGTAAGCATAGATGGTGGTGAAAGATGGGATGGTCCATTCGCTATGACTCCGCTCTTAAAAGATGATTACGGCTCAGACGTGTCCCTCGCATTTGACAGAGAAGGAAGAGTATACTTTGCATACATGTCTATAGGATTCAAATATGTTACTGTAAATAGAGTAGTCTTTGGAGATGAGAAAGCAAGCATAGTTGTCTCAAGATCCGATGATGGAGGATTTAGATGGAGTCCACCGACAGTAGCAGCCGTTGGAGATATCTATGCTCACGGAAATGAAGTAGTCATAGTATTTCTTGATAGACCTAGGATAGCCATAGGTCCTGACCCATCAAACTTGAATAGAGATAGAATATATGTAACATATACAGAGTTTGTTCTTAGATATCCTCTTATCTCTGAGTACCCATACGTTCTCGCCCCAACGGTCAGTGTAACCATCAAGCTAGTATATTCAACTGATGGTGGAGAGACGTGGAGTTCGCCGAGGCCTGTAAGTCCAACCTACTCTCATATTCTAGGAGAAGAGAGAAGAAGAATTGTTCAAGGATCTAACCCTAAAGTCGGTAGAGATGGAACACTATACGTTGCCTACTATGACTCCTTAGATGAGGGACCATGGGATGGTCTTTTCGCTCCAACAATAGTTAGAAGTAAAGATGGAGGTAGAACATTTACAAAACCCATCCATGTAGATTATCTTCCAGAAATGGATTATGAACTTCCTCCAACACTCTTTAGAGCATGGGTCTCTATGATGCCTCAGATAGATGTTGGACCAAACGAAGAAGTATACTTGGTTGTAGCTGCTAAACCAGATGATTCAGACATATTCTTCTACAGATCTCTTGATGGAGGAGAGTCATGGAGCATAGCTAGAAAGCTTAATGATGATAAGACTAACCGAGACCAGTTTATTCCAGCTATAGCTGTCAGCCCTAATGGAACGATCCATGTTTCATGGGCTGATAGAAGAGATGACCCCAAAGATGTAGAGTATCATATATACTATACAAAGTCTTCGGACAGGGGAGAGAAGTGGATGGAGAATGCAAGAGTTACAGATTATCCTTCAAACCCAAACTATGGATTATACCTCTATATTGGCGACTACTTTAGCATTGCTGCAACAGATGAAGAAGTATATGTTTCTTGGACAGATACAAGGCTTGGAAGACCATATTCTCCAAACATGAAGATAGGGTTTGCCAGAACTAGGCATATCCCACTTCCATCAATATTAGTATCTCCACCAAGCGGTCATGCAGGTCAGGAGATAACTATAATAGGCGAGAACTTCATACCCAATGGAGAAGTATACATAAGAGTTGGAGATGCTTATCTATCGGCTGTAAGATCTGATAGAGATGGAAAATTCCAAACAAGGATCTTTATGCCGATCTTAGGAGAAGCCCCCTACAAGATCGAAGTAATTGATGCATCTGGAAATAGAGCTGAAACATACTTCTACTGTGAGTTAGGCATAGATACCCTAAAGAAGAACATAGACTTGATGATAGGAGAATTCGATAAGATAATTAGAAAAACCACCCCTGGAAATATTTCAAGTACTATAGATAAGAGCTATGAAGAAGTTCTTAAATCCCTAAGAATACTTGAAGACAAGATAGAGAAGATCGAATCTGAATACTCATACATGAAGGATCTATCATACCTGCTACTAAGCCTTCTAGCCATATTATGTATAGTAGTTTTACTATTGACTTGGAAGTTTCGGAGGGTTAGAAAAGAATGAATGATAAGTTTCTACTCGTAACCTTCTTGACATTCATAATAATTACAAGCATGATCTCATCCATACTTGCAGAAGAATACACTCCCCCCCATAGTAATCCTGGTCCAGCAGTAGATAGGATAATCTTTAGAAAAGTTGATCAAGACCTTGCACCAAAACTTATCGAGAGGGGGGATATAGACCTCTACCTCTATAGTTTAAAGATATCTACAGCTGAACAATATATGAGAAGTGAGACTGTATATATTTACCAAGCTCCTTCAACAACAATTTCTATATTACTTAATCCAGCCCCTGCACCTGAGGGGGGATTAAACCCATTCTCTATACCGGAAGTCAGATTCGCTGTAAACTATCTTGTAGATAGAAACTATATTGCAAAATCAATCTATGGTGGTTTTGCTGCTCCTATGTACTCTCATGTTAGTCCATTAGACTATGACTACCTTGTTATCTCAGAGTTGGTTAGAAGATACCAGTTTTCCTACGACCCAGATTATGCAAGGATGATCATTCGTAAAGCATTGGAGAGGGCTGGTGCAAAGCTAGTTGATGGTAAATGGGTTTACGATGGAAAGCCTGTTGAGCTGAGATTCATAATAAGAGTAGAAGATGAAAGGAGAGAGATAGGTAATATGCTCTCAGAAGAACTTGAAAAGATGGGGTTCACTGTCAAGAGAAGCTATATGGATTTTGCTCAAGCAATCTCGCTTGTCTACAGAACGGATCCCAAAGCTTTTGAATGGCATCTATATACTGAGGGATGGGGTAGAGGAGCAGCTGAAAGATATGATTACGCTACTATAAATCAGATGTGTGCTCCATGGCTTGGATACATGCCTGGCTGGCTAGAATACGGTTTCTGGCAATATAGGAATGATTTGATAGACGGGCTTGGCAAGAAGCTGTTTAGAGGTGAGTACCAAAACCTAGATGAAAGAAACAAACTATACACAGAGTTAACTAGGCTTTGCTTAGAAGAAGCTGTAAGAATATGGGTTGCTGTAGTGAATAGCCCTTACGCCTCGAAGACAGGTTTAAAAGGTGTATCAGTAGACATAATATCTGGTTTAAGGTCTCTTTGGACTTTGAGGTCAACATACGCTGATAAGAATGAGTTGATAGTTGGACATTTATGGGTTAGACCATACATGGGTTCTGCATGGAATCCGATCGGAGGATTTACAGACGTGTACAGCGTAGATATCTGGAAGCAATTACATGACCCACCACTCGTTAGAGACTCATCTACAGGTCTACCTAAATGGTTTAGATCGACTTATCAAGTCGTAGAATCTAGCCCCCTAAGTAGGGTAGAGGTTCCAGGTGATGCATTCGTCTGGGATTCTGGGGGCGGTAGCTGGATTAAAGTTCCAGCAGGTACTAAAGCTAAAAGTAGAGTAATCTTTAACTACGCAAAATACATTAATTCTAAATGGCATCATGGAGTAGAAATTAGTTTAGCCGACTTCTTATACTCCTTATATCAATCTTTTGACATAGTCTATAATGAAAAGAAATCTACTATTGAAGTATCTCTCTCGGCAACCCGAAAACCAATACTGGAAACATTTAAAGGGTTTAGGATAATCAATCAAACATCAATTGAAGTGTACGTTGATTACTGGCATCCGATCAAAGAATATATAGCTGAGTATGCTGAGCCTTGGGGTGTAGTCATGCCGTGGGAGCTACTCTATGGGATGGATATCATGGTATTCGAGGAGGGTATATCTGCTTATACGGATACAGCAGCAGCTAGACTACAAGTAGATTGGCTAGACCTCATTGAACCTAAACAATGTAGAAGACTCATCAGCATATTCGAAAAACTAAAAGATAGGACTCAATACCCTATTGAAGTCTTCAATCTCTTCGGGAGGAGCTATGAAAATGCTGAGAATGTTTTAAAGAGATACGAAGCTGTAATCAGATGGTATAAGAACCATGGACACTTAGTGATAAGTAATGGGGCTTACTATTTAGAGGCGATAGGTACTGTAACGGAACAATATGCAGAACTAAAAGCTTTCAGAGATGAATCCTATCCATTCACCCCAAGGGACTTTTACGTAGGTATTCCGAAGAAGATAGACTTCTACGCTCCAACTTTCATTCAGATACCAAAGAGTGAAGAAATAAGATTCGACATAGAAGTTAGAGGAGTTCCAGAATCATATATCACTATATTTATTGTAGACCCCCATACACAAGACCTACTCTACACTGAAGTAGTGAAGGTTCAGGAGGGGAAGACAACTATTAAGATACCTTTAGAAGTTTCAGCAAAGTTAAAGCAGGGCACTTACCAAGTCTACATTACAGCATCAAGTGATTATACATCTACAGTATCGGAGAGACTCATCGAAGTCAACTTAATCGAGAAGGTTGAGAAAGTAACAGAAACATTTACAACTGAAGAAACCATGAAGTCTGAAACAACTGTTACGAGAGAAGTAGAATGGATGACTAACGTATGGTTACTCATCATAGTACTCGCGATAGCCATCATAACTGGCATACTAATTATGAAGAAGAAAAAACCGAAACAGCAACATGCTAATGAGTATTCTACTTAGTTGCTCTGATTGTTTGAGTTACTAATCCGGTACCGACTATTATTGATGCAGCAAGTATGACTAGGCCCAAGAACATCCATGGAAATTTTTCTATATATTCAACTTCTCTTACTGTTTCTACTTCATAGACTGATTTCGTAATTGTTGTGATCACAACAGTAGGCTTATGTAATGTTACATATACTGGGATTGTCTCAGTAGACGTAGTTGTCACTGTCTCTGTAGGAAGGCTATAGACTGCTATCTGCATCCCATACGTTCCCTTAGACCCCAAATATGGAACGACCACAATATAATAGTATCCCGAAGAAGATGCTTGATACGACATCCTTTCAGGATAACCTCTCGCCGAAGTGCTTCTCTCAACTACTTCTCTTTCAGGGCTTAGAAGATAAACGTCAAAGTCTGCATCTACAGGGACTCTCACTATTATGTGGAGTATTTGATTTACATTTAACCAGATTTTGAAGAAATGATTTCTACCTCCCTCCATGTAGAAACTGTATGAACCTGAGTTTAGTTCGGTAGCTGTAGAGAAACCGATTCCGGGCTCTACCTCGGAAACAGCAGGGATCAATAATACCGACGAAATAATGAGTAGTGTAACTATATTGATATTTACTAAGAATGTTGTAGCTGGCTTGATCTTCATAACGGCCACAATATTATTCAAGAACGGTTTAATAAATCTTTATTTTGAGTACGTACGCCATGCGCCTATCACGATAATACCCTACACTCTATCATTCATAAAACGCATCTATCAAAACAACATCCAACTATCATGAACACTAGATAAGAGTATTAAAAGAGAGAATACAAAGAGGATTTAAGGCTAGGATAAATTCCCTGAAAAGAGGCTACAAACCCGAATACGTCAACGCTAAAGACATTTCCAAGATGTGCCCGATATGTGGCGAAGTAAGTAAGCCGAATAGGCACATCTATAAACGTAAAAAACGCGGCCTCAAAGCAGATAGATATCTAGTAACCGCTTGGAATATAGCCGCAAAACTCCTGACGTGTCGTCCGATGGAAGCCGAGGAGGAACCGATAGTTATAAAATTTCAGCTGTTTATCATCCTCATCGAAATGCACTACTAAGTCGCCTACTTCCTCTCCGTAGGATAGTTTACCTTCTTCAGCGACTATTATCATGAGAATATCGGCTTCTTCATCATACTTAATTTTATATACCATAGCGTTTCTGCCTTACTGGATAGAATGTTGTAACTGTTAAAGCGTATTTTGCATTAATAGCTTTAATGGCAAAAATATTGAGTACCCTTTTGGTCTATACGCTCAGGACCTCGAATCGTCTTAACGACTTCCCCCTCATTTATTTAAAAGCCATAATGCTTTAGAATCCAAACTTTTCACGAGCATGCTTAGTGAATCTGACTTCGCGACTTCGATTATCTTCATCTCATTTTCTCTCGTACTCTTATTTTGCCTAGTGTCCTCATACTTCTATTGAAACATTGAGAGGATTTTTGTCAACTTTTACTTAAGTTTTTCTTTTTACAAGTTTAAACCTTAGATAGGGTCGAGAGAAGTTCCGACATGTTACATGACGTGGTACTACCTTGTCCATGGGGTCGATATCTCCTCCATAATCCTTAATACTTCCCCTACATCTGTCAATACTGTTAGGTATATCTCATCTCTAAGCTTTGAGATAGCAGATTCATATTCTCTAGCTTCCGTAGTGTACGAAAATATCCAATTACAGACTTGTTCTGGACTGGCGTCTCTAGGGAAAGATTCAACCCAGTCAAAATAGTAATCTAGATAATATATTATAGTATCCACTGTGGGAACTAGGTTAGGATTTATCCTGTATAAACCTGCTCTAGTATCATTCCAGTAAATCTTAGCCTCCGTCCTATTCTGTGGAGGCTCGCTCTTTAAGATTACTAATAATTCTTTACCCTGCCTTAATTTATCAATCGCAAGAGTAAGTTTTCTTAAGTTATTCTTAATGTCAGATAATTCTCTATAGCATCCAGTGCATGAAGAATTGACCTTCACAATCTCTTTACCCTTATCTTCAAGCTCCTCAATAAGCTTAGATAATTCTTGATTAAGTTTCTCAGCTTCTACAGCTAAACTAATCTTCTGAGATTCAAGCTGGAGAACCCTATCTTCCAATACCCCAATCCTTGAAGTCAACTCAATATTCCTACTCCTCGCTTCTTCAAGCTCAGCTATATTGATCGATAATTGACTCTCAAGCTGGTATCGACTCAGATAATATCCTGATAGGAAAGCTCCAACAGCTATGATCAAGATAAGGAGATACAATACGTAGGATGGAATCTTCATTTCATGATTCCTTGATGTAGCAAATATATATTCTTTTCCTGATAATCCACGTAGTAAAGCTTAACTACGTGGATTAGAATCGAGAGCAAATGGGGATATATTTGAATATGCATTTATTGGGTTGGCCCCCTCAATAGATAGAAATACACTGAAGATTATGAAGGAGAAAACCAAGGAAAGAAGAGGGAGCCTAACAACTTGACCTCCTGATACTATGGGAAATCTCTCAAGTTTTAGCTTTAAAGTTTCTAGACTAGCCATTTAGTTTCTCACCTCTCTGAGTATGCACCTGTCATCATTGCTCCCACAGCCTCCTTCTGGGCTTCTTCTGCTTGGGGTATGCTTACGAATTGCCCTTCATAGATTAGCGCTATCCTATCACTTAGTTATAAAACCTCGTCAAGGTCATCCGATATCAAGAGCACACCCATTCCCTTCTCTTTACAACAATTACAAGCATTCCTATTCTTGGAATATTCCAGATAGAGCAAGTTCTAGGTTTAAAGATATAGACCTCGGGGATAGCGCAAGCAGTAAAGGTAAACGCATTGAAGAATGGAGTACTCTTCAAGACTATAAGCGCTTTCTAGAATATTCCAGCCTCAAAACTTCTTCTCAAGCTGATAGAATACTAAAAATTAGGAGAGGGGCTGGCTTAGTAGCCCCAGCTACCCAGCACAAAAGCTTTACCGGTCCTCGCTTCAAGCCTCTTGGACTCGCCAAGAACCAAAACTTAAAACATGCGGGTCTTACTAGGGCTTATACCCCAGCCCCATCTGCGTCTTTAGATTTACTAGCATTTTTAGAACTCTCCTCATATCTTTGTATCTTGCTGGATGTAACTCACCATTCTTCCATAGAATAACATTAGTAAGTACCAATAGATATCTTTGAGCTTTACAGTTATACTTCTTTGTCTTTCTTTCATCTCTACCTCCAGCTTTGAAGAGTCCAAGATACTTGACAGATTTTTTATATGACGTAGCCCTGTTGTAGACTAGTAGTCCAGCTAATCCTACTAATCCATTAACATCATCTATGGTAAGTCCTAAATATCTAGCTATTTCTCTGAAGATCTTTATATAATATCATCTCCTTCATGAATAGAGGCCTCAACTCAACATCAACAATAGTTAGAAGCTTAAAGTATCTATGAGTATTGTTCTTGGCTAGTGATGGTTCATAGACTCTCCATAGGAGATATGCATCTCCTCTGTCCGTCTTTGATACTCTGCCAGTCTTAGCTTTCAAGTCTTCTC
>Ga0185307_1000231_pt1 | contig 38008 bp, 40 predicted proteins | sample LHCtaG_FD_128010 | JGI IMG/M metagenome (GOLD analysis project Ga0185307, IMG submission 128010) | Hot spring microbial communities from Little Hot Creek, USA to study Microbial Dark Matter (Phase II) - LHC4sed_matched (SPADES... | ecosystem: Environmental > Aquatic > Thermal springs > Hot... | reverse complement strand
TCATACGTGATTAGGTATTGGGGACTTCCTCGCTAATCTGGGTATATCCTAAGTTCCTTTCCGTCAACATTCATGTAGACTTCGAAATATCTCTCGAAGCCGCTGGTAAGTATTTTTGGTTTGAGGACTGCCTCTATCTGGAAGAGGCCTGCTGAGTCGTTCATGTATATCCTTATCCTAGCAGGGGCTTCAGAACCCTTAACTATTTCTACTTTCTTAATGCTGATTGCTGAAACTGAGTGCATGTCTAGCTTGCCCATCTTATACGGTATTCTAGCCCTTCCCTCAGCCATGTCCGTACCGTCAGCTACCTTAACGACCCCGGCCTCCAGGGTTAACGCTCTCGTGTTGGTCTCCGTAGCGTAGATAGCGTGCATTATCTCGTGTCTAAGCATATACTTATTAGCCGGGCTCAGGTTAGGGAGTATCTCACGAAACATTCTGTCAATGATGTCTTTAGCCAATAACGCGCCCACGTACTCGTGATCAACTCTATGTACGGAATTACCTATGTCGTGGAGGTATGCGGCAACTAAAACAACTAACTTAGCTTCCTCAACACTCCTAGCAGTCCCGTAAGCGATCGTAGATGGTTTAAGACCTGCCTCAACCAATATATCGAAGAGTTCTAGAGCAGAACCAGAGACTATCCTAGAATGAACTACTCCATGATCGTTATACCTCAACCTACTCACGGCCATCACGTTAGACATCTTTATAAGTGTTTGGATTTCCTCGTCTTGCTCCAGAAAATCGTAAGCTTTCTTCAGCAAATCAGAAGTCTCTATATGCTTAATCACTAGTGCAGGCCCTACCACGACCACACCACATCACCAACGAAATAAGGATTCCACTTAATTAAAGAATCACGATCATTTAGAATTAAATCGTTTAAAAGTAGTTTAATGTTATTAATTTAGGGGTGGGTTAAGTGGCGTCCCTGATTAAGTTGAGGCTTTCGATGCTTGGATCTATAGCTTTGGTGATAGGCATAACGACTCTAATATTGTCCGCTATACTGAGTTTGTTCTCGTACGGTGCGGACGTCATGACCATACTGACGTTTTCCCTCATATTCGTTGTAGGTGTTCACTTCCTTCAATGGTTAATTAGTCCGTGGATTATAGAAGCACTCTACAAGGTAAGGCCGGTTACCAGCACGGGGGATCTCTGGGTGGCTGAGATGGTTGAGAAGGTTGCTAAAGCTTCCGGACTTAAGAGAGTTCCTAAGGCTATGATATCACAGCTGGGGATACCTAATGCTTTCGCGTACGGCAACTTCCTGAGCGGGTATAAGGTGGCAGTCACTCAAGGACTCATAGACAGCCTGCCCCGCGAGGAGGTTGAAGCGGTGGTAGCTCATGAAGTAGGGCACATAAAGCATAGGGATGTTGAGGTAATGATGGTCATAAGCATACTGCCGGCACTGATCTACTGGCTTGGCAGAATACTCATTTACTCAGGCTTCTTCAGCTCGGGACGTAGCAGGGAGAGTAAGTCAACGCCTGCACTCGCCTTCTTGATGGGGATGGTTCTCATAGTAGTGTCTTTCTTGAGTAACTTGGTGGTTCTCTACATAAGTAGGCTCAGAGAATACTACGCTGACTCCAATTCCGTGTTGACGTTACCTGAAGGAGGTAGGAACCTCCAGAGAGCTCTCGCAAGAATCCTCGTCACTTCAGGAGCTATAAGCAGGCCTAGATCCGGAGAGATTAGTAGTGCTACCAAGCTGAAAGCCTTACTCATATCAGACCCTGAGCTAGGCATAAGATCTTCTATAAGAGCCTACGATATCGACGAAGTCGTTGAATGGATTAAGTCCCAGAAGAGAATATCACCGTTAGAGATATTCTCAACCCATCCTGACCCAGCAAAAAGATTGAGATTCATTGACAGGCTAGAGCAAGAAACTAGTAAGACTAAGTACACAATACTTCGAGTTTAATGTATTCCTTGATAGGTGTGAAGGGGAGTAAATGCCTAGTAGTTTTTGGCGGGTAAACACCTCCACTCCTAACATACTCCATTATCTCTGATTTACTGAAAGCTCTTCGCACCAGCACGCAATCTATTTCATTCCTGCGGAGATCTTCTGAAGCGTCTGAGAGCAGCCCATACCAGGCAAGACTTATCAAATCCTTCACAGCAAGTTCGTCAAGGATTCTCAGCACCCTCCTCTGAACCTCGACATCACCCTCTATGGACACACACCTACTACTCCTATCAAACAATAAGAAAGCCTTATTCCTCAAGTCCTCATCATTAACTGAGTCTATGCTTAATCCGCACGTCTTAACATTCAACCCACTTAATCTACTAAGAAGTAGCTCGGGCTCCCCTGAGAAAGCAGGATACCACGTGAAGACCTTAATTCTAGGATCGAAGTAATTCACTATCACCGAAGGTATTTTCCTACACCCTAACTTGATTAGAGCTGCCCATCTATGATGCCCGTCAACTATGAGGTACTTACTACTACCCGGTATGGGCGCCACTATCAAGGGCATGTCGAGAGCGTTATGCTCTCTTATATTCCTCACTATGTCGTTTAATCTCTCCGTAACTATTTCCTCATGTGGTAGTAAGACATCCGCGTCAAGCAACACATACTCCAACTTGATGGCCGGGATATCGTACCTCGGTATTTTAACACGAACTTTCTCTTTTGATGACAATAAGTGACCACCTTACAGTGAGTCACCAACTCACTTAAGCTCCTTAATCAATTCTAGGACTTTCCTCACCGCGTCCACGCCGGCTCTCTCCTGCGCCTCCTCTGTTGAGGCACCTATGTGCGGTGTTAAAACGACGTTATCAAGTTTCGTTAGTGGGTGGTTTGGTGGTAGTGGTTCTTCTTCGTATACGTCTAGTCCTGCGCCGGCTATCCACCCTTCTTGTAGTGCTTTAATTAATGCTTTAGTATCTACCACGCCTCCCCTAGAAGTATTTATTAATATCGCGTTCTTCTTCATCAACCTCAGCAAACCCTCACCAACCAACCACCTAGTCTCAGGAGTAAGAGGAACATGAACACTAACAAAATCAGACTCCCTCGCTAAGGTCTCTAAGTCCACGAACGTAGCACCTAATTCCCTCTCAATCTCGGGACTCGCTCTGTAAACATCGTAATACAGTACCCTCATGCCAAAGCCTTTAGAAGCTATCGCGGCGACCTCCCTCCCTATCCTGCCAAACCCTATTATCCCTAAAGTCTTGCCTTTAAGTTCTATTCCCTCTGCTTCCTTCTTGACCCACTTACCTTCACGCATTTTCCTGTCGGAGTAAGCTATCTTCCTAGCTACGGAGAGCATTAAGCCTATGGTTAGCTCGGCCACGCTTCTTGTCGTTGCTTCAGGGGTGTTGATTACTTTAATCCCCCTAGCCTCAGCTGCTTTAACGTCTATGTTGTCAAGCCCTACACCAGCTCTAGCGATTATCTTCAGTTTCTCGGCTTTGCTTATTACCTCAGCCGTGACTAACGGCTTACTCCTGACAAATAAGATATCCGCGTCCACTATCAACTCACTTAACTCTTTTTCTGAGGGGTATTCCTTATACACTACCTGAATACCTGCGTCCTCAAGCAACTTTATGGCGTCTCTGTGGATGGGAGCAGCTATTAACGCCTTCATTTCTTGCTCACCCACCCGAGCTCAGCTAACACTTCTTTAATTACTTGCAGTACCTCCTCTATGTACTCTTTAGGCATGTAACCCATGTGCCCTATCCTGAATGAAGTCTTCTTAAACTTCCCGTAACCAGCCGCTATCTCGTAACCCCTCTCACGAACCCTGCTATAGACCTCGTAGCCGTCAATACCTTCAGGAGACTTAACGGAGGTGATGGTCGGTGACTCGTAGCCTCTCCTAGCGAAGAGTTCTAGCCCGAGTCTCGTAACCCCGTCTCTAACCATCTTAGCTCTCTCAGAATACATGGAGAGCCAAGCATCCTTACCACCCATTTCATCAACTACTCTCAACATGACGTTCAGACCTATTATCTGAGGTATTGGCGGTGTTGAAGGAGTTGACCACTCTTTCTCTTGGTAGTGTAGGTACTTCAACACATCGAAATACCAGCCCCTACTAGGTATTGCCTCAGCTTTCTTAAGAGCCTCCTTACTAAATACGCCGACAGCTAAGCCGGGAGGCACCCCGAAAGCTTTCTGACTACTCGTGAACACGACGTCGAGGCCCCATGCGTCAAACTTTATCTCAGCGGCGCCCATCGCGGAGACCGCGTCCACGAAGACTAACTTGCCGTGTTTCTTAGCAACCTCGGCTAACTCCTTAAGCGGGTTTAAGACGCCTGTGCTGGTCTCGTTATACGTTATAGTCACAGCCTCCACTTCAGGATGCTTCCTCAGAGCTTCATCTAACTCATCAGGGAAAACGGGTTCGCCGGCGTTCTTCTCTAAAACAATAGCTCTCCTACCATTATTCTCAACCACCTCCCTATACCTGGAGCCAAACTCGCCTATTATCGTGGTGAGGACGGCGCCACCTAACGAGACGAAATTCCTCACACTAGCCTCCATGACGCCAGTACCGCTACTTGGGAATAATAGGACAGTGCCCTCACTAGCCTCAACAAACCTAGCTAGCCTCTCGACAGTATCCTTATGTAACTCCCTATACTCCTTAGACCTGTGACTAAACATCTGAAACTTCATGACCTCAAGAACTTCGGGGAAGCAAGCAACAGGACCTGCTGTGAAAAGTTTGAGGTTCCTGGGCCAGACGATCTTCCGGACTTCATCAATTACCTTACTATTTAATTTTTCTTGATCCAAAGCATCCACCAATTAGGTTTCGTAGATAGAGTTAATAATTATTGTTTCTACTAAACAGGCTAAAACGGAGGGCCTCACGCGTTAGTGGATAAGTATAACGTTTAAAGACAGTTAGTCAAGTACTCAACCTCTATCTTGGAGGCTATGCCCTTACTAAGGCTTATTTCCACCCCCCTAACCTCTAATATGATGAAGCCTTTATTATTGTGCTTCACTAATATCTCCTCGCCAGGCACTACCCCCATCTGGTAAAGTCTTGTTGAGAGACCTCTCCCAGCACACACCCTGAGCACACGCACCCTGTAACCCTCCGGCACGCTAGAAAGGGGGGAGACCTGCTTACTCATCGCACTGCACCTCCTTAACGAATATAGATTCTCCTTCCTGGTAGGTAAAGACTACTTCAACACCGGAAACACTCACTGAAACCCCTTTAGAGCCTAAGCCCTCAACACGTAACACGCACGGGTACCCGCAATTAGACTTAGAAAGCTTTTCGAGAACAGTGCTTAACTCGACGTAGAGGTGGGTAACCTCATAACACTTATTAGGAGTGACCTTAGTGAGGGGCATCACCCGCTCGTAATCTTCCTCGCTCAACCCCCTCACGAACGATATGTGGTAACGTAAGCTCGGCTCACCTAATTTATGGTATATGGCCTCAACCACCTCATCAGGCAGGTGCTCCATTTTATGCGCTAGGTAGTGTGCTTTAAGCTTATCAAAACCTAGGAAATCTGTGAGGAAGACCTCTATTATCGCGTGCTTCCTCAATATCTTCTTAGCTACCTCCCTACCTAAATCACTTAGCTTAACCCCCCTATACTTACTTAAGACAACGAACCCCTCATCACGTAGCCTCTTCAAAACCTTACTCACGGTGCCCTCCCTCAAATTCAATTCCCTGGAAATCTGAGATGTCTTAGCCACCCCGCAAAGCTCCTCTAAGCGGTATACCGTGAGAATATAGTCCTCTACAGACTCACTCATGCGTCTCCTCATCCCATCACCGAGTATAACTTGCTTGGAGGAAAATAAAATTTAGACTTCTCTAAACTTTAAGATCCCTGAAAAACTCTTTAATATATTCAACGACGGTCAAAACATCTTCATCGCTTAAGCCCGGGTGCATAGGGAGTGAGAGGACGTGCTTAGACGCTTCCACAGAATTAACTAGCTTCTTACTCACGATCAAGTAATCTCTGAGTGCTGGCTGCGTGTGTACGGGACTAGGATAGTGAACCGCTGTCTGCACCCCTCTAGCCCTGAGGAACTCGCTCAGCTTATCCCTAACGCCGCTACCGTGGACCCACACAGTGTATTGATGGTAGACGTGCTTAGCGTACGACTTCTCAACAGGAAGCTTCAGAAACTTAATTCCTTTGAGTTCCTCGTTATATATCTTAGCTATAGCACGCCTCCTCTCATTCATTTTATCTAGCTTAGCTAGCTGGACGTAGCCTAACGCTGCTTGCAGATCGGTTATCCTGAAGTTCCAGCCAATCACTGTGTGGAAATACTTCTCAACCTGCCCGTGATTCCTCTGAAGCTTGACGTACTCAGCTATATCATCTCGGTTAGTCGCTACAGCGCCTCCCTCACCCATAGTCAAGTTCTTCGTAGCGTAGAAACTGAACGCTGATACCACGCCTAGAGACCCTGTCTTAATCCCTTTATACTCAGCCCCGTGTGACTGTGCGCAATCCTCAATCAGGAAGACAGTCCTACCTTTCAGTACCTCCCTCACACCATCCACGTCCGCTGGTTGACCGTATAAATGAACGAGTATGACGGCCTTGGTTTTCTCAGTAAGTCTTTCTCTTAAGTCGTTAGGATCAATGTTGTAGGTCTCTAGATCTATATCTACCGGAATCACCCTACCCCCGGCTAGAGCCACTGAGGAGGCGGTCGCGAAGAAAGTGAAATCCGGCACAGCTACCTCGTCCCCAGGACCAATACCTAAGGCCTTGAGAGCTAGGTAGAGAGCTACCGTGCCGTTACTTACCGTGAGGACGTGCCTCACCCCTAAGTACCTAGCGAACGACTCCTCGAATAATCGGGTGTACTCCCCCGCAGCTAGATTACCGCTTCCCAGAACCTTAACTACTTCCCGCACCTCATCCTCCGTTATGTACGGCGAGTTCACTTTAATCGTCGTTGAAGACCCCCTCATAAAAGTCTGAGGATACCAAATAAGTTTCTAGTTTTCTCGGCGGGGCAGTGAACACGGGTTTTCAGGGAGTCTTTATTATTGATCCTACGTTCACGTACTCGCAAACGCTTTGAGGGTAGTACATAGCTACTAATTTCCTGAAAGTGTTAACTGACTGGTTAACGAAGTATCTGGGGATTCCGGGCACCCCAAACGATAATACCATTACCCTCGCGGTATTCTTGCTTACTGTGTAGAGCTTGTTCTTCTTCGAGAAGAGTACGTAGATAGGTCTATTCACGCTGTCAGCCAGGACTAGCTCATACCCTGAGAGTTCTAAGACTGACTTAAGGCTGGGGACGGTCTCACGTTTAAGTGCTTTACGGAGTATTAGGGGTAGGCTTACCTTATCGCTATCCACTATTAGCGTGGGTATGAAGGTCTTCAACTCCGTCACGTACCTAATCCCCTCGAGATCGTTCTTGACTCTGGCGAGGGGATTCCTCAGGAATGCCCTGGCTAGATTCTCAGGTGAGTACCCGGTCTTGCTGTACGGTGCTTTAAGGTAATTCTTTAAGAAGTCTTTATAGATTTGAGTGTAGTAACTCAGATTCTTCCTTAACCCTTCCGAGGCCTTCAGCGACTTAACTACGTTAATTAGCTCTTGCCTAATATCCGGTCTATTGACCGTCACGCTGAGCTCCCTGCACTCAAGAGCTCCTACGTAGTTAAACAATAGGTCGTAGAGTAGCTCACGATACTTCATGAACTCGCACCAGTCTCACATATTTTTATTTACTTCTCCTCAAATAACTAGTTATTGAGGGTTTGAGATGGGTTTCAGGCTAGGGATTCCGAGAAAACCTCGTGAGGCGGAGGTCTTCGACGTCTTGGTTATTGGGGCTGGCCCGGCAGGGCTTTCAGCAGCTCTATACTCTAAGAGGTTAGGGCTTAAGACAGCCTGCGTTGGCGAGAACTTAGGGGGGGCCCTGAACGAGGCGGGCATAGTTGATGACTACATAGGGATTCAAGAAATTTTCGGTCCGGAATTAGCTAAGAAGTTCATAGAGCATGTTAAGAAGTATGAAGTGCCGATCTATATGGATTCCGTGACAGAGGTTGTGAAGGAGAGCGACTTATTCAGGGTCTCGACTAAGTCAGGGACTGTCTTCAAGGCCAGGACGGTAATCTTAGCGGTAGGTAGTAGGAGGCGAAGACTAGGTGTTCCGGGCGAGGCGGAATTCGCTGGTAGGGGCGTTACGTACTGTGCCGCGTGCGACGCCCCCCTATTCAAGGACAAGGTAGTTGCCGTAGTAGGTGGCGGTAACTCAGCTCTTCAATCAGCTCTACTGATGACCTCATATGCTACTAAGGTCTACTTAATACATAGGAGAGATTCTTTCAGAGCGTACGACGTGTACGTTAAGTCCGTGACTAACCACCCGAAAATTGAGCTGGTATTGAATTCCGTGATCAAGAGTATCGGGGGGAGTAAGTCTGTTGAGTGGGTTGAGGTAGAGAATCTAGTCACGCACGAAGTCAGGAAGATCGGGGTAGAGGGGGTGTTGGTAGAGATAGGGTCGGAACCGCCTAAGGAGTTCTTCACTAGGATAGGGCTTAAGCTAGACGAGTATGGCTACGTGGTGGTGGAGCCAGGGCAGAGAACGAACGTGGAAGGCTTATTTGCTGCAGGCGACTGCACGGGCGGACCCCATAAGAAGAAGTTTGATCAAGTAGTTACTGCGGTGGCTGAGGGCGCTCTTGCAGCGCTATCGGCCTACGAACACTTAATTAGGAGAGGGGCTGAGAAGGGGGAGGTAGGGTACTGAGTTAGCTACTCTCGGGTTCTTTTTATATATCTTACACCCCCGTCTCTAAAACCTACGATGACTATGTCAGCCTCATCAAGGAAGAGACCTACCTCTATGACTCCGGTAAGGCTCTTCAGTTTTTTAGCGAACTCGCTTAAATCCATGTCTTCCGGCGGTATTACGTCGATTATGAAGCCTCCTACATCGCTTACTACCGGTCCTTTCTTGCCGTTGCATTCCCTGGGCGAGGCTTGTGCGCCGAGCTTCTTCAAATCACTTAAGACCATCCTCAACGCGTTAGGTAAAACCTCAACCGGTATGGGGTGCCTCACGCAGAGCTTGCTTACCAGCTTCGATTCATCAATGACGAAAACTCTTAAGCGGGAGTGTTTAGCCAGCAACTTCTCCATGGTTAGGGCCGCTCCACCGCCCTTCAGCATCCTACCCTCTAAATCTACCTCGTCGGCTGAGTCCACGTAGAGGTCTAGTTCCTCAACGGATAGAGCGTTAACGTCCCTGTAGCCTAGCTCCGCTAAAACCATCGCGGTCTTCGATGACGTGGTTACTAAGGACTTACCCCTCAGCAACCCCCTCTCATGAGCTCTTCTAATGAAGAGTTCTGTGGTGTTGCCGGTCCCTAAACCGATTAATTCCCTCCCCTCTAAGAATTTAAGTGCTTCAGTAACTGCGGCTAAGCGAGCTATCTGAGCTTCCTCCAAACACTCACCCCGAACATATTAACTTCAGTTCAAGAATTAATATGGAGTGGAGAGCTTAAAGCGATGTGATGAGGTCCTCGATCTCTGAGGCGTGATGTGAGTAATCCGCTCTGAAACCTGACCCTAACGAATTCTTTAGTTGTGTGTTTCACGGTTTTTCAACATAAAAAGTTTATGAAGCCTTCTTACCTACCTCAACAACTTCCTTGCACTTCAGTTGCTTAACGAATTCCTCTAACTCGTTTAAAGGTATCTTTATCGTGTAGAGATATCTCTTCGTCCTAGCCTTGACCTTAGCTATCCCCTCCTTCTCTTTCCTCACGACCCTGCATACCTCCGCTCTAGCCGATAACTCTATAAATTTGTTCTTGTCGTATACTTCGACGGGCACATTACTCACCGAATACTACATTAAGGGAGATTTTTAAGTTGTCTCTCGTGACTCACAATATTTTTAACCCAGCACGTATTGTTAGGTTAGGTAGGGCTTGATGAGCGTTGAGAGGGATTTCAGGAAGAGTTTGAGAGAGGAGTTAATGAGGAACGGGATCAACCCCTACCCACACGTACTTAGCTTGGGTTACGTGCCCGTCAAGGACATAGTCAGCAATCCTAGGGTTGGTGAGTTAGTCGCTACTGCCGGTAGGGTAGCTAGTCTTAGAAGGCATGGTAAGCTAGTGTTCGTTGACTTAATAGATGACGGCTGCAGGATACAGCTCTCATTGAACGCGGGCAACGTGGGTGGTGAGAGATTCGAGGAGTTCTTGAGGTACGTTAACTTAGGTGATTTCATAAACGTGAGGGGAGAGCTCTTCTACACTCAGAAAGGGGAACTCACTATCAACGTCAGAGAATACCAGCTCATAGTGAAGGCTCTGAGATCCCCTCCCGTTAAGTGGGGTCATAAAATACTGGATCCTGAAGTTAGGTACAGGAAGCGTTACCTAGACTTGATGATGACTCCTCAGGTAAGGAAGATTTTCGAGACGCGCTTCAATACTATAGCTGAGATAAGGAAGTTCATGTGGGGTAAGGGCTTCATAGAGGTTGAGACCCCTGTTCTTCAGCCTGTTTACGGCGGTGCTGCTGCGAAACCCTTCATAACCAGGATTCAAGCACTAGGTGAGGACTGGTATTTAAGAATATCTCTCGAGCTATACTTGAAGAGGTTTTTGGTGGGAGGCTTCAACAAGGTCTTCGAGATAGGTAAGAACTTCAGGAATGAGGACATAGACGTGCAGCACAACCCGGAATTCACTATGATGGAGGCTTACCAAGCTTACGCGGATTACGATGATGTGATGAGGCTCACGGAAGAATTGATTAGTACGGTGGCCGAGAGGGTTCTGGGAACTACTAAGGTGAGTTACCCTGTTGGTGAATCAAGTGTTGAGATAGATTTGAGACCTCCTTACAGGAGGGTTAGGATGGTTGAAGGGTTGAGGGAGTTCGCGGGGGTTGACGTTAATGTATTGAGTGATGACGACTTAAAAGATCTTCTGAGGTCACACAACCTCACGCTACCTGGCGGCTACGATAGGGGTAGGGCTATAGCAAAACTTTTTGATAGGTTGGTAGGAGCCCAACACTTAATACAGCCTACTTTCGTGATTGATTTTCCAGCGTCTTCATCGCCTCTAGCCAAGCCTCATAGAATGAATCCTGAGTATGCTGAGAGGTTTGAGTTATATATTGCTGGCATGGAGTTGGCTAACGCCTTCACAGAATTGAACGACCCAGTGCTTCAGGAAACGTACTTTAAGCAGGAGGAGGAGAGGAGGAAGCTGGGTGATGCTGAAGCACACCCTTATGATTGGGACTTCGTGGAAGCTCTTGAGTACGGGATGCCGCCGGCAGGGGGCTTAGGGTTAGGGATAGATAGGCTAGTGATGATATTTACTGGGCAGACATCAATAAAGGAGGTAATTCCCTTCCCTATGATGATGCGTTCCAGCACTTAATTGAAGTGTTTTCAGGTCTTTGATGCGTTCTTATAATGATTTGAGAAAATATTTTGTCGGTGTGATGACGTGAGGTTAGTGTGTTGGAGGTGTGGTTTTCAGACTGAGTACAGGCCCGGACTGTACGTCTGCGAGCACTGCGGTGAGCCGCTCTTAGTGGATAGTGATTTTCGCGTGTCTTTGAGGGAGGACGGCACGTTAATTCCTAGGGAGTTGAGGCTCGTAACCCTGGGTGAGGGTAGAACACCCTTGATAAAGTCTAGGGAAGGTATCTACTTGAAGCTAGATTACCTCAATCCGTCAGGTTCGTTCAAGGACAGAGGCGCTGTCACAGCGGTTTCAGAAGCTTTGGGTAGGGGTTGTAAGCTGATTATCGAGGATTCCTCAGGGAATGCGGGGATCTCGTACTCTGCTTACGCGGGGCGTGCCGGCATAAGGGCCAGGATTTACGTGCCCTACGACGCGCCGGCGGGCAAGAAAAACATGCTTAGAGCTCTGGGTGCTGAGGTGGTGGAGGCTCCTACGAGGGATGAGGCCGCCAGACTTGCCGTAAACGATCCGGAGGGGTGTTATGTGGGGCACAGAATCAACCCCTACTTCCTAGAAGGGATGAAGGATCTAGCGCTGGAGCTAGTTAGGGAGTTAGGTGAGGTAGACTACGTCGTTAGTCCGCTGGCTAGCGGCACCCTCCTAATAGGTTTGTGGAAGGGTTATATGGAGTTGGTTGAGGTCGGGGTAGCTAAGCGTGTTCCGAGGTTAGTGGCTGTTCAGGCGTGCGGTTATGAGTCGCTCACCAAGTACTACAGACCTTGCGTGAGTGTCTGCAGGTCTAGAGCTCAGCTCCCTGACGGGATTAGGTTGACTGACGCCCCGAGGCTGCAACACGTTGCTAATATCCTTAAGGAATCAGGAGGTTTGTACACGGTAATAGATGACGAGTTGGCGATGCCGTATCTGAGGGAGTTGTGGAGGGAGGGGGTTGTGGCCGAGCCCACGAGCGCTTACGGCTATGCGGTGGCTAGGGAGTTGATGAGGGAGGGAAGTATTTCCGGGAAGGTCGTTGTCATATTAACGGGTAATGGCATCAAGCACGTTTCCGGAGGAATGACTATATGAGTATCGACGTCGCGAGGCTCATTAACGGAGCTCTTAGGAGAGATAAGGCATCGATAAGTAAGCTAATAACTTTGATTGAGGAGAATCCGCTAAACTCTATTTCAGTGATTACTCGGATACCTTACCAGCCTAAGACCGCGCACGTGGTAGGATTCACTGGATCGGCAGGCGTAGGGAAGTCTACGTTAATAAACGCTGTGGCTACTCTGTTAGCTCGTGAGGGTAGTTCCGTGGCCGTCATAGCGGTGGATCCTAGATCGCCTATCACTGGGGGAGCTGTAATGGGTGATAGGGTTAGGATGAAGGACGTGCCTAAGGAGGTGTACGTGAGGTCTATGACGACGCGTGAGGAGGAATCACTACCCTTAAAGACTTTGCTCGCTATTGAGTTGCTTGAGCGTTTAGGGTTTGATTACATAATCTTGGAAACTCCTGGGGCGGGGCAGTTCAGCACGAGGATAATGAGTGTCGCTGACACAATAGTCGTTGTCTTAATGCCTGAGTCAGGTGATGAGATACAAGCTATTAAGGCCGGCATAATGGAGATCGGGGACGTGTACGTAGTGAATAAGGCTGACTTACCGGGGGCTAGCCTAACCTACAATCAAGTACTCTTCGCGTTAGACTCCGTTGAGAAGAAGGGTTGGGTCCCGAAAGTTGTCTTAACGAATGCTCTAAGCATAGCTAGCGTGGAGCCGCTAACGAAAGCTATCAAAGAACACGCGATCTTCACTAGAATGAGCGGGCTCGACCTAGAGAAGAGGACTCTGAGGAGATCTCTAGAACTTTACTTGGTGATAAGCGAGAAACTCAATAAGGTAGTCAGGGAGGTGAGCATGCCGCAAACCAACTTATTCAAGGAATTTGAGAAACTCTTGAAAGACGGTGGCTCACTTAAGGAATTCACTAAGAAGATAAAAGAGGAGATAACGAACAAGATTGACGTGTTGATTACTGAGTAGGTTTGTCCTTAGTTACCATCATATAAAGAAATATATATGTCTGGTTCCTTAATGTTTTGTAGGTTGGGGGCCGTAGTTTAGCTTGGTAGAATGCGGGGCTTGGGTCCCCGTGGTCCGGGGTTCAAATCCCCGCGGCCCCACCAACGAAGTGTTGTGGGGTACCTCAGTTTCGTTAGGTGGGTCCCGAGCTTTTAGGGAGGGGTTTGGATTTCCTGATCTAGGAACTCAGGCCTTCCCTTATATATGGGTCCTATCAAAGTAACGCTTACTTGGTCGTCTTCGTCATATCCCTCTATGTTTTCGTCAACTATTAATATTGCGTTGCCTTTTAAGAGGGTTGACACGATCCCTGACCCTGATAGTCTCAGGGGTTCCATGTAGAGCTCGCTATTCTCGCGGTAAACGACTACTCTAAAGAAGGACTTGAATCCCACGATGTTGGTCACCCTCCTACGCACCCTGACCCTCACGGTGGGTTCCGGTGGTGGGGTGGCTTCCGTGAGCTTCCTTATTAAGGGTTTGACGAACGCTTCAAGACCTACTAAAGCTGCTACGGGGAGGCCTGAAAACATTAGTACTGGCTTACCCTCAATTAAGTATGCTCCAGCAGTCCTACCAGGTCTTAGGTTGATGCCGTGGAAGATTAAGTTCGCGTTCTTAATTCTAGAGAGTGCTTCAGGAACTAGGTCTTTACCGCCGACGGAGGTCCCCCCAGTCGTTATGAGGATGTCGAAGTCTCTTAAAACTCTTGAGACTGTATTAGATATTTCTTCTACGTCGTCAGGCACCACACCTATTAAGACGGGCTCACAACCGAGTTCTTTTAGGTACGCGTATATTAGGGGTCCTGTTGAATTAGGTATCTCACCGCCTCCCCCGGCCAGTAACTCATTCCCGACGTTTATGATCCCTACCCTAGGTTTCTTAAAAACCTTTATTTCCGTGATCCCGGCTTCGATTAATGCGGCCACGTGCCAGGGTCTTACGGTGAGACCTCTCTTAATTATTAAGTCTCCTTTCTTGATGTCCTCGCCAGCCCTACTAACGTTCTTGTATTTTTGAGCAGGTCTTAACACGTAGACGAAGCTTTCTTTCCTGACCGCTTCCTCGAAGGGGATTACCGCGTCCGAGCCTTCCGGCATCGTGGCGCCTGTGAAGACCATGGCCGCCTCCCCGGAGCTAATGGTTAGCTTAGGGGTTTCCCCTGCCTCAACACTCCCGACGATCTTCAGTATTGCTGGGTTGCTCGGTGAGGCGCTCAGCACGTCCAGTGATTTCACTGCGTAACCGTCTAGCGCGGCCCTATCAACGGGTGGGTAGTCTCTCAAACTATACGTGTCTTCAGCAACCACCCTGCCGACAGCGTCCGTGACCAGCACCTTCTCTGATTCAAGGGTTATGTTGACTTGAGTTAGTAGTCTCGAGAGTGCGTCCTCGTATTTCTCGAGGCGTGTGAAGCCTCCTAGTCTCTCCCTACCCATCCACCGCACCCCTAACTACCTAGCTGAGTAGCTTAATGTGTTGTTAAGGTGGTTTATGAGTTCGGTGAGGAGTGGGTCTAGCTCGCCGCAACCGCTTAGGGCTGGATGTGTTAAGTCTACTCTTAACGGCGTGATGACTACGTAGCCCTCACTCAAGTAGTGTGAGTCCGTGCCTTCCTCAGTGATCTTATCACCGACTAACCAGTAATACCTCCTCCCCCTAGGATCCACCCTACTCTCGAATCTCTGGTAGAACCTCAGTCTCTGAGTCCTGGGCATGACCACCCCCTTAAAACCGGATTTAGGGATGTTTACTGATATGGTGTCTACCCCGTTAAACCATCCCTTACTCGCGATGAAGCCTACTACAGCCTCTATTATTCTCCTTACCTTAGAAGAGTATCGAGGCTCTATTAATTCATCATCGCTCTCTACGTCAGCTGAGAAAGCGACTGAGGGGATTCCCAGCAAGCCCGCTTCCAGCGCGGCCCCTATAGTGCCTGAGTAGAGGATGTTTTGTGATGACGTGTTCTCACCTACGTTCACTCCTGAAACTACTAGGGATGGTTTATAGTCGAGTATCTGTAGGGCGGCGTGCACTGCGTCTACCGGGGTCCCGTTTATTACGTAGACTTTAGTACCGTGTATTAAGAGTTCTCTCAGGAATAGGGGTTTGTGCAGTGTTAGTGAGTGAGCGCCTCCTGACTTAGGTATTTCGGGAACTATAGCCAGTACCTCGCCGAAGGAAGATAGTGTGTGGTAGGTCAAGGGTAATGCTTTAGTCACGAATCCGTCATCATTAACTAGCAAGAACTTCAAGACGGACTACCTCACTCAAATTATTTAATCCTTTAAAATAGAAAATAAATGCGAGGATGTGGGTACGTGGTTTGCGGCATAATAGGTATAACTGCCGAGGAAGGGTTTTCTCAAGAACCTCTCGGCAAGCTGATTAAGGAAGCTTTGAAGAGGCTTGAGTATAGGGGGTATGACTCAGTAGGCTTAGCGGTGATAACTGGGGAGGGGATGCTCAAGATTAGGAAGTCTAAGGGTATGATAGACGCAGTGTCTCAGAAACTGGGTTTTGACCTTATTTCAGGGTTTAACGGTATCGGGCATACTAGGTGGGCAACGCACGGTAAACCGAGTGATGAGAACGCTCACCCACACACCGATTGCTCAGGTCGTGTGGCTTTGGTACATAACGGGATTATAGAGAATTACAAGAAGCTTAAGGAGTTCTTAATTAGTGAGGGTCATAGATTCGCTTCGGACACAGATACTGAGGTAATCCCGCACTTGGTAGAATCCTTTAAGAGGAAGGGGCTTAGCACCTACGAGGCATTCAAGAAGACCGTTGAGTTGTTGGAGGGGGCTTACGCTCTAGCAATGATAGACTTGGATGATCCTAGAAAGGTCTTCTTCGCCAAGAAGATGTCGCCCCTGATAATAGGCTTAGGAAATAAGGGTAATTTCGTCGCGAGTGATGTGGTGGCTTTCTTAAACCATACTAGGAGGGTGATCGTGTTAGTTGATGGTGAGGCAGGCTACATCACGCCGAGTGAGGTAGTTATTGAGAGGATGGTGCGGGAGGGGGGCTCGGTGAGGTGGTTCCCGGTCAACGTGGAGCGTAGGGTTAGGGTTGTTGAGTGGAGTCCTGAAATGGCTTTGAAGGGAGGGTATGATTTCTTCATGCTTAAGGAGATCCACGAGCAGCCGTACGCCCTAGCCTCCACGTTGAGCGCTGCTGACGAGGCTGTAAGCGACGTGGCTAGAGTGCTTGCTAGGTCTGAGAGGGTTTTATTGCTCGGTGCCGGAACGTCCTATCACGCCACGCTAGTGACTGCTCTCCTACTCAGGAAATACGCTAACTTATGGGCTGAGGCCTTCATAGCCTCGGAGAGTCGTTGGTGGTTTGACACGCTGGGTAGGGGCGACGTAGTCATCGGGGTTAGTCAGTCGGGGGAGACCATAGATACTTTGAGGGGGATTAGGGAAGCTAGGGAGAGGGGTGCTCTAACCATCGCGGTAACTAACGTGGTGGAGTCCGCCATAGCTAGGGAAGCTGATATGGCCATGTATATTAGGGCGGGGCCGGAGATAGGTGTAGCCGCTACCAAGACCTTCACGTCGCAGGTAGCGCTCCTCTCATACCTAGCTATCAAGACCGGTGAGTTGAGGGGGGTTTTGAAGTCTTCCGCCGCCGCCAACGCGTATAAAGCCCTGCGTGAAACCCCTGAGGTAGTGGCGGGGATTCTGAGGGAGAGTGAGAGACTGGCTTCGTTACTGGCTGATAAGATGAGTGTTAAGAATAGCGCGTACTATCTTGGGAGGGGTCTCGGGTTACCTGTCGCTATGGAGGGAGCGCTTAAGATGAAGGAGATCGCGTACGTGCATGCTGAGGCGTATCCTGCGGGGGAGTCGAAACACGGTCCTATAGCTCTGGTGGAGGAGGGTTTTCCGGTGGTGTTCGTCGTCTTGAGTAAGGAGGAAGAGGAGTTGATAAAGAGTAATATTGAGGAAATGAAGGCTAGGGGTGCTTACGCGATACTGGTCTCGCCTAATAACGCTGAGGAAGCCTTATCGTTAGCGGACTTCAGCTTCGTGATGCCCGCCCTACACGAGGTAGCTTCAGCAACCTCGTACGTCGTGCCCCTACAGCTACTAGCTTACTACACGGCCGTTAAGAGAGGCTTAGACCCTGACAAGCCCAGGAACTTAGCGAAGACTGTCACGGTGTTTTAAGACGTCACAACCCTCTCTTCTCGCATAAGTCTTCTACTGGGCATTCTGAGCATCTGGGGTTCCTGGCCTTACATACGGTCCTCCCGTGAAGTATTAGCACGTAGTGGGTTGTTAGGAGCTTGTCGGGCGGTACCTGACTCATGACTAAGGACCTTATCTTATCGTAACTCTCTGTTCTCTTGCTTATCACTCCGAGTCTGTAGAGAATTCTCCTTATGTGCGTGTCTATGGGGAAGGTAGGTACTCCGCGCACGCTAGCTAAGAAGACGTCAACTGTTTTCGGCCCTATTCCGCGTATGGAGGATAACCTCTCTCTTAACTCATTCACGTCTAGACCAACTAACTCCTCCTCGCTTAGGGTGGATACTAAGTTCTTGATGGTCCTGGCTTTAGATCTGTAAATGCCTGCGGGCCTTATCAGCGACTCCAGCACTCTTAAGTCGGTGCTACCTATCTTCTCCGCCGTTACCCTGCCGCCGTAATAATTCAGTAGGTTTTCTAGAGCTTTCCACGCGTTCTTGTCTGTAGAGTTTTGCGAGAGTATTATCCCTATTAACGATTCTAGGGGGGTTAGGGAAGCTCTCCTAGCTCTCGTGGGTATGAATGAGTCGTCTTCTAGCATGATTGAGTACTTAGCGATTAACTTATCCGCTATCAGCTCTAAATCCTTCCTCAACCCCCTCACCTGCCGGTCTCTGAGCGATTACCTTGGTTTTCTTCCTTGACTTCAGGAAGCGGAGGGTCGTTATCGTGACTGCCGCTACGGAGACCGCGAGAATCGCGTAGATCAGGATCTCGTAGAGACCTAAGGCTCGCTCCCTAACAATTATCTCGTTGAGTATCTCCTTGTTAGCTTTGTGGAGTTCTATGGTTATTGAGTCCTCGACTAAGTTTGTTGTGTTACCTAAGCTCTGGTAGGTTGTTTTAGTCATGTAAGCCTTGAAGAGAATCCCGTACTTGCAGTCGTAGTAGGCGTTGCCGCTACCTAAGCTGGTGGAGACTAATACAGCAAAGCCTTCTATGTAGGTGTTCGCTATGGGGATCCTGCTGCAAGTACTCGTGGTCACCTCACGTAGTATGGGGAGCAGGAACACGGTGTTCACGAAGTTTATGGCGGCGCTCTTAACTAGGGTAAGGTTATACTCTAGTAAAGCGTTCTTCGTGATAAAGTCCGTGTAGTTGCTGAGGATCCAGTAAGTAAGTCCTCCTATACCTACCCACTCAGAACTACTTAAGGTTAGATATATTGCTGATCCGGGAAACCTATACCCCTGAACAATTACGTGTGTGTTGTTGACTGCCTTAATTCTGACGAGGTATTCCTGCCTCACACTATAACTCATTGGGAAGCCGCTAACGTTAGATATCTTGACATCCCTGGTTACGTTATACGTTAATATGATGTCGTTGTTCGTTATAGACATTAATCTCTCGAATGTTTGGGTTTGAGCATGTAGTGCGGGAGTCGCGATCAGGCATTGAGTGATGATGACGCTCAGGAGGGTGAGGTAGTAAATAGCTGGTGCAGGGCTTCTCTCACTCAACTCGATACCCCCTCATAAAGGCATTATAGCATTAAAAACTGTGATTAATGCTTCGATCGTGATCAACCTCTTACACCGTGTACGATCTCGAGAGTAGCCACTCGTTGCCTATGTAGACTTCCCTCAACCCCGAGTTACGAGCTATTTTCAAGGCCTTGATAGCGTGGTCGTAGCTGGTGGTTGGTAGGTCTCTCATTAAGTGTGTTGGGTGGAACGCTAATAACACGTACGGTATGCCGGGGTCCACGCTAGCGAGGTAGGTCGCTATGTTCTCTACCTCACGAAGGTCGACGTATCCCGGGACTAGGAGGGTGCTCACGACTAGTAGAGGGGGTTCCTCCCTCAAGCCCCTTAACTCGCTGACTAACCGCACGTTACGCTTTAGTCTCTCAACCGCTTTAGCGCCGTTAACCCCTGTGAGTGCTTCGTAGATTGCTGGATTCCAGGCTTTCCAGTCTATCTTGACTATCCCGCCAGACTCAAGACTTAGTCTAGCCATCTCACGCATGATTGCCGGGTTCTGGAGGCCGTTGGTTTCCCAGCACACCCTCTTCACCTGGCCTTCGGAGTTCTTCAGTATTTCTCTGGATGCCGCTACGGCGTGGGGGGAGTGGGGTCCTGGGTCACCGCCGAAGTAGCAAACACACGTTACTTCAGGGCATGAAGCCGCTTCCACGAGTTCTTTGAGGCTGAATACCCTCCTAGCTCTCCCCCTAACACTCTCTGACGCTAGTTCCTTATGCTCGTAGTTCTGGCAGAATAGGCAGTCTAGTGAGCAACCGCCGAAGAAGACGGCTAGGTTGTAGTGTCCTGTCTCAACGCTCGGCGTCTTAGTGTACTTCGGGTACCCCCTGCTCGTGTTCGCGGGGCATACGGGTCCTGCGACGCAGTTTGTTGGGTGTGGGTCAAGATACCATAAACCCAGCGCTTTATCAAGCCCTAACTTAAACCTCATTGAGCCCCCTACGTTACCCCACAAGCCGCAGAAGCCTACCTCGCCTTCCCTCAGCTGGCACTCGTTGACGCATATGTTGCACTGCCTGAAAACACCCTCACTAACTCTGGGAGGGGTTGCCGGGAGTCCTAAGCTATCCCTAAACCTCACATGCTTAGCTCTGCTAAACTCGGGGACCTCGCCCAAGCTCCTCAAACAATCGCCGCAGATAGATAGAGAGGAGCTAATAGTGTTGGATTCCTTACCACATACTAAGCACTTACCCATCACTCAACCCACCGAGACCGACTCAGGCAAGACTGACCTGGTATGGGGATACGCCCCCACAGAAAATATCTTTACGTGCCTTATTAGTTAGTTCTAACGCTTAAATACCTGACGTGAACTCTAATGTTGGTGTTGGCAGGTGCTGAGGGCTCAGAGGCAATCGGTATATCGTGTGAGGAAGGGTGGGGGGAGTGTTGTGGTCGAGCATTATAGGACGCCTGACGGGAAGAGCTTCGTGGTAGTGCATAAGACTCTTAAGGGGTCTTACAAGCTCGGTGAGGAGGAGGAAGAGTGGGATTTGCTGGAGTTGAGTGATTTTAAGGAGGTTAAGGATGCTGAGGTGGATTACGAGGCCTTACCACCGGAGATTAGGAAAGCGATCTCCGAGGTCTATAGGTGATTGAGTACCTCAATCCTCGGCGTTGTTGGTTTGGGGCTTGGTTTGCTCGAATATTCTTGAGAGTATTGTGTCGTTTATCTCGTACGTGATTTTAGCTACCTTCATGACGTAGTCATCCGGGGGTGTTGTCTTAGGTAGTCCTATCTCTAGTGAGAGTAGTTGCTTCCTTATTTCTTTCTCGATCTTATTCTTTATTATTCCCTGACTTATTTCCTCAGCTAGCTTGACTGAGATGACGAACTTCGTGAATCTCCTTATAGCTTCACTGAATTCCGGGAAGGCTTGGTGTGCTTTCTTCAGCACCCTCACGACGCTCTCGAATGGTTCGAAGTCTAGGTGGTAGAGTGTTAGCGCGTATCTCAGGACCCTCGTTATGTAGGACTCGTCGATGTTGCCGGCGAGTGACTGGATTTCTTCCCGCACGGTTTCCGGGGATGTGTCTCGGGTGAGTAGTAGGTAGGCGTCCTCATAAGTTAACTCCTTACTGAATACCTTACTCATTAACTCCTTGAACTCGCTATTCACTCCTAGTCCTCTAGTGGCTATTACGTAGAGGCTGATCATTTCTTTCTCGTATATGTCTTCAGGTTTTGACGCGCCTCTGAAGGGTTCTACGTTGGCGTTCTCTAAGTATTTCTTGAGTAGCTGGATAGCTAATTCTCTTGTTGGGTTATCGCTGCTTATTAGGTCGCTTAAGGCGTTGACGTACGCCTTCACTCTCTTCCTCTTCGCGTTCATTGGGGATCACCTGATTAACTTCGGCACCTACCGTAGTTAACATAAGCCGGGTTTTAAACCTTGCTAGTTCTTGCCGAGCCCCTCCCCTACCTTACGTGGTGTTTTGGCTGGCTTCAGTAACTCATGAATTCTATGGTGGTGTTTGGGGCGTCGAAGTCTATTATGAGTAAGCCCTCGTCAAGTCTTGAGTGGGTTAATCCCTTACCAGCTATTAAGGTTTCTTGAGGTAGCTCTGTTAGTCTCGCTCTATATGAGATGAGGTAGGCTTTCTCGTAGGGTATTCGAGGTCTTAAGACGCTCACCTCGTACACGGCCGGTGTTTTGTGGGTGGTGTTGGTTAACTTAATTAAGACATGCTCTTCCCTGTTCACGTCGTAGGGGCCTAGAAGCCCTCTCTCCTCACCGCAGTCGAGGATTCTGAGGGTGTATTTAATTCCCTTAAACTTTCCTTGAGTAAGCTTCCTCGTCAAGATCCTCGCGTGAGGTTCGCTCGGGATTAACTCACCTACCACCAAGACCTCTTCTAAGGCCTCAGTGGGTGAGAGGCTCTCCGTGACCCCCTCCTTCCTCAGAGCCCTCAGCACCTCATAACTACTTACCCGACCCTCAGCACAGACTAGGTCTATGTCTGATCCCGCAGTATAGTAGCCGCCGAGTAAGCTACCGCTCAAACCACACTTAAGACCGTACCCACTCAATAAATCAATGAATTCTAGTGTCGCGGCGTGCAGACGGCTCAAGCCCTCACGCAGCACCTCCCGCGACTCAGCACCCCTCACGTACTCAGATACTTCCTCACGAGGCACTACGGGAACAACCTTCCCAAACTCACTCAAGAACCTCATGTAGTGCCTGTAATACCTCCCCATAATCTCGTAAGCCTCACCAAGCCTCTTCACTCTCCTACCCTCAAAAACCCTGATAACAGCGACAACCCCGTCGAGCGGGTGATGACATCCCTTAACCACCCATAAGCTACCATCACGTAACCTAATTAAGTCACCCTCGGCAAGTTCTTGAGGAGGGTTCAGTGCCGGGTCACCGCCGGAAACTCACTCCATCGATTTTTGGGAGGGCCTTAAGTCTGATCTCCTCTCTAAATGTGTGGGGCTTCTGGTTCTCGGAGGGTTGTTAGTGAGTTTGTTGGGATTTCATTGCTCATACCAAGGTTCTTCCGCGACTACCTTGCCGTTCCAAGGACAGTAACGCTTAACTACGTTAAGCCAGTAATTCAGCTCGGACTCCACGAACGACGGCATCCCATCACATAACTCTATCGTTGCGTCAGCAACCTCCACTGTGTCAGGGTCTAGATGCCAGCTCCAGGGCTTATTAAAACCCCCATCACCAGCCCTGAGCTCGCCGATCACGATTCCGCTTCTCTCACCCCGCAACAGACTCCTCAAAGTATCAGCTATTGCGGGATCCTTCACCAAAACCTTAAACTTCTCACCGTTGACGTCCACAACGAATAACCATCCAGAAGCCTCCCTCGGCCGCCACCAAGACACATATAAATAACCTAAAACCATCACAACAACCAACACAACCAAAACAATCACTACCCTACTCCCCAACCCAACACACCAACAACATCTTGCCTACGCTACATATAAATACGTACGTATTGATTTACAACCTGAAAGCCTCGCTCTTTAGGGTGGGGAGGAGGTCGGTTGATTACTGGGTGATGGGTGAATAGGTATTTAGGTGGTTGAGGGTGAGTTTATTGCCTGATTTATTTTCTTAGTAGTCAATTATTTCATGGGTGTTTTAAAGGTATGGTTAGTTGGATTCACGTGATATCTGCTGGGACGTCTGTTTTAAGGAATTTTATTAGGGATAATGCTGAGCGGGCTAGGGAGTTAGGCATTAGTGAGTGGGGCTTTATTGGTTTTGATCACCCTGATCAAGTCAGGGCTCAGGCGTTAGCTACGCGTAGTAGTCAGGTTTTCAGAGATCTTTATGGGTATGTTTCTTCGAGGCCTCAGAGAGCTTCTGCTGAGTTAAATGCTTTCTTGAAGGCTGTGAGTCTCTTTAATCATTCTCCCCCTAGTGAGGTCGGTATCTACTTATTCAGTAGTGATACGGGTACTGGATACTTATCTGCTTCCATAGTCTTCGAGTTTCTGAGGAGTCAAGGTTATCGCATGCTTTCTGACGACCCTATCAGGATTAAGGGTCTCGGGAGGAACTTACTGAGTTTTGAGGATTCTCTCATTGATTTAATAGAGAAGGTGGTGATTAAGATTCTGGAATGGAATTCCAGAGGGTATAAAGTTTATCTAAACCTAACCGGGGGGTTCAAGCCTGAGAGTGCTTACCTGCTGTTGGCTGGTGCCCTAGCCGGGGCTCGGAGAGCTTACTACATACACGAATTATTCGAGGACGTGGTCTTCATACCTCTCCCTAAGCTAGCCATAGATAAGAAACTAACTAACTTGATAGGGAAGCTACCTAACCCCTACCAAACGTTCAGTGAGTCGGAGCTTGAGGAGTTGTTGAGGGGTGAGGGGCTGGACTTGATAGAATTGAGGGATAGGGGTTTGGTGTATGAGGGGGAGCCTGCTTTCAGGAAGTACGTGGTGAAGCTTGTTAGGGAGTTGGTAAGGGACGGGGCTTAAGGTAGTTTAAGTGCTGAGAGTATTTCATCGAGGTTGGTTTCCTTAACGTACTTAAGACTTAAATCGCTGTCCTCGCTGCATACCTCGACTAAATCGCTCTGAAGTCCGGCGTGCGCGATTAGTATTCTTTCGTTAGGTGTTCTACTACCTTGAATGCCGTAGAGTTCGTTGAGGCGAATGCAGTTCTTGATTTTCTCTTTCCGTATCTCGATCTGGCTTACTTCGTTGGATATTATGTACGTATACGCTTTATTAACGTTGACGTAGATTTTCTCGTTGATGTCTTTTAATCCGTCTAAGGTGGGTTTCGTGTTTCTGGCTATCTCGCAGGCGCTGTGTGCTAGTAGTACGTAGTAGATTGCTCTTGGGTCGATGCCGAAGTTGTGGGTTACGCTCTTTTCTTCGGGTTTTATGTGTGTTTCCTTGATCCACGTACTCATGACTTCTTCTAGGGGATTTATTAGGTTGGTGTAGTGAGTGCTTTGACATAGTTCTAGTAGAGCGAGTGGTAGGGGGTAGTATATTGTTTTAATGATTTTCTTGACGTGATTCATTAACTCGTTTGTTTTCTTACGTAGGTTTTCTAATCTGCGGTCACTTGTTTTTAGTAGGTGGTTAGGGAATTCAGGCAGTGTTATGAGGCTGAACGCGTTCTCGTATATGGTGTTGATGTTGAGTGGTTTCCCGGATTTTGTTGATGGATCTGAGTTAAGTGCTTTCACAACGACTTTTTCTACTTCATGCTTGAGGAGGGCTAGAGATGCGAGCATTTGTGCGAGTATCATTATCTCGGAAGGCATGAAGTTCACGCCGTGGCTTAAATCGAATATGATCTCGTCGTAGCAATTACTTAAGACCTCGCGACCCAGCTTATGAAGGGTTACCGCCATGAAATCTGTGGAGGAGTGAGAACCGCTGAAGCGCCACTCACCGCCGGGACTGCCTAGAGCCGGGCCGACCACCACGTCTATATCTCCCTTAATACTTAAGCAATCAAGCACGCACCTCGACAAACCATCATTAATCTTCAGTAGGTCTCCATAATCTCCAATCAGGGAAAAGCCTATCTCTTCATGACACTCAGCATAACACTCACAACACCTACTACACTCCTCACCACGTCTCCTACCACTCCCCCAATCCATAAGACTATCAAGAACGACTAAGAAGACCTTAGTTTTCTTACTCAAATCACTGAAAAACCTTAAAATTGGTTCGAGAGTAGTGCAAGACTCCACAGTATCTGCGTCCTCTCCAACACGGTACTTGAAACTCCTCCAAAAAACAGGATTACCCCACGAGGAAATAATCAACCTACCACAACCCAAGATCACACCTTCAAGAATATCTTGTTACTCGATAAATAAAATACGACCCACGATACATACCCCACACCTCATCCACGTACTAAAAACTCAGCGTCCAGCACAGATTCTCGCCAGATAAGCTTGAGCCTCGAAATTCATAGAACCCTATACTGGGTTCCAACAACTCACCCGAGAGTCGTTAGTATGTCACGTGTAGCTTTCTAGCCGATCCCACACTAGCGGGATGATTCCGTGAAGTATTAACTCAGCAACGTTAGCGTCCTCGAAGCATGCTATAACCGTGAAAGGGCGTGTTTTCACCTTAACTGAGGATGCCAGCTTGAATAATTCGGGATGCTTACCAGGCATTACGTGTGTCTTGAAGCAACCTCTTACTGTAGGGTTCGTGAGTCCCTCAAGTTCTTCAATTCTCAGTATGTTTATAGGTCCTCGAACCGACTCTATAAGAGGTTCGAATCCTTGCCTGACTGCACGTATTATATCTCTTAGTAGAGCGTCGATGTTCTCGCAGTATACCCAACCCCACCCGTCGATTGGTTCATGTAATTGCTTACACTCAACAGGTTTAACGAATAACTTAAGAGCTACATAGAGGGGTTTCTCACAGCTAACGTTCATGAGATGTAGCCACCCTCGATACTCCTCTGGATACGTCTTTTCGAAAGCTGGTACGAGTTTCCCATCCTAAACCCCCTACACTAACTACTAGACTACCTGAGATTACTTTGATCGCGTTAATCCCTTCTTCAAGAGGTTTAGGTCGTTTTGTTAAGTTATTACGATGCCTTAAGTTTTCACACATATTGTGTCAGCCACCGTGCCGTTATCCCCTGATATACGTGGCTGGAGGTGCCTCAGTGCTTGGAGTTAGCTCCTTAACCACGACGTAAAGGCTTCTAGGCTTAGACTATCGGTTTTGAAGGGGTCGGCGAGTAATTCACCAAACTTCTCTTTATCCTTGGAGAGCTCAACCACGTGGAAGTAGCTGTTCTTTAAGATGCTTAATCCGTAGCCTACACTCTTACGTCCTCCTACATTAACCCCTAAGGTCTTGACTGCTTCAAGTATAGATGCGAGAAGTCTTGACGCACTATCGCCCCTTCTCCATATCTCTCCAATCATTACTAACTTAATCTTCGCATTAGGCGCGGTAGACTCGACAAAGTATAGGAAATCCTCCATGACACCGCCAGTTGACCTATTGATTCCTATGCCAGGTCTGCGCATAATGGTCGTGTTGATTAAGGTATCAAAAAACCTTACAGTAGCTGCACGCACACTGTTGCCGAAGAGCCTCCCGATGGGGCAGTAGTACTCTAGGTAGTGTGTCAGCATGCCAGCCGGGTCTTCAGGATTCTCAAGCTCCCTCTCTTCATAACCTATCTTGGTGAGAACCCTTCTCACGTCAGCAGGGTCTAGCGGGGGGTTTGGCTGTCCCTTAAGGACTTGCTTAAATACGTCGAGTAAGTCCCTAACTTTCTCTTGCTTATGAGCTAGGCTATCTGTAAGCGAGACTCTTTCTACGGCTAACTTCTCAACACCACTTAGTGGTAGGGAGGGGACAAGCTTTTTCGCGAGGTTCCTGAAAATCCCTTTCCATGTAGTGGCCGGGATTAACACGCGCCCATCCGGCAACCTCAGTAAGTATAGTATATTACCTTGCCTATCACCTCTGATGTGCAACGGTCCCTCGCTCTCAAATTCAAGTACGCCCACGAACTTTGCCTCAAATCCCACGTTGCTACTCAAGACTCTCACCAAGGAGTTTCTCATATTCATTTACTGGAACAAGTACGTTGAATCCCGTCAACCACGTATCATCTAATCTGATAGGGATACCTCCATATGAGAGAAGCGCTGCGAAGATTTTCGTGTTCTCAGAATCTCCGCAACTTATCTCAGCTCTAACTATGGCTCCCGGCTTCACTAACTTGATAAGGGGTCTGCGTCTTCCCAACAACATATCCCACCCGCTAAACATCCTAGTTAATCTGCCAAGCAACCCACGTATCCTGACCTCACATCCCCCGTAAGAAAGTCTGCTTAACGGGACCAGTGGGGAAAGCGAGATGAAAACCCCGGAGGTTGTTTCAGAATTTGTGATATTCTTACTGCTTTTGATTCTTACTGAGGAGTGTCCGAAGCCTCTTGAACTCCCCCTACCTATGGTCACGTTGAGGCGTTCCGGAAGTTTTTCAGCGACGTAGTCTGGCACAACTAATCTGGCCCAGAATTTAGTACCTTCAGCAATAGCTTCGTAGCTAAATAGCATCCCCCTCATAGCTACGCCTAGTTCTTTGTGTATGCTGACCGACGTAGTGTAAATAGTCCTAGGTTTAAACACTCTTATATCATCGCCGTACCTGTATATTGGCATAGTATAGAGAGACTTCATCGGACCGTGTTCCGAGCACTCCGCCACTAAGTGTGGTTCTCCGAGACTTAAGTCCTGCACGGTAAACCTTCCTAAGTTAAGCACTGTCCTACCGCAGATCCTACACCTAAATGTTGTGGGAGTCGCTGGTAACGTATAGTGCGAGAGAGCTTTATTAGTTGTAGGTTCTTCTATGGTCTTGATCGGGTACGCCGATGATGAAAGCACGCTAGGTTCGTTGGCTTCCCTCCTTATCATTTCCTTATCAACGTAACCGAATCTATAGAGTGTTGCGAGTAGAGCACCCCTCAGGGTTGAACCCGGTATGTAGTCTAGCGGTCTAGTGTACCCGCTTCTCGTCATTCTTGATGGTATTATCGCAGGACTTATTAGCTCGATCTCAATCTCAAGGAACCTTAAGGACTTCATACGAGACTGGTCCATAACCATTCCCTCAGAGACTTGAGAAGTCCTCTCCATTCCTGATTTATATGTTTATCTAGTTCCCCGTTATCAACTATCCTCGCGTCAACAATAGATCTTCTGCCGAACCTACCAGTTCTAAGCTCGGCAATAGCTAGGAGTAATAACGGCAAAAGATTCTTTAACGTGGGGTCAACGCTGATGTATCCACGGAAACTCACCCCGGGAACCACATATTCCGCGACGTAGAGAGCCCACTTCCTAGCTACGGCTCTTTTCTCGTCTATGGAGACGTGAGTTACAGATATTAGCTTATCCTTACTATCCGAGTCTTCCGTCAGTTCGAAGTTGCTGACAGTTAACGGTGACCTTTCACCGCCTAACATATTGGGATAACCGAAGAGAGCACAGACGTCGCAAATTCCCTTATCGTGTGCACGTGCTATGCGCCCCGGCTCTACCTCCCCGCAGGACTCAAACCCGTACTGTTTGGCTATCCTGCTGGCTGCTGAGCGGAGAGCTCCCTTCACGCTACTACCCGGCACGTATAGCTTGTACTTACCTGAAGCATTTGGTGCCCGCATGAAGGCTACGTCGGCTCCAAAGAGTTCGGGAACTCCTCCACTCACTGTGAGTAAAGTGACTGCCTTTAGCTCTAAAATAAAGCTTATCACCACGCACCACCCTTAATGAACTTTATTAAAATTATAAGGTCAGCCAACCCCGTACTCCCTCTCACGTTGAAGTTTCCAGTCTGGTCAAACATATTCTTATTTAAGAAGTTGAGGAGTTTTTCGTAGTATTCTTTTGATTTATCTGAGGAGGATTTGGCCTGCTTACTGACATATAGGTAGAGGAGCTCCTTAGAATATTTAAATCTTGACACTTCTCTTATTGATGTGAGTATTGCTCTCCTAAGAGATCTTAAATGCTCATGCATTTCCTCTACTTGCTTTGCGTACGTAGAACTCTCATTGCCTAATGTTCTAGAAGCGAGAAAGCAACTAATTACTGCTTTGGTGTAAGAGTCTACAAGAGTTGCTCGAGTCCAGGAGGGGTTACTTAAGTTCATGTTTAGCGTTATCGAGAGTGCGGTCCATATTTCCGGAACCACTTTCTTGGCTAGATCTTCAAGCCCGGTAAGGTATGGTTGTATGCTCCCCGCTACTTCGTCTGTGACGTAAGTTATGCTTGACTCATCAATTCTCTTAAGCTTTGTCGATAGTCTGGATATCCGTTCTATAGATATTCTCTCTGAAGGAGCTGTACCCTCGTAAAGATCGAAAATTAGGGCACTATTATTGGCTCCAGCGACCTCCTTTGCTACCCCCATAAGTCCTGAGGAACTGTCTATTAGTGACCATATATTCATTCTGGCATGACCCCCGCTTACAGCTACTGTAAGCCCTCTAGACAGCCCGAGCTCTCTGGCGAATTCTTCAGCTATGAGCTGTGCGAGAGGTATGGAAATCCACGCGGGTACTACGAGAAGTCCGTCATCTCCTCCCACATATATCGTGCCTAGGAAGATCCTGGCGACTTCTCTCCTAGCTCTCTCCTTACCTGCCACCTCCTTTATGCTATTATAGAATATTTCTAGAGCTTTAATGTATGCCTTCTTAATTGCTACGTCAATTCTGAAGCTCCTTTCTATAGCGTCAGTAAAAGATATTGCCTCAAGCATGAATGAACCCATGGAATTCCCGTCAAACTTTATCACTGAATAGTCTCTGAGTTTTACTGGGCGTGTTAGTTCTTCTGGGTCATGACCAGATATTATCTCCATAACCCACTTAGAGACGCTTTTCCAGTCCTTACTGAAAGCTTCCATGGCTGAGAAGGAGTCTCCCGATAGACTTATTTCGGCTACCCACTTAGAGTTAAAGTGTTCTTTAATCCCGAGTTCATATAGTTTCTTACAAAGCTTGCAGACAGGGACTTTACCCTCAGGAGTCTCGACATATTCCACTGCTATGTCGTTATAGCATAGATTACAAAGCTCCATACGCTTATCATAGTTTACGATCTGGTTGAGGTTCTCGTAGAGACTCACAGACATCTTAGATAGGGCTATTCTCTCTCCAAGTATCTTGATTAGGTGTGCGTAATCGGTGGAGAAGTCCGCTATGGAGTACTTTATAGCTAGCGGAGTACTGAGTTTAACCATCTCTGCTTCGTATTCTCTGATGTATTGCACTATTTTCTGAGATATTTCATCAGGCACTATCATCAAGATATTACCCCCACCTGAGTACATGAGGGCTTCGGGCGGTATCCTAACCCCATTGCTCCTGAAGTAAATCAGTAAGTGAGCTTGAGTTATGAGGTCAACGATATTGCTGGCTGCAGCGATGGTTTTTAATTCCTGTGCTCTGTACACGAATTCTTGAATAGACGCTATATCAATGAGTATTATCTTTAATTTACTTAATTCAGGCATTTCTTTAGGGGCTTCAACGATTTTCAGGCCTGACTTACTCACTTCCTTCAGGAAGAGCTCACTTAATTCCTTGACTGGGTCCTCAGTTGACACAATGCCTCTCTCCCTCAGTTCCTTGATCTCGTCATAGAGAGCTTTCCAGAACTCCCACTGATCTCTTCTCTTATTTAAGAGTTTCTCAATAACGCTTATCTTAGAATCAAGAACTTTTCTAACTAAGTCGTCTAACCTATCAGCTTCAGAAGCTATCTCGTCTGCTTTCTTTAGTACGCTACCGGATCTATGATGTTCCTTTATTAGGTTCTCTACCTCTTCTAGTTCCTCACGCGCGAGTATGTCGCTAAGCAGATACTCCGCAATTCTTAGAGATTCAGTGACGTGATGCTCTGGGTTAACGGCCTTACCTATATCGTGAAGAAGTGCTGCCAAACGTATAGTGCTTTCACTGCACACGTCGATCCCTTGGTTAAAGGCCCAGACTATAGCTGACGTCAAGAGTAAATGGGCTATTAAGCTTGACGTATTGTAGCCAGGCCTCGTATCGGCTGGGAAAGCTATCCAGAAATCGTAGACTAGCTCCCCAACCTCTCTATCAAGTAACCTAGATACTCGAAGTCCGTTCAAGAGTTTCTTGAAGTCTTTCCCAGCTATAGCTCTGGAGAACTCGAAGGGGTCTTTAATCACCTTATTTAACTCGTCTTCACCTATTATGACCCTGTCCCCGAGAAGAAGCATCATCACATTAGCTTTTAATGGGGTGGGCGCTACTGGCGATACTTCTTGGATTAAGGGGGCTTTATAGAATAGGGCGATGGCGTCTGCGAGGCGTTGTAGCTTCTCGCATCTTGAGTAAGTTCCTGCGAAAACACTAACGCTAGCTAGGATCTCCTTTAGCTCTATGAGTCCTTTCTTAAGTTTTTCTACGTCAGCCTTACTAACCCTCCTCACACTAATTATTTCCTCGTTCTCCCATAAGGGTACCCTTAAGCTCCTGTATATTGGGTACGGCTCTCTAAGCTCCAGATTCAACTCGCTCAAGCTCCCTCACCTCATCTATATCGGCTAGTTCTTCCTTGAACTCTTCTTGTGTTAGCTTGACGAGGGACCTAACTAGCTTGTCGAGATTTGTGTCCCTCACACTACTTCCTGGCGCGACGTCGGTGCCGTCGACTCTGAGGCTTTCTGAGAATTCCGTGAGGCTAAGTGAGTTAATCACGTATCTCACGACCCCTAACACAACTTTAAGCCTCCTATACTTGTGTTTGCCGAAGAGTACTGGTCTACCTTCTCTTGAGTCCCTTAAGCCCATCCCGTACATCAGCAGACCCAGCTCCTCAGGTTTTACGTTCCTGAACTCTATGTGTCCGGAAAAGATGCTGCCTGGGGGTGCTGCCTCAAGTTTCTCCCCCTCCGGTAGCTCTAGAGAGCTAAGAGTTCTGTAATCTACGTTAATGCCTATGAAGTCGCTGAAGTTTATAAGTGATTGAAGCCCTGTAGTGCCGAAGAGATCGCAGATAAGACATACACCGTCTTTTCCCTCACTATAATCACAGGTTTCTTCTCGAGCGAAACTCAGTGTTTTTGACCAGATCCTGAAGTGTCTCCACCCTTGTGTGCCGCGAGGGGGTTGGGTTGTAGGTTGCTTAGAGGCTCTTATCATGCAGGACCTCACGTAGCCGTTTTTAGGCATAAAACTAAGCTCTAGCCTGCTTCTCACGTTTCCTTTCACGCTACTGCCGGGAATTACGGGTTTATGAGCTACTATAGGGAACGTCGCGTACTCTTTGATTATTTTCAGGTCTGCTTCCCTCAATACCCTCTCAAGCTCCTCTCTGGACTTAGCCTTCCTTACAGAGGATATGAATTCTTCTGGGTTTACAATAATGAATGATAAGTTGGATCCTATATAGAGGTAACTATCTACAGGGTCTCCGTAATTTCTTGAGCATGTCCGGATCTCGACGTTCATGCGTCCGGAAAGGTACTTAATCTCGTCACGCGGTCTCGGAGCATTTCGTATGACCTTAAGTAAGTTTTGCACGCTCCCATACCTCCTCAAGCTTGGCTAGGCATTCCCACGCTCTATTATCACGGCATTCTAGCCAGTCACCTGATTTCTCAGCTAGATTTCTCAAGTCAACAATCTCGTCGTGTTCGTCTAGGGCTGACAGCTCTAAGTCCTTGACAGTGATTCCCCTGACGGCGAATCTCAAGCTATCTAGGCTTATTTCCCCAAATCCCCTAGTTTTGAAGCTTCCTATCCTAACCCAGCCTTGATGAATCATCCTCAGGATTTTCGCTAAGAGACCGATTGCGTAGTTAGGCAGGTTTGTTGAGTATATTCGGAACTTGAACCTAGAGCCAGGCTCGACGTACTCGACATGATATAGTGCTCCGGGGTATGCGGCGCCCGTTCTCCTATTAATCGCTATCCCGACCCTAACGCCCGTTGCTACGTCGAGGACGTTTCCGTGCTCGTCGACTGGGTATGCATCGCTGAAGTCTACATGTCCTGTGAATGAGGGTGCTCCAAAGATCTTACAGAGTAAGCATGCGTTCTTGTTGAAGAGGTTTAGGGCTTCGGAACTTGCACCGTCCTTCAGTAGTGTCTGTATTTGATCTAGGAGAGCGTGCTCGTGGTTCATGCAGGTTTCGTCACCTAGTCCGCTACACACCTTTAATCCTTTTGCTCTTGCTAACTGTATTGCGGTGCTTCTGAAGACTCCCTTGATGCTGCTTCCCGGGATGTACGGGACTGACTTGTCTTTAAGCTTTATCCTCACCACAGCCAAGTCTACTGATGCTTCGAGTGGGGCTTCTCTTCCCGTGCCAACACGTACAGGACTTTTAACGACTATGTAGCCGGTTAGTAAGCACTCCCTTAATAGTGTTGAGTGCGAGATCCACAATGTCATCTTATACGTCACCTTCAGCTGTTTTCGCGAGTAATCCCTCCTTAACTTCGTAAACCTCATACCTAGCTTTCTCAAGTCTTATTAGACCGTACCCTACGGTTTTCCTAGCCCCTACTTGTACTAAGCCCTTCGATAGGAGGTCTATTACTTGACGTAATAGGTTTCCACGCTCATCTCGCGGTTCCGGGAATACGTACACGTTGAGTACGTCCATCCTGAACCTCCAACGCACTCCCGGTATCACGAATTCTTCTGTGTAGAGTATGCCGGGCTGAGCACCTCGGAACTCTCTGTTTAGTCCTACCCCGGTCTTAATGAATGTGGGTGCTTCCTCGACGGGGTACGCGTCATAGATGCGTACGTGGCTAGCCAGCTCCGTGCTACCGAATAATCCGCATATCAAGCAGAAGTTGCTGTTCCTTGCCTCTTCCTCAGCTTTGGAGTAATCCCAGGGGCTGTGTACTGGTTCCCCGCGAGCCCTAACTATTGCTTCGGATAGACTTCGTAAAGCACCCTTCAAGCTACTCCCTGGTATGAATGGTTTGAGGTTGTCGTCAGCAAATCTTACTCTAAGTACTGCCGTATCAACAGCTGAGCCGAGAGGTGGTTCCCTACCTACCCCGACACGTAGTGGGGACTCGTTAATGAGTAAGCCCTTGATGATGGTAAGTACCTCAAGCTTATCTAGGTCGTCGTAACCTCTTCTCAAGCCTTAACTCACCTACTACCGTGTTAATTTTTCCAGTAGTTCGTGGAGAGTTAGCTTGCTTAACTGTTCTCTCGCTAACTTAACGTTGCTTCCTTGTAGTGCTTCGTGAACCCATTTAGCGATACCTAATACCTCCCTAGCATCTCTTTTAGTTAGGTTCTTTTCGTATAGATCTAGCATAGCCTGCCGGATTATCCCGGCTGTGAGATTGCCTATTCTAGACCTTCGTGCTTGTCTCTGTGCAAATAATGCTATGAGTAGTAATGCTTCCCTAGACTCGATGACGTCCAGGGTGGCTAGGAGGTTTTCTAGCTGTGATGACTTAACGTACTCTAAATATGCTGCCGCACCAATCCTAGCACCCCAATTAAGGAGGAGCTCTTCAGTCTGCATAGAACTCACAGTAATCCCCAAATATATTAGTTGCTCGGTAAGATATATATTTTAGTTCCTTAGAATACATGAGATAGTGTGTGAGTGTGGTATCATCAATTACTGAGACTTTTATTTATAGGGAGGTCTTGAGTTTTTATTTAGAGAATTAATTGAAAAATATGATGAGTGTTTTAATAGGGGGTCACCGTGTGGGGGGCTCAATCTATCTAACAGGCCGTATTTTAACAGTATAGTTAATAGAGTCTATAGTCGTGAATTGAGGAAAGTTGAGAGGGAGTTGAACAAGACCTTAAATAGGTTAGTAGATAGTGTTGGAAGATTTCAGAAGGGTGTTATTGATGGTGTTAGGCAACTCATGATTACCTTAGGTGGGTTGAGTGAGGGAAAACGAGTCGATATGATTAATAAGATGGTTGCTGATATGGCTAATGAGATAGTTAAGGCGGAGAAGTCTTATTATGAGTTAGTGGATTATTTAGTAAGTCTTCGTTCAAGGCTATCTGACGTGTTATCTAGGGGGGACTTTCGCGTATGCTGTGTATCTTGCGGTGTTGCTTGAGAAGAGGGTTGATAGTGAGGGGGTGGGGATTTGGGTTGGGGATCACGTGCTTATTCATGGGGTGTGGGGTGTTTTAGCTGAGAGAGGTGTCGGGTTGCTGCGTGAGCCAAGTTTTGTGTGTGCCGGAATTAGTGATGTGGTTGAGTTTTTTGAGCAGTCTTGTAAGGGATTGGCGTACTCGGAAGCTATCGTTGATTTAGAGGATTGTTTAGGAGTGAGGGTAGGAATTACGGGGGTAGGGCTTCGGGGATCCTCGCTAAGTATCTTGAGTCTCTCAACATTTTTCGAGAGTTTCGTGGTCGGATGATTAATTATTATTTAGATCATTTAGATGCTCTCAGTACTTTACCGAAGATGAGTGCTAGGAATTTGAGGAAGTATCTTGAGGAAGTTTTCTGTAAGAGATCTTTTCTTGAGTACGAGACTTACTCCTATCTCATCAGTAATCATGTCCCAGCTCTTCCCAGACTTCGGATTAGGCTAGATCTTCCTGACATGTATAGTTGTGTGGGGGTTAGTGGGGAGGGAGAGATAGATGTTCTAGCTGCTGCGAAAGACCAATTACACGTAATTGAAGTCACGACTGAGCGTTACGGGGAAGAACTGAAATACAAATTAGAGAAACTTGAGAGGATTAGAACAGTACTTAACGCAGGTGAATCAATACTGTTAAGCACTGAAGAGAACTGCGTAAGGCTAGATACAAGTAGTCACAACGTCGAATGCATCAGCTTCAAAAATCTACACGAATACGTACAGAAACTCACTAAGAAGACCACGTAAACTCTCCTAACATCAAAACAATTAAGACCCTAACCCTAAGCGACGCCCCCACGCTGAAACCACGACTTCCAACTCATTCTATAACAACACGTTACGTGACTTACTAACCAACTCACTCTTCATCAGCACAACACACAATGAAGAATAAACGTTACCCAGCATTCTCTATCGAATAATCCCAAAGATCCAAACTCATTACATTAGATTAATACTTAACTCGCTAGCATCATTAACAACCATAAGTAATTACTACCCTTCAATTCATTCTTTGTTGATACTTTGCTACGTTGACAGGGGCTGTCTGTATTTCTTTATGGTTGATATGAGTTTGTCGACCTCCTCCTTGCTTGCCGCTATCCTAGCTATTCGTATTGCGTCTCTGACGGTGCCTCCCATGCTGACCACCTTCTCGGCTACGTACTTGGCTAGTTCCTCGTTCTTGCCCTCACGCTTCATCAAGCACTTCATTATGACGCGCTTTAGTGTGTCGCCGTCATAGGGTCTGAGGTAGAATACTTGGAACCTGTCCAGAAGTTCTGGTGGCATGCGTCTGGCGATGTTCGCGGCTGCGAAGACCCATGTCTTCATCTTCACCTCCTTATGCCCCCCGTGTTTAGTGACTATCACTCTGCCGCTCTCCATCAGCGTCAGCAACACGCTTATGTCGTCGGGTTTACTGATCTTGTCTATCTCGTCTATTATGAGTATCCTCGGCTTCTTCTCTATTAACACGTCCCTGATACCTGCTTTGGTTGAGGTGCCGCCGATTATGAACACGCTACCGGAGAGCCTCTCCACCTCCATCAACATGAGTGACTTCGCGGTTCCCGGCGGCCCCACGAGCAGTATGTGGACGGGTTCTTGAGCTCTTAAGCTAGCTAGGAACACCTCCTTCACGTCATCGTATCCCTCGATTAAGTCCCAGAAGTCCGGCGGTATGTCGCTGACCTTCTCATTCTCCTCAAGCTCTATGCTGTCCTCTAAGATGAGTTTATACTCGTTAAGTCGTTTCTCAACCTCCTCTATCGGGACAGCGAACTTATAGTAGGTGTGTGACCTAGACTTATAAGCGATCTCGAAGATGCCGTACTCGTAGATAAGCTCTCTAACGTCCCACCAGTTCGCTTTAATCTCGTATAATTCGAAGTCCCTCCAGCTCTTACCCTCAGCCTCAAGCTTCTTAACGTGCTGTAACGCTCTCTCAACGATTCCCCTCAGTTTCTGGTTCTCGAGAAACGACCAGTCAATCATGATACCACCGCATTCCCGTGCTCAATCCTTAAATAATTTGCTGAGGATGGGTGGTTTGCCCTTGTGTAACTCGGTTATCTGTCCGTGTCGTATGCTGTAGATACCGTTAACGTATTTTTTGTATATCATGCCTTTCCCCGCGTATATTATGCGATCCAGTCTTTCCATCACGTCCGAGCTTGCGGCATACGTTATATCGTTAACGTGATAGAACTTGAGTTGTTGAAGGACGGTCACGCCGTAAACCTCGTCCGCGTTTCTTGAGACGACGAACATGACGCCGTAGAAGTCCTTCGCTAGCAGGTAGTCGTACAGTCCTGACCAGTCATTAAACACGACGAGGTTCCTGAAGACTCGGTCCTCGTTTACTAGGATGTACGTGTCACAGTAGTAGGGGTCGGTCGCGTACTCACCTACGTAACCGTTATGCGTCACGTAGTATTTCCCGAGACTCCAGCCGTGAACGTTCTCTTCAGACACCGACCCGGATGACGCCAGCCTGAAGTGAAAGTGAACGAACTTCGGTCTGCCACGTATCACGTTTTCGAGTACCCTCACGAACT
>Ga0185307_1000230_pt1 | contig 38429 bp, 35 predicted proteins | sample LHCtaG_FD_128010 | JGI IMG/M metagenome (GOLD analysis project Ga0185307, IMG submission 128010) | Hot spring microbial communities from Little Hot Creek, USA to study Microbial Dark Matter (Phase II) - LHC4sed_matched (SPADES... | ecosystem: Environmental > Aquatic > Thermal springs > Hot... | reverse complement strand
TATACGTGGATGTAACCCCTCTTCATAGTGCTTCGCCTAGACGAAGCAGAGCCCCTTGGGGCACTGCTCGAGATAGTCCACGCTTAAGGTGATGGCAGCCTCTTCTCCGGGTTCAAGGCCCACGTACAGCACTTGCTCGGGTTTGCTTCCATACCTGTACACCGTTATGCCCTTGCACTTCAGTTTGTAGGCCAACATAAAGACCTTCCTGACCGTGTCGAGGCCAGCCTCGTGCCTTAGGTTGACGGTCTTGGCCACTGAGTTATCGACGTGCTTCTGAAACGTCGCTTGCATCTTCACGTGCCACTCTGGGTCTATGTCTAGGGCCGTGGCCATAAGCCTCTTCACGTCTTCGGGCACCCCTGGAACCTCTCTCAGTGACCCCGTCTTAGCCACTTTGATTATTAAGTCGCGGCTGTAGACGCCCTTATCCCTCATCATCCTCTCGAACATCGGGTTTACCTCAATGAGGCTTATGCCCCCGAGGGCCTTCCTCACGTACACGGGGGCGAATATAGGCTCTATGCTACTTGACGTCCCCGCTATTATGCTTATGGTCCCCGTTGGGGCTATGGCGGTGACGGTCGCGTTCCTCAGCACGTCGTAGCCCTTCGACTTCCAGATGCTCTCCTCGAACGTCGGGAAGACGCCCCTCTCCAGCGCCAGCTCCCTGGACGCCTTCTTGCCCTCAGAGGCTATGAAGCCCATTACCTTGTCAGCTATCTCCAGCGCCTCGTCGGAGTCGTACGGCAAGCCCAGTTTTAACAACATCTCGGCGAAGCCCATTACGCCCAGGCCTATCTTTCGATTCAGCTTCACCATGCGCTCTATCTGCGGCAACGGGTACTTGTTCACGTCTATGACGTTGTCTAAGAAGCGGACCCCTACCCAGACGAGGTCTCTGAGCTTGTCCCAGTCTACGTCTCCATTCTTGACGACCTTCGAGAGGTTTATTGAGCCCAAGTTGCAGGCCTCGAAGGGCAGTAGGGGCACCTCTCCGCAGGGGTTCGTGGCCTCGATCTCACCTAGCTTGGGCGTGGGGTTGTTCCTGTTGATCTCGTCTATGAAGAGCAGGCCTGGGTCCCCAGACCTCCACGCCATGTCGACCATTAGCTCGAAGAGGTCTCTAGCGTCAACGGTCTTGACGGGCTCCTTGGTCCTGGGGTTTATGAGGTCTATCGTGCCCCCCGCCTCCACAGCTTGCATGAACTCATCGGTGACGGCGACGGAGAGGTTGAAGTTCCTGAAGCTCACGCCGTCGCTCTTCGCCATTACGAACTCCCTGATGTCTGGGTGGTCAACCCTCAGCACGCCCATGTTGGCCCCCCTCCTCTTGCCGCCCTGCTTTATGACCTCTGTGGCCACGTCGAATATCCTCATGAAGGAGACGGGGCCAGAGGCCACGCCCATAGTGGATTTAACTATGTCCCCCTTCGGCCTCAGCCTGGAGAACGAGAAGCCCGTCCCGCCCCCCGACTTGTGGATGATCGCCATGTACTTGAGGGCGTTGAATATGCCCTCTATGGAGTCCTCGACGGGTATGACGAAGCACGCCGCCAGCTGGCCTATCTCGGTCCCAGCGTTCATCAGCGTCGGGCTGTTGGGCAGGAACTCGAGATTCCTCATCACTTGGAAGAACTGCTTCTCCGACTTCTCGGGGTCCAGCCCGTAGAGTGCGTCGGCCCTCGCTATAGCCTTCGCCACTCTCGCGAACATCTGCCCTGGGGTCTCGATTATCCTCCCCTGCTCATCTCTTAATAAGTACCTCCTCGCCAAAACCCTGACGGCATTTATCGTCAGCTTCAAGTCATCCTCCACGCCCAAGAGCCTCTTGGTCTCCCTTATGCTGGTCCTCCACCTCCTGTAGAGTATGTAGGCCTTGGCCGTGTCAACGAGGCCATGCTTTATCAACGTCTCCTCTACGACGTCTTGAATTTCTTCAACGGACGGGATCTGGCCAGCGAACTTCTGATTCAAGAGGTCAACGACCTCGCCCGCCAGCTTCTTGGCCAGCTCGTAATCTCCCTCTCCAGTCTCCCTCAGCGCCTTGTATATCGCATTCGTTATCTTCTTGGAGTCGAAGGGCTCGAGCCTACCATCCCTCTTCCTGACCTTCTCGATAAGTGGCTTCATATCCCGAAGCTCCGCCAAGCTTCTAATCCTTAATTGACTTTCGAGGTTGTTAGCTTTATCGGTCTGCAATGCCTTGAACTAAGGCCGAATTCGAAATCAAGGAACTTCAAAAAGCTCGGCAACCTCTTGAGACCGCCTCGCCAGAGGGTTCCATGAAGGTGACGTTGAGTTGTCAGAGGAGCTCTATCCCCGCGCTTTCAAAGGAGTGCTTTATCGCCTTCAATATCTGGGACCTTATTTGAGGCGTCTTTCGTGGGTTCACGACTTTAGCAACTATTCGTATCGTCAAGTTGCCCCCGCTTATTTCCCTCAAGTAGATCTCGGGTTCAGGCGTCGTGACAACTTCCTTGCACTGCTTGACGGCGTCTTTGATCAATTGCTCGACGACGTCCACGTTTGCGCTACTCTTAACTTTGAGGTCTATGGTCAGCTTGGATAGAGCGTCGAGAGGCTTCATGAGGAAGGGCTTCTTCATGAGCTCTGAGTTCGGTACGTAGTATATTCCGTCCTCCCTCACTATTTCGATGTAGACCGCGGTTATGTCCCTCACGTAGCCGAGCTCGCCGTCTATCACCACCATGTCCCCCCTCCTAAACGGCTTGTAGACCATGAGAGCGTAGCCCGAAAGGGCGTTGGCCAAGACGTCCTTCGACCCCAAAGCTAGCATCAAGAATATCGTGCCCAATATCAATCCGATAGCGAAGTACACCACGCCCGTCTGTCCACCGATAAAAGGTGTGGAGAAGGCGCCAGCCATCAGCATCACGATTGCTAGGGCTACGTACTTCCAGAAAGAGGCCACGCCTGACTCGACGCCCGACGCCTTCGCTATTTTGTCTATGACCCTAGCTATTATGAGCCTGTGTACCAAGTAGGCAGACGCAAATATCGCCAAGATTATGAGCATGTCCACGACTTGACTCGGCACAGGTAGGCCAACGGTCACCGTCTGATCTACCATGCAGGCTCATCCCACGAAGATCTTCTTAACGTCATCCACCACCTCGGCTCGCGCTAATACCAAGACCCTATCGCCCTCTTTAAGCTCTAAGCTGGGGTCTGGCGGCTTCAACTGGTCGTCCTTCAGGACCGCGACCACGAGCCAGTCGCCGCCAGCTGGTATCTCGCTCAGCCTCCTATCTACCACCAAGGAACTCGACGTGATGACGAACTCCAGCAGCGAGAAGGTCCCGCTGGGGGTCGTGGCCTTCGAGAACTCTGATAAGATGGGCTCCCTTAGGAGGAGGGAAGCTATATGCTCTGCCGTTATGTCCTCGGGCGCCACGGCCTTTGTCAACCCGAGCCTCTCGGCCATTCGTGCCAGCCTCTTATCGCTGACCCTCACGACTATTCTCGGGACGCCATACTCCTTGGCTATCAGGCCGACTAAGATGTTGACCTCGTCGTGCCCCGTAACAGCGGCTAGGGCGTCGACCCCCTCGAGGCCTGTGCTCTCGAGCACTTCGATGTTGGTCGCATCGCCCTTGATCACAGTCGCGTCGAGCTCCTCCGACAGCACTCTGCACCTGCTTTCATCGATGTCAATTATTATGACCTCGTGGCCAGCATCTATGAGCCTCTTCGATAGCAAGGATCCGACCTTGCCGCCGCCCACGACTACGACCCGCAAAGGCTATGAAACCCCCAGTAATAACTGGGAAAAAGCTGTTTTAAGGAAAATATAAACATTAAGAGTTGAGGCGGATGAGGCGTTGATAGATCCGAGGAACATAGCCTCAGGGCTATCAGCTATAGCCATTGCTGTAGGCCTTGTAATGGTCCTGCCAATATTCATTGCATTGTTGTACGCCGAGTACTTCGCCATACCTGGCTTCGCCTTGCCTATGGCGGTCGCCTTGTGCGTAGGGTTCGTGGCTTATAAGAGCATGGGGCCTCCCGTCAAGCTGACGATAGTGGAAGCGATGGCAATAGCTAGCATGGGATGGCTCTTGGCTGCAGCACTCTTCTCGATCCCCTACGTCATGGTGTCGGGTTTGCATCCCCTGGACGCTTACTTTGAGGCCTTCTCTAGCCTAACGACTACCGGGATGACTGTCATACCAGTTCTCGAGGACGTACCGAGGTCTATCCTGTTCTGGAGAGCTTTAGGGGAGTGGGTGGGCGGCATGGGCATAATTTTGTTGACCACGCTCTTGCTTCTCAGCCGTGAGGGCATAATAGCTTGGAAGATGTACTTAGCGGAGACTAGGGAAGAGAGGTTCGCCCCAACCATCAGAAGCACTATCAAGGATATATGGTTGATATACGTCATCTACACAGCCTTGTGCGCCCTATTGCTAATTTTAGCGGGTCTTGACCCTTTCGATGCTTTATGTCACGCGTTCGCCTGTTTATCAACGGGCGGCTTTTCCACTAGGACGAGTAACGTGGGGGCCTTCAACAACGTAGCCGTCGAGGTCTTATTGATAATTTTCATGATCTTGGGGGCCACCAAGTTTTCACTACATTACAAGCTTTTCACGGGCGACGTAAAGTCGTTCGTGAAGGGCCTCGAGCTGAGGGTCTTCGTTCTCGTGCTGATAACCTCGTCAGTAATAGTCTCTCTCGACCTCGCGCTTCGATCAGGACTGGGAATAGGCGAGGCACTTCGCATAGGCTTCTTCCATGCAGTCTCCGTCGGCACCACGACGGGCTTTACGACCGAAGACTTAGCATCGGATACATTTAGCCCACTGAGCAAGGCCGTCCTCCTCTTCCTGATGATAATTGGGGGCTGCTCAAACTCTACAGCGGGAGGGATAAAAATCTGGAGGTTAATGGCCTTGGCGAAATTGGCCAAGCATGAAGTGGAGAAGGCGTTCTTGCCAGCAGAGGCCTTCAAAGGATTAAGGCTAGAGAAGAAGGTCTTGAGAGAGGCCGAGGCCTTGAGGGTAGCATCCTTCTTCTTCTTGTACATGTTCTTCGCCCTTTTGGCCACAACAGTGATGGTCTTATTCGAGGGGGACTTCCTCGGGTGCCTCTCTGGCGTGCTCTCAGCGATGGCTACCGTGGGCCCCTTCTACATGTCGACTTTGAGCTTGAGCTCCGCCTCCAAGATTATTTTAATTATATCGATGTGGGTCGGGAGGCTCGAGCTCGTCCCAGCTCTAATACCGCTCTCGCCCAAGTTCTGGGGTGAGCTCTTGAAGTTCAGTCGCAAGACCGGTACGTCAAAAGTTAATATCTAGAGACCAAAGTAATACGCGAGGTAACTAACATGCCCCTTGAGAGGGTGGAGTCGGGAATACCAGGCCTCGACGAGTTGCTGAAGGGAGGTATACCTAGGAGAAACGTGGTGTTGCTCTCGGGAGGACCAGGCACTGGCAAGTCCATCTTCGGGCAACAGTTCCTCTACCACGGCTTGCTCAAGAAGCAACCCGGCATTCTGGTCGCTCTCGAGGAACACCCTGTCCAGGTCAGGATAAACATGGCACAGTTCGGCTGGGACGTCAGGAAGTTCGAGGACGAGGGCCTCTTCGCAATAGTAGACGCTTTCACGGCGGGCATAGGCGAAGCGGCCAAGCACGAGAAGTACGTCGTCAGGGCGGCAGATGACGTTCAAGCCCTAATAGAAGTCCTGAGGAAGGCCATAAAGGACCTAGGAGCCGAGAGGGTCGTCATAGACTCAGTCACTACCCTGTACATGACCAAGCCGGCCGTCGCCAGGAGCACCGTAATGCTGTTAAAGCGCGTGCTGTCAGGTCTCGGGTGCACTTCGATACTCATATCTCAGGTGAGCGTGACGGAGCGCGGCTTCGGAGGCCCAGGCGTCGAGCACGCGGCCGACGGCATAATCAGGCTCGACCTCGACGAGATCAACGGCAAGCTGCACAGGAGCCTTCTGATCTACAAGATGAGGGGAACGGCGCACTCCATGAACCGCCATCCATTCGACATAACCGACAAAGGGATAGTGGTGTACCCGGACAAGACGTTATCTATCAGTAGAGGGAGATTCGTAGAAGAAGAGTAGGGGTGAGAATGGTGCCTGAAGAGATCCCCTTAACGCCCATGGGCAGGGACGAGATCCATAAGTTGGAGACGGCCCTCTTAATAGGCACGTTGCTAAGCCCAGAGGTCATAGAGCTGCTGAAGGACCCCAACGAGAGGCTCACGTGGGTCGACTCCCTAGCCGTGGCAGCTGCCGCGCTCGCACGCGAGAGGGCCCACATGACCGTGCCGCAAATAGCTGAAGAGCTCGGCAGGAGCGAGGCGACCATTAGGAACCACTTGACGAAGAAGACCAAGGCTGGCCAGCTTGTCTGGCAGACGTACGAGAGGTTCGTGAGGGAGGGCGTGAAAATAGACGTAGAGGACTTGCTCGGACAGAGCGCGGCCGAGCTCTCTCTCGGCTTAGGAGCGAGAACGAGGAATTGAAGAGGAAGCTAGAGGAGGGCCAGGGCAAGATCAAGGAGCTGTCGCGCTTGGTCGAGGATCTGTCGAGGAAGATCGAGAAAGTTAAGGAAGGGCTACTGAGGGTCCTCGAGGAGCTCTAAAGCTCTCTCGCCATCCTCCTAGACGTGGCAACCTCCTTGCACCTCGCGCACCTCCTCCTCTTTGGCGACGCCAAGAGAGCCACAAGGTAAGCAGCCGAGGCGCATATCCCTATCAAAGCGCTCGTGGCCACGTTGAAGTAGAGCGAGAGCAGGAAGCCAGCGACCCCAGAGGCGAGCGATATTAAGAGCGAGAGCGAGAGCATTCGTTCTAGGCCGTGCGAGAACTCGTAGGCGGCTGCCGCTGGGGCAACGAGCAGGACAACTGCTAGGATTATGCCCACGACCTTGACCGCCACTACGGAGAACAGCGCTATTAAGAAGACCATGAGGTAGTGGTAGACCGCTGCCCTGAGGCCCATGGCCTCGGCCGCTTCTGGATCGAAGGTTATGAACTTGAACTCCTTGTAGAAGAGAGCCGCCAAGCAGAGAGCCGCAACGGCAACGGCTGCCAACGTGTATATGTCGATTAAAGAGACGCCCAAGACGTCGCCGATTATGAAGGACCAAGCGGTGGCCGTGTGCGTGCGGGCAAGAGATAGAAAGAGAACCGCTATCGCTGTCGAGAGGCCAAATATCATGCCCACGAAGACGTCTGCCCTCCTCTCATCGCCTCGGCTGACGTAAGCCGTCAGCCCTGAGAAGCCCAGGCTCACGGCCAGCGCTCCCAACAAGGGGTTCACGCCACAGATGACGGCTATCGACGCGCCAGCAAAGGATGAGTGAGTTATGGCGGCGCTTAGGGTTGAGAAGCCCCTCAAGACTGTAAAGACGCCTACCACGCTAGAGACCATCGACGCTATTATCACCGCCACGAAAGGCCTCATTATGGCCGGGTGGAGGAGGGCGTCAAGCATGGTGGTCAACCCCAGAGATTATCACCCTCTCGTCAGCTTTGATCACAGACACTCTCCTCATGAATGTCTTCGTCAACAGGTACTCGTTTAAGACCTCCTCGGCACGCCCGAAGGCGACTACCGTTCTGTTCAACAACATGACGTAATCTGAGACTTCGAGCAACGGATTCAGGTCGTGAGTCACCATGATGACCGTGACTCCCTTGTACGCCTCCTCTCTCAAAACCTTTAATATGACGTCTTGCGTCGCGGCGTCTACGCCGGATAGCGGCTCATCGAGCAACAAAAGCTCTGGTTGCACGGCGAGCGCTCTCGCAATCAACACTCGTTGTTGCTGTCCTCCTGATAGATGCGAAAAAGGCTCGTCCCAGAACTCCTCCATTTCAACGACCTCCAAGGCCGTCCTCGCCGCCTCGTAGTCCTCTCTCGTCAACCTCTTACCCCATCCCCTCTTCGCTATCCTGCCCATTAACACGACGTCCTTGACCAAGACGGGCTTTGTCGGATCTATCCTCTCTCTTTGGGGCACATAGCCGGTCCTCCTCCTCACCTCGTACTCTCTGCCCGGCACTCTATAGCCCAAGACCTCTATCGTCCCCGAGAGCGGCTTCACCATGCCCAAGAGGGCCTTGAGCAACGTCGTCTTGCCCGAACCATTCGGACCTATGACCGACAGAAAAGCGGGCTCCCTAAGCTCAAAGCTCACGTCCTCTAAGGCCAGCTTGTCCTCATAAGCCACCGAGAGGCCCTTCACGCATATGACGGACCTCATCTCGACCTCCTCAGCTTCACTATTGCTAGGCCCTCCAAAGCAGCCACTACGGCTAATACTATCGTGGAGAGCGCGAATAAGTCGATACCTGATGTCTCCACGTGCGACGGTGAGCGCTCCGCTAAGCGTCCTGCCACGATGACGGCATTACGCTTTATGAAGTCGAAGTAGCTTTCCTCACTCGACATCGGGATGCCGTATAGGTACGCTAGAGGGGTTCCTGTTCCTTCTGATATCTGCCTCCCGATGCGACCTTCATCTCCCTCGCTTTGGGTCGCCGAGACTATTATGAGGTCGCAATCCCTCGCCTTTTCCATCGCCATGCTTATGTCTTGAGGGCCTGGCAACGCCTCCCCCCTAACGACCACGTAGACGATGTCCAATCCCATCCACTTAACGAGGGGTTCGAAGTGGTCTGCAACCAATAAAACGCGCTTGCCCTTCAAGTTTACAGAGCTCCTTAAATCAGAGAGCCACTGCTCGAGGGCTTCGAGCTTACGCTTAAACTCTTGAGCGCGATCTAGGTAGTACCATGAGTTAGAGCTATCGATCTCAGACATCGCCTCCGCTATTTTGCGGGCCACTATTCCTGCGTTAGGGGGGTAAAGCCATAAGTAGTGGGGATTATTGTTCTCGATATTCATGTCGCTTTCTCCGATCCAGTCGTCCCAAGAGATCCCGTGCTGACTTCGTGGTAGCTGACCCAAGAACTCTTCCCGCCCAATGCAGATGAATAAATCGCAGGACTCTATGAGCAACACGTCTTGGGGGCTAGGAGAGTAATGATGTGGATCGACTCCTGCCGCCACTAGAACGCGCACATCTGCCCTATCCCCTATGACCTCCTTTGCTATGAGGTAGAGAGGGCTTATTGATACAACTACCATCGGCTTGTCGGACTTATGCTCTGCGCATACCGCTGGGGCCCCAAGCGCAATGAGAAACGCAACAAGTAGGGTTACAATGAGCGAGAGCTTAGCCCCTTTCATATCAATTAAAATACAGGGCTTCGTCTAATATATTAATTTTCCCCTTGGTATGTTATTAAAAATACTTAAAAGAGTTCTATCAAAAATTATTATATGGTGTCGACTCCTTGACCATAATAACGTTCTCGATATCGGAGGGCCTCGAGAGGGATCTGAACGAAGCTGTGAAGAAATTGGGCTTCATGAGCAGGTCCGAGGCCATAAGGCACGCCTTGAGGCTCCTCTCCTCTGAGCTACACAGCCTAGACGCCATCAAGGGCAGGGTACTCGCTGTGGTGGCCGCGGTCTACGGCAAGGAGTCCGAGAAGGCAAAGGTCTATAAGATCCAGCACGAGTACGGCGACGTCATAAACGCGTACTTCCACTCCCACATCGAGGGTAACAGGTGTTTGGAGGTCATGGTGATCCACGGAGAGGCCGAGAGGGTGCGCAAGTTCATAGGCGGGCTCAGGGCCTCTCGCGACCTCGAGCAGATGAGAGTGGTGGTGTTAGAGCACGCGGAGGGCTGAGCTCCTTTTAGAGGATCGTCTAGCGCTACGATACCACGCAAGCTATTTAGTGTGGGCTCTCACACCTAGCGTAGAGGAAAAGTGGAGATGTACGATTACAGCAGGATACTAGAGCTCGAGAGGGAGCTGATGCGCAAGGAGAGGCAGATAGAGTACTTGCAGCTGGAGCTTAAGAGATACCAAGCGGCCATCGAGGAGCTCAGGCAAGGCACGAGGCCTGTGGGGCTGGTCCAAGACGTGATGGGCTCGAACGCCTACGTGAGGCTCGAGGCCGGCCAGCTCTACGAGGTCACGATCCCGCCCCACCTCAGGGACAAGGTCCAGCCCGGCTCCTTAGTCGTGCTCTCCCCCAATAGGGGAATAGTGCTCAACGTCATCGAGAAGAAGTTCACGGAGAAGAGCTTGTGGAGCTTGAAGGTCGAGAGGGACGTGCACGTCTACTACGAGGACGTCGTCGGACTGGAGAGGGAGCTCAAGGAGCTGAGGAAGGCCGTCGAGTGGGTCTTGAGCCCAGAGATCAGGCGCAGGAGGGAGGGCATAGTCAAGGACCGCAGGCTCCTCGAGGAGGCTGGCACGATCTTGCTCTTTGGGCCGCCCGGGACTGGGAAGACGTACATGGCCAAGGCAATCGCAGGCTCGTTGAGCAGGTACGGGCAGAAAACCTCCTTCATCAAGGTAGAGGCCTACGAGCTCGTTTCTAAGTGGTTGGGCGAGTCCGCCAAGAACGTGAGGGAACTCTTCAAGCTCGCTCGAGAGGTAGCCCCCTGTATACTCTTCATAGACGAGGTAGACGCCATAGCTAGAGCTAGGACTGAGGTGACGTCGGACGCCGGAAGGGACGTCCAGGGAATGCTCAACCAGCTCCTGACGGAGATCGGCGAGGGCTTCCACATCAACAGGAACTTGGCGGTAATCTTTGCCACGAACTTGCCCTCGGTGATAGACCCGGCACTCATGGACAGGGTCAGGAAGATAATATACGTGCCCCCTCCTAGGAGCAAGGACGAGGTGAAGAGGTTATTCGACTTCTATCTGTCCAAGATCTCCGTAGACCCAGAGATATGGAGCAGCTCGGGTTTGAGGTCCGAGGCGTTCGAGGAGCTGTGGAGCAACATCAAGCGCAGGAGGCTCGTCTACGAAGCGAGCATACCATCTAGGAACATCAAGGTTTCAGACGAGTACTGGATTACCCCTCGAGACGTCAAGAACATAGTCCAAGAGGCCGCCAGCGATGCCGCCTTCGAGGGTCTGGACTACGTGACGCTCGACAAGCTGTTGGAGTACACCAAAGGGCTGAGCATGGAGAGGGGTTGCCAAGTGGCGTTCCTATAGCTCAGACCACCCAAGCAAGTGCAGGTTCCCGACGTGAACCCTCTTTAAGTGGCGACGGGCTACCTTCAAGCACTCCTCGACTTGCCTCCTAGGGGTTATGGGCATGTCGCTCATGAAGTGGTCGGGGTGGAAGACGAGCAGGGAGTAGGGTATTTCGGGGTTGAGGCTGGCGATGAACTCTGCGATCCTCTCGACTTCGTCGGCGCCGACGTACCCCGGCACTAAGAGCGTAGTGGCCGTTAGTACGGGCGGGTCTGGCCTCTCGCCGTAGAATTCCCTCGCTATCATCTCGAAGTTCTCGTAAGCGGCCTTGTTGGACACGCCGCTCAAGGCGTAGCTCAGCTCCTCGCTAAAGCACTTCAAGTCGAACTTTATGTTCCCCCCGCTCTCTAAGGCCAGCTTCGCCGCCTCCTTGACGAGCCCCCTGTTCCCACAGCCATTCCACTCGAAGCATATCCGTATTACCCTCTTCTCGGGCTTCTCCTCCAGCACCCTCCTCGAGGCCTTTATCGCGAAGGGCAGTTGGGGCTCGGGCGACCCGCCGAAGAAGCATACGCATGTGTAGTCCTCGTTGCCCAGCACGTGCCTCACGAAGCCCTCGATGGAGACCTTAGGGGCTCTAGAGAGTTGCTTGTGCGAGGCGTTTTGACAAAACAGACAGTCGAAGTTGCACCCGTAGAAGAACACAGCGTAGTTCGCGTAGCCCACCTCTGGCCCAGGGCATACGGCGTACTTGGGGTAGCCAGCTCCAGTCCCAGCTGGGCAGAACCACGAGGCGCAGCAATTCGTGACGTGGGGGTCGTAGTAGCCGTACATTAAGGCCTCGTCGGCCGAGACCGAGGAGACGAGCTTCCCGTTTACGTTCCTCCTAAGGCCGCAGAAGCCCACTTCTCCCTCGCTCATTGAGCACTCATTGGCGCATATGGTGCACTTCAAGCCGTGGAGGCTTCGAGGGGGCTTCGATGGCAGGCCGTAGCGCGACCTAGCAACCTCGTGGGCCTGCTCAACGAATGGGCGCGCCTCCTCGAACCTAGTCTTGACGCATTCTGGGCATACCTCGAGGGCCTTCGATATCAGCTTGGACCTCTTGCCGCAGATCTTGCACTCAACTTCCAAAACGCCCGTGAACCTCCACAAGGAGGCACACCTACATGAAGGACTTGAACCCCTTATGAGTAGTCTGCGCGGCGCCCGTTATCGGTATCGGGCTCTTGCAGTACAAGCACTTCTTGTCCGCTGTTAGCTTGACTTCGTACACGCCCCACTGAAACCTCTTTATGACTGGCTTGCTGCAGATGGGACAGTACGTGTGATAGCCGGGGTGGTCGGGTATGTTCCCCACGTATGGGTACAAGAGCCCCATCTTCTTCGCCATCTGATAAGCCCTCTCTATCACCTCTATCGACGTTGGAGGGTTCCTGAACTTATACGCCGGGAAGTACCTGGTGAAGTGCAACGGTACTTCTGGGCCAGCGCGCTTTAAGTGGCTCTCGATGACCTCCCTGATGCAGTCCTCGCTATCGTTGACCCCGTTTACGATGAGGAACACCACCTCGACGTGCAAGCCCACCTTCAACGCCCTCTCGACGTTCTCCCACACCAGGTTTACCCCCTTGACGCCCACGTACCTCTCGTAGACCTCTTCGTTGCCCTTGACGTCCACCTTGAGGCCGTCGAGGCCTGCTTTGACTAGCATGTCCAAGGCTTCAGGGGTCATGAAGCCGTTTGAGACGAAGCAACAGTAGAGGCCCTTTCTCCTCGCCAGCGGAAAGACGTCGAGGCAGTACTCGAAGAGCATGGTGGGCTCGTTGAAGCTTACGCAGAGGCCCTGGTCCCCGTTTTTGACAGCTAGGTTCACTAGTCGAGTTGGGTCCACGTAGAGCGCTGCTCTAGGATCGGGCCTAGATTTGGACAGGTGATGATTTTGACACCAGGGGCAGTCGAAGTTGCACGACCATGTGGAAAAGGTCAAGGACGTCGAGCCGGGCCAGTAGTGGAAGAACGGCTTTATCTCTATCGGCCTGCTCTCAATGGCTGAGAGGTCGCCGTACGTCGCAGTGAACAACGCTCCGCCGTAGTTAAATCTAGTGCCACAGTATCCCCAACCTCCTTTTGGTATCTTGCAAGACCTATTGCAAACGCGGCATACGACTGTCTCGTCCCTCTTTTCGAAGAGGGGCGACGGCTTAACAGTTGGCCTCTTCAGGAGCTCGCCCAAGTCAACCGCTCTGGCCAAGTCTCATGCACTCCCGTCGACAACAGACCTCTTGAGCGAAAATCCCTCACCCCATAGTTATAGTACTGCTAACCGCATCGCCCCTTCGCGACACAACCCTGTCGCAAGCCATGTATGGGAAGGCCCAGCCACTTAGCCTTTTGTCGTGGACGTAGAAGGCCCTCCTAGTGGCCTCGAAGACGCTAGAGCCCTCCCCGACTTCCATTAGCTCCACACCCCCTTGGGCTTCACGTGCATGGGAACCTTGAACACCTCGCTAAACACCTTAAAGGCATGTCTTCGTCACTCTTACGTGGACAAGGTATATAGGTGGCGAGCCAGCCATAAACTTTAGCTAAAGAGAGGGCCCTTCGTTGACCGCCATCTGGAAGACGTCGGCGAAGATTTATTGGTGCTCTAACTGCAACGTTCCCTTAATAGCGCCAAAGTGTGGTCTCTGCAACGAGCTGGGGGTTAAGGCTCGCGGCTCGCCCCCGAGGGACTTCAGGCCAGCGCTGGACTATGACTTCAAGATCCTGAGGGAGGCCGTAGAGAGGGAATTCGGCTCTAAGGCCTATGACGTCCTCGTCCCGAGCGAGGTGGTTTTGTTCAACAAGATACCCTACGTCGATCAAGCGAACGAAGTCGTGGTAGACGGATGGGTCATGGGGAACCTCTACTACAGCCCAGACAAGGGCGTCTGGAGGTTCAGGCCATCCTACGAGGGCGCCGCTAGGCTCGTGGCCGAGGGCGCCGCCCCCTACGTCGAGGTCCCGAAGGGCGAGGTCAGGCTGTGGGACGAGCTGTCTAGAAGCGAGGTCAAAGGGGACTCGTTCCCCGCTAGCGGCAAGTACGTGATCCTGACGGACTCCAAGTCCATGGCCATAGGGGTGGCAGTTTCGCTAGACGGCGAGAGGTTGAAGGTAGTTAAGGTCTGGGGGCCCCAAAGGCCTCACGCAAAGGGGAAGAAAATCGACTGGGAAGTGGTGGTCAAGGCCAACGAGAGCCACCTGGAGGCCGACGAGAAGAGGGCCGAGGCCCTTATAACCAGAGCCATCAAGTCACGCGACGTCTTCGTGTCCTACTCTGGCGGCAAGGACAGCTTGGCGACGCTCCTACTAACTCTGAAGTGCTTGGGCGACGTCCCCCTCTTGTTCAACGATACTGGCGTAGAGGCCCCCGCGACCGTAGAGCACGTTTGGAGGGTGGCCGATAAGTTCGGACTAGAGCTCGTCTACGCCAGCGCTGGCGACGCGTTCTGGAGGTCCTTGCCGGTCTACGGGCCACCTGCTAGGGACTACAGGTGGTGCTGCAAGGTGTGCAAGCTGGTCCCCATAGCCAAGGCCGTCAAGGAGAGGTTTCGGGGAGGGGTCTACACGATACTAGGCCAGAGGAAGTACGAGTCGTTCGCTCGCTTGAGGGCTCCAACGATAGAGAGGAGCAGGTGGATACCAGACCTCGTGAGCGTCAGCCCGATAAGAGATTGGTCAGCGCTCCACGTCTGGCTCTACTTGATGAGGGCAAGAGTCGAGTTCAACCCGCTGTACAAGGAGGGCTTCGACAGGATAGGGTGCTGGCTCTGCCCTGCTTGCGAGCTCGCCGAGTTCGAGAGGGTTAAGGAGCTCTACCCCGATCTATGGAGCAAGTGGGAGGAGAGCGCCTTGAGCTGGTGCAGGGAGAGGGGGTTACCAGAGGAGTGGTTCAGACTCGGGCTGTGGCGATGGAGGAAGCTACCTGGGGAGGCCAAGAAGTTCGCTTCGAGGATGGGGGTGGACGTGAGCAGGATGGAGCAGGGGCTTGCAAGCCTCAAGGACGTGGAGGTGGTGCTAACGGTTAGGCCTTGCGAGGACATATACGAGGCCCAGGGCTCGATGAGGGCGCCCATAGATTTGACCAGAGTGGCCACTATGCTCAAATGCACAGGAGGGAGGGTCGCCGTTAACGAAAAGCTCGGCTTGCTGACCTTGAGGATGGACGAGGGGGTCGCCTCTCTGAACGAGGGCGGCTCGTTCTCGATTCGAGCCGAGGACTTCTACGAATTAAAGAGGGCCGTGGAAGTATTCATCAAGAGCCTTCTGAGAGCTAAGTACTGCAATTCGTGCGGTTCTTGCAAGAACTGGTGCCCCACAGACTCCATAACCATAACCATAGAGCGAGGCGTCGAGGTTAAGGACTCATGCCTGGGTTGCAGAACCTGCATACTCGCATGTCCCATCGCCACGTACATGTACAAGTTCTCGACAAGCGTAATCGGTGAGAAAGTTGAAGAGTAGAGCTTCACACCTTTTGTTGCTTGCGGGCGTAGCGACGATCATAACGATCACGCTCGCTCTAAACGTAGCTCATGCGGAGAAGGACTTTAAGTACGTCTTCAAGATAGACGACGAAGGAGCCACGAGGGTGCTCGTCTACTTTTGTGACGAAAAGAACGGGAGCTCTTGGCTCTACGTGCCCAAGAACCAGCAAGGGTTATTGAATTTCACGGTCTACGAGGGCAGGGTAATTAACGTCACGTATAGGAGCTTAATAAACGACGGCCGAGAGGACCACTTTTACGTGATAATGGAATTCCACTACGAGGCTTCAAGGGTATTCAATGCAAGCATAGAATATTACATGAAGTATGGAGCACTAATAATCGAGCCGAGGGCAACGTTCATCTCTCCTCGAGTCGTCCACGAAGGAGCCGCAACCAGCGTGGTCGCTTACCTGCCGTGCTACGTCTACACATCTGAGGAGAGCGTCTCATCTGTCTCAGGGAGCATCAACGACGCTAGGGTCGTGAGGAAAGAAGAAGCCGTAATAGTGAGTGCGGTGATAGGATCCGACGACCGGCTGATAATCGAGTACACAGTCCCGCGAGAGGCCGAGATCACGAACATATCCTTGGAGCGCCTAGTCTTCAGGACGCCCTCACGATACGTGGACTTCGCCAATCAAGTCCTCAGCGCGTTAGGTAAGGCGTATGCCGTGTACAAAGAGGTTTTTGGATGCGAGCCACGAAGCGTTTGCGTAGAGTTCTTCGTGCCTTCGAGAAAAGACATGGTCTTGGGCATTGAAGGCTACGTACCCCTAGTAGGCAGGGAGCTTGGACCTATACGCTTGAACCTCCTGTACATAAGAGGGGTCGAGGGCTTCATGAAAATCGTGGCACTGCACGAGCTAGCCCATCACTTCCTATGGTGTATCGGCGTCCCGCTCTCTAAGCTCTGGATCCACGAAGGTATAGCGGAATACCTGAGCTTGACCCTAGGTCGAGAAATGGGGTATCACAGTGCCGTCGAGATGCACAAAAGCTCCCTCAAAAACGACTTAGAGAGGCTTAGCGGTTACTTGGGCTTCATCCAGAAGTGGACCCCTTCCTCCGTACCACCCCAGGAGCTCGGCCCCTACTACGCTGCTTCCTACCAAGTTTTTAGTGCTCTCTGCGAGAAGTACGGCGGTTTGAGATATCTGAAAAAACTCTTTGCGACGTTTAAGGAATTCGACTACTTTGACTGGTATGACGAGTATCGGGTAATAGAGGCCTTCGGCGAGGCGGCTGACAACATCGACGAGGTAATCGAGCTCTTCCTCAAGTGGGGGTTCGAGGTTGAGGGCTCGTCGCGGCTCGTGCCCAGGGTCTCCCAAATAAGGGAAAAGGTCTCGGGCTTGCCCAATTGGCTTGAGCCTTATAAGAGGCTCGCCGAAGTAATAGCCTGCTTGGCCGAGGCCTTCCAGCGACAGGACTTAATATGTGCAGCAACCTTGGCCGTTAAAGCGTCGCAACTCGTCTGCGATGCCAGCATTCCTCTCACGATCGCTAGCATAGCGATAGTAGTGGTCACTCTCACCTTGCTAAGGCGATCGGTTTAGCTCTTTAACGCCCTTGTCCACACTTAGTACTGAATCGTTAAAGCCCATCGATTGGATCTCTACGAGCATAGCGGACGTTTCTGGGTGAGATCGTTTCCTCCGAACGATTTAATTACGTTTAATTTTGAGGAGTAGTAGGGTTGTGGAATGTTTATGTGGAGTGGGGCCATTAAGTACATAAGACTTGAGGAAGGCCTCAAAGCCATTGACTTGCACGTCAAGCAATTATTGCCCGTAGAGGAAGTCGAGATTCCCGATGCCTACGGTCGATTTCTGGCTGAAGACTTGATTTCGAAGATCGACGTCCCTCCATGTGATATAGCTCACTTCGATGGATATGCCTTAAGGTCCAGCGACGTCGAACAAGCCTCGCTCACGAATCCCGTTAAGCTGAGGGTCAAGGCCAGGCTCTATCCTTCGACGAAGGAGCCCGTTAGCCTAGAGCCAGGAGAGGCCGCTTATGTTGCGACGGGGTCTCCCATGCCCATGGGGGCCGACGGGGTTCTGCCAGTAGAGGCCTCGGTGGTCAAGGGCGAGTACCTTGAGGTGAGGCACAGGGTCAGACCTGGAGATCACGTGATCAAGGCTGGGAACGACATGAGGCAAGGCGAAGTGGTCTTAAGGAGAGGGCATAGACTTAGGGGACAGGATCTAGCCCTTCTCGCACTCATGGGTCTTGCGAGGGTCAAGGTCTTTTCGAGGCCTAGGGTGTGCATCATACCTGTAGGTGATGAGCTTACTGACGAAGGCAATGCGTTGAGGCCGGGAGAGGTGCCCTGTAGCCACGCTTTAATGATCAGCAGCTTTGTCTTAAGAGACGGCGGAGCCCCATTGCGCTTCGCAAGGGTCCCCGACGACCTCTCCCTGATATCTGAGGCCGTGATCAAAGCCGCTAACCTCTCGGACCTCGTACTAACCATAGGCGGTGCGTCGAGGGGTGAGAAAGACTTGGTGGCTACGGCCATATCGAGGATCGATGGAGCGAAGATCGTGTTCCACGGGATAATGACGAGGCCGGGCAGGCAGACCGGGTTTGCTGTTATCAACGGAAAGCCTTTGGTCATGTTGCCAGGCTTAGTGCAATCTACCATAGTCGGCTATCAGTTGATAGCTAGGAGAGTTATGTTTAAGCTGATGGGCTTGGAGGTCGACGACTTGACCATTAAGGCTAAAATGGCCTGTGACCTAAGGCTCCCCCAGCCTAGGGGGTTTAAGAGGGTCGTCTTCGTCAAGCTCGATAGAGATGGTAATAGCTATAGGGCTTGGCCCCTGATAGGAGAATCTGCTCTTTTGAGCATACCAGTTAGAGCTCACGGATACGTGCTCTTTGACGAGGGCTTGGACCACGTGGAGAAGGATAGCATGGTAGACGTTTATTTGTTGTACTGAAGTAGTCGTCGTCTGACGGCTTAGGGTCAAGGATTTGGGTCGCAGTCGATCTGCACCCGATAAAAATATTTTGTCGCTATTCTAAGAGGTGAGTCGAAAGATGGTCGAAGGACAAGACGTATTGATCTTGTTACAAGGCATAGGACTTACGGAGTACGAAAGTAGAGTTTACGTCGCACTAATAAGCTTGGGCAGGGCAAGGGCCAAGGAGATAAGCGACATAACGTCCATAGCGTACCCCAAGGTCTATGACGTCTTGGCGAGTTTGAAGCAAAAGGGCTTTGTTGAGGAAGAGCTGAGAAGGCCCAGAGTCTATAGGCCTGTCGACCCCTCTAGGGCCATTAGGAACTACGTCGAGGAGAGGATTTCTCTATTAAAGAGTAGGGCCGAGCAACTAATTGACGTCTTAGCAGTCAGATATAGAGAATTGGGCGGTGGCAAAGGCGAGGCATTCGTCATACAGAGCAAAAGAGGCATTTTGGACAAGCTAAGAGATCTAATACTTAAAGCGAAGAAGGAAGTTTTAATCTCAGCGCCAAACTTCGACGTGCTTAGCGTCAAAGCGCTTCTCTTAGACCTAAACGCGGCTAGGAGGAAGGGCGTTGAGGTTAAGATACTGACTTCACCCTTAACTCCAAGAGTTGAGGTCGAGAAGGTCCTAGAAGTGGCAGACATTAGGATTAAGGAGGGGCTCGAGGGTTGTTACGTAATAACTGACGCCGGGTCTTTGCTTATATCGGGCAAGGTCAACGACCTTAAAGCGATATTCGTGGCTGACGACCTTAGCATCAAGCCGATGCGCGAGCACTTCAATTATGTGTGGTTTGAGGCCACTCCAGCGTCGCTTCACTTGAAATTGATGTCCTCTGAGAGAGGTGTCATAGTCTTGGCCGGTGGTGCGAGCAAGCGCATGGGTAAAGATAAAACGCTACTTCAAGTCAAGGGGATTCCCATGATTAAGAGAGTGGTCGATGCCGCCTTGAAAGTCTCCAATGAAGTGATCGTCGTGACTGGTAGCAAGAGGGCGTCGAGGCGAATAAGCGAGGTCATCCGGGGAGACGTCACGATAGTCGAGGACGAGGAGAGGGGTTGGGGGCCCTTGATGGGGATACTTACTGGGTGCAAAAGGGCCCATGCAGAGTACGTGGCTATAGTTCCTTGCGACGCCCCATTTTTAAATCCGAAGGTGCTAGCAGAGCTCTTCAAGAGAGCTGAGGGACATGATGCCGCCATCCCTCGATGGCCCAACGGTTATCTGGAGCCCCTCCACTCCGTCTATAGGAGACAAACGATATTAGATATCGCTCAAGAGCTGACGAAGAAGGGTTCTAGGTCTATACTTCGCCTAATAGAGGGTTTAAAAGATGTAGTCTACATCTCCATCGAAGAGCTAAAGCTAGTGGACGAGAAGCTCTTGACGTTCTTCAACGTGAATACGCCTAGAGATCTATTGATGGCCGAGGCTATGGAGAGTCCATGAAGGCTTCTAATGCCTTAATCAGCTTATCCTCGTCACGAGGCAGGACCAAGAATTCTAAGCTGCGGTCTTCTCGTCGCTCGAGATCCTCGTTAAAGGTGCAAAGCGCTATTATGGGTTGCTCCGTCCCCTTCAACCTCTCTTCGAGGTCCACGAAGTCTTTAAAGGCTATTATCTTGCCTACATCGGATCTCTTGGCGATAAGCCTGTGGAACCCCTCTATGACCAATAAGTCCAATTTTAACCAATCCATAAACCTCAAAGCCTCTTCGATGCTTTTGGGCTCTCCGCTCACTTTCAGCATCATGCCAGCCTCTGACGGAGAGAAGTAGGCAACGAACTTGGCACCAGCGCGCTTGTGCCTCCACGTATCGCTACCTTCGCGATCAATTGTGAAGTCGGCGTGGTGTATGTGCTTTATTGTACCAATTGCTAAGCCTCGTTTGGCAAAGTGACTTATCAAGATCTCCGCGATGCTTGTCTTGCCCGACTTCTTACTTCCGATTATGGCTATTTTCTTCATAAATCACCACTTGGGACTTCATGCTTAATTCAAGCCTGCAAGGAGCCAAGGCACCGGCTCGATTCGATTAAGCAACCATCATTAACTTCGAGGACTTATAAGCTTTCTCATAAACCCCTTTCTAGGTGAAGCCCCTAGTACTCGGGTGGAGAAAAGGTTAAGGTGTCTAGAAAGATATTTAAAGGTTCTACAGAGGACATCTTTCAAGCGCTAACATCATTGGTGGGCTTGATTGCTCGTTGACAGGTATGGCAGACCTGTGAGGAGCCTCAGGATTACAGTAACCCACAGGTGCAATTACAAGTGCTTTTATTGCCACATGGAGGGAGAGGAGGGGGGCGACGAGCTGACTGTAAATGATATCGCGAGGCTTGTGAGGGTTGGTAGGGAGTTAGGCATAGACAAGGTGAAGCTGACTGGAGGGGAGCCACTATCTCGTCGCGACATAGTGGACGTGGTCAAGGCGATAAGCGATGTGGGTGTAGCCGACCTAGCCATGACGACTAATGGATCGTTACTCCAAGAGCTCGTAGAAGAGCTCGTAGAGGCCGGTCTAAAGAGGGTAAACGTCAGCCTACCCTCCCTCAAGAAGGAGGTCTTCGAGAAAATAACTGGAGTCAACATGCTCGATAGGGTTGTAGGAGGCCTTTTAAAGGCCAAGGACTTCGATCTAAGGCCGATAAAGCTCAACACAGTGCTCCTAAAAGGGCTCAATGATGCCGAAGTGTGGGACCTGATGGAGTTTGCTGGAAGGCATGGCTTCATACTTCAGGTGATAGAGCTAGAGCCCCTTGGCGTCGCTAGCGAGCTTTACGACAAGTACCACGCAACCTTAGACGCCATCGAGGAATGGCTTGAGAATAGAGCAGTTAAGGTCGAGGAGAGAAAAGACATGCAGAACAGAAAACAATACAACTTGGGGTACGTGAAGGTCGAATTGGTAAAGGCAGTCAACAATCCCGAATTTTGTATGCACTGCACTAGGCTTAGGGTTACGGCCGATGGGAAGTTGAAACCCTGTCTCATGAGAAATGACAATCTGGTTGACGCATTAGGGGCTTTGAGGAGAGGAGCTAGCGACGAGGAGCTTTTGCGGCTTTTCGTAGAGGCTGTCAAGGCCCGAGAACCTTACTTCAAGGGTACTTGCAGTGCTGAGAGGGCTAGGATATGCTAATGAAGGAGACGGGGTGTGGCGCATGCATGTCGAAATGCGTATTAGAACAATACGTGCCTTTTGCCTTTACTTAGACGTCCCTTCCTCGGTCCCCCCGCTATCACGGTCGTCGAGGGGTGAGGCCCATGTCTTGTAGGGTTGTAAGGGAGGACTGGAGAAGGGTCTTGAAGTTAACTCCCGTAGAGGTGGCCGTCGAGAAGTTGCTAAAGGCGATCGATTTAAAGCCGAGGATTGAAGATGTGGAGGTCGTCAATAGCCTTGGCAGAGTTCTGGCCGAAGACGTCGCGGCGAACCAAGACATACCGCCCTATGACTGCGCCTGCTTCGAGGGATACGCCATTAGGTCGAGAGACACTCGAGGGGCTACTAGGAGCAATCCCGTCAAGCTAAAGGTCCTAGGCAAGGTCCTCCCTGACACGAAAGAACTTCCAGTGGTTCGAGAAGGGCATGCCGTCCTTTTAGTCACTGGCGCGCCCATGCCCCCTGGGGCCGACGCAATCGTCAGGGTGGAGGAGGTGAAGCTAGAGGGCGATCACATAATTGTGTTTAGAGAGGTGAGGGAGTTAGAAAACGTCGCACTCAAAGGCGAGGACGTCAAAGCAGGGGAGCTGATACTCAGGGCTGGCCACGTGATAAGACCAGTAGACGTCGGCTTGTTGATGGAGCTGGGCTACTCTAAAATCAAGGTCTACGCAAAGGCTAAGTTCGCCATCTTCTCCGTCGGAAAGGAGCTTTACTTGAAGAGCTTGGAAAGGAGGGATCCGCCGCCGAACAACTACGCTTACGTGATCAAGGGTCTGATCGAGGAGCTCGGAGGGTCGGCCGACGTGCTGGGCATACTGCCTGATGACGTCGGAGTTGTTAAAGAGAGCCTCTTGAAAGCGATAGACGAATACGACGTCGTGATAACGATGGGCAGCTGTAGCATCGGGATAAACGACGTAGTGCCCGATGCCATAAGCGAGCTGGGGGTCCCCGCGATGGTTCACGGACTTACCCTCAGCCCTGGGAAGCCCGCGGGCTTTACCGTGTTTAGAGGGAAGCCGATAATAATGCTACCGGGACACATAGTCTCGGCTGTGGCAGCGTTTTACGTCTTGTGCTTGCCGCTACTCGCACACATGACCGGGAGACCTATCGATAAGGTCTTGCCCTACGTCTACGCTAAGCTGGCGGTTGACGAAGAGGCCTTGAGGGCCTACAGGTTTCTGAGGGTTATGGTCGAAGAAGTCGATGGCGAGTTAGTAGCAAAGCCTATGCATGGCGGTGCCAACGTCATCTCGACGCTGCTCAGGTCAAACTACTTCACGATACTACCGCCGAATACTACGGTCAAAAAAGGCGAGAAGCTCAAATTTACAGCCCTAGGCCCATCAAGTATGATGCCGCAGTAGCAGTCACAATTCTATCAAAGACTTCAGCGCCTCGGCAAAGCGTTCTAAGCGCTCCGTTCTTTGTGTTTTCGTCGTCAAGCTCAGGTTTAGAGGGGTTAGAGAGACGTACCCCGACCTCACAGCCTCTACGTCCGTGTCCTCAGAGTCCTCGGGGTATAGCGTCAAGTCCCACCGCGCTATGGCGTAGCCTTCTTCGCGTGCTACGTGTATGTCGGGGTAGCCCTTCTTTGATGGGCGCGTTATCTTTATCCCCCTTATCCCAATCCGATAATCTGGTACGTTTATTGAAAGGACGTCTACGTCCTCGGGCATGCCCTCGCCGACTATCAGCTTTGACAGTGTCCTCGCTATCTTCGCGGCCAGTCTCAGTCCGGGGTCGCTAAGCATTTGAAGCGCGATACCATCGTCAAACTCTCTGGCTATGGCGTAGGATATTGCTATAGAGGGTATGCCATGTATCGCGGCCTCCATAGCAGCGCCTATGGTCCCTGAGTTTAAGATGTCGTCGATGCCTAAGTTGGGTCCCAAGTTTATGCCCGCCACGACTATGTCTGGCCTCCTATCTAATAACTTGTGTAACGCTAGCAAGACGGCGTCGGCTGGCGTGCCATCTATCGAGTAGACCTCGCCCACTTGAGTCATCAACTTTTCGACCTTGACGACTTCGCCTACCGTTAGTGCCTTTCCTATTCCGCTCCTCTCCCTGCTGGGAGCTACCACTAGGCATTCAAAGTCATTGGCGAGCTCCTCTCTCAGTGCCGTTATGCCTGCGGAGTGGACGCCATCGTCATTCACTAAGAGGGCTAGAGGTCTCTTCACTGTTAATCATCTCCAAGAGGCAAACCGTCGAACCCTCGACCGTTTAACGCTTGCGACTCGCATTTGATAAGCCCGCTTTGAGGCTCTATAAATAGGCTTTGCGATCATAAGTTTTACGAGAGTTAATGGAGAGGAAGGGTATCTCTTCTTCGCTTGCCCTCTTAGCATCCATAATGGTACTGACGGCTCAGATATGCATAAACTTGGCATTTACAGAAGTTATGATCGAAGAGGTCATGGGCAAGGCAAAAGAAGTCATTGAAAGCAGGGACTACGGCCAAGTGATATTGATAGCGAGCAACGAGACGTCGTTCGTGGTAGTCAATAGACGGGATAGAGACGTCTTGGTAAGTGGCCTATCGCTTTGCTATCCTAATGGTAGCATGGTAGACGTCGAAGTCGAGTGGCACATTCCGAGGATGTCGATAAGCAAATATCAAGTACCTCAAAGCTTGAGGGATTGCGTAGCAGTGATTCTCAAAGTTGAAGGGACTTGTGAAGTGGTGTTGCCCGTCTATAGAGCCCAGCTATGATGCTATCGGAATCTTGAGCCTTCTTATGAGCTCCTTATACCTATTCCTAACCGTGACCTCAGTCACCCGAGCGGCTCTTGCTATCTCTTTTTGGGTCTTCCTCTCCCCAGTCAAGAGAGAGGCTATGTACACTGCGGCCGCTGCGAGGCCTGCAGGATCTTTGCCAGCTGTCAAGCCAGCCTTTCTGGCTTGCTGTACTATCTCGATGGCCTTTCTCTGCAATATCCCGCTCAAGCCCAAGGAGCTCACTATTCTCGGCACGAAGTCTATGGGGTCCGCGATTGGTATTGTGAGCCTGACGTGCCTTAGCAGTAACCTGTAGCACCTAGCGACGTCCTTCCTCCCGGCCTTCGTGCAGTCCGCTATTTCGTCTAGGGTCCTAGGGATCTTGAGGATCCTGCACGCAGCGTATATGGAGGCGGCCATGACTGACTCGATCGAGCGGCCCCTCACCAAGCCCGCCTTGACGGCGGCCTTGTATATCTTCAAGGCCTCTTCCTTGACGTTCTGTGGGAGGTTTAGCTTGAAGGCTATGCGCTCGAGGTGGTTGGTCGCTTGCTGGATGTTCCTGTCCTGAGACGTCTGTATCCTGCTCCTTATCTGCCAGCGCCTCCACCTCGCGACCTCGAACACCTTTTGAGGCGTGAGCTTGTGGCCAGTCGCGTCTCTCGTGGGCCACTGTATTACCGTGGGAGAGACTCCTTCGACTGATGTAGTCGAGATGGGCGGGCCCACTCTATCTCTCTTCTCTCTCTCCTCGGGGGTGAAGGCCCTCCACTCAGGGCCTTGATCTATCAGCCTCTCGTCTATGACTAAGCCACAATCCATGCAAGTTGTCTCTCCGCGATCGTAACTCCTAATGATATTAGTGCTACCGCACTCGGGGCAACGCTCAATACCTTTCGTCTCCACATCAACGATCTTAACATTCATGTTCATCACCTCAAAGATAGCCCAGTTTTAAGCTTCAACTCAACCCCAAACCAGATCACGTGTCTGAGCATACGACTTCCTTTTGTCGCAAAATGTCTCGGTAAAGACAGAATACCCCATATGGAGGCTATATAAACCTTTCTGTATTTTAGAAGGGAAGAACTCATATAAACTTTTCCTAAAGGGGGTCCCGCTCAATAAACCTCGTATAAAGCTCCTAGGGTTTCGAGGGAACTATTTAGGCGACCGCCATAGAAACTTGATTAGTCGCCCAGCAGTGAGTCTCTCGGCCGCGAGGTGAGCGGCAGATCGATGCCCCTAAAGAGTATCGATTGCGAAGGCCACAGCATTAAGGTTTTAAGGGCCTGTCCCCTGTTAGAAAGTGGGCCCGTGGCGCAGCTCGGATAGCGCGGCGACAACCGAAGAGGTTGCCGCAGGCCTCCTAAGCCGTTGGTCGGGGGTTCGAATCCCCCCGGGCCCGCCATAGACCTTTAACCTAACACTAAGAGTGGAGGTAGCCTCTGTCGAGGCGAGGTCGCGTCATCTCGCCCTCAAAAACTCATTGGGGCATGTCAACGAGAGACGCAGAGGCGCTACTGGAGGCTTGATCGTGAACGATATTAGGCGATGCCCATCTGTTTCGCTGAAAATTTTATAAATTCAATTCTCTTTGAAGAAAAGATCGTCTTTAGGCTGGTGTCGAAGCTTGGAGAGAGAGCCCCTGGTCTACATAAATGGAGAGCTCGTGCCGAAAAGCCAAGCTAAGATATCGGTCTTCGACCACGGCTTTCTCTACGGCGACGGGGTCTTCGAGAGCATCTTGGTGACCAATGGCGTGGCCTTCAAGTTGAAAGAGCACATCGACAGGCTCTACGACTCCGCCAAAGCCATATGTCTCGACATACCCATGAGCAAGGAGGAAATGATAAAGACTGTAGTAGACGTAATCCGCGTAAACGGCTTCAGGGACGCCTACGTGAGGCTCATAGTCACGAGGGGGGTCGGCGATCTGGGCCTAGACCCTAGGAAGTGCCAGAGGCCTACAGTGATAATAATCGTGGACAAGATCAAGCTATATGGAGAGGAGGCCTTGAACAAGGGGCTTACCGCCATAATATCCTCCGTCAGGAGGGACCGCGTTGACGCGACGACTCACGAGGTTAAGTCGATGAACTACTTGAACAACATATTGGCCAAGCTCGAGGCGAACGCCGTGGGCGCCGACGAGGCGATAATGCTGGACGACAGGGGCTTCGTGTCTGAGGGGACGGCCGACAACGTCTTCATAGTCAAGAACGGCGTGATATACACACCTCCGAGGGCCAGCGGCGCGTTGCCTGGCATCACTAGGGCTAGGGTCATGAGGCTGGCCGAGGAGTTAGGTTACAAGGTCGTTGAGAAGGACATAACGCCGGCCGAGCTCTGGACCGCCGACGAGGTCTTCTTGACTGGCACCGCGGCTGGCATAGTCCCCGTAACGAAGATAGCAGGAAGGGTCGTAGGGGATGGAAAGCCCGGACCAATTACGAGGAAGCTCATGGAGAGGTTCAAACAACTACTGGGAGATCCCTCAGAAGGAGTCAAGATATTTTAAACTAAGCGTGGATGGTTGTGGAGGTAAGAGAAGTAGGAGTAGGAGTTTATACTACATGTAGACCTCACTGCGCTGGTAAAACGGCTGGACGGTCGCCACGACCTCTATTGGGAAGGGATGCTCGGCTTTCAAGTTCTGGACGCCCTCGTCGCCCACGCCCACTAAGGCGAAGACGCCCGCCACGTTGGCCTTCACCTTCTTCACCATGTTTATGAGGGCTTGGACCGTATTCCCAGTCCTTATTAGGTCATCGACTATCAACACGTCGTCCCTGCTCGTTATGGCGTTCTTGGGCACGTAGAGGGAGACCACGTAGGGGCCCGCTGGGTAGGACTCCTCTATGTACTCCTTCACGCCCATCTCCTTATTCCTCTTGGCTATAACGAGGGGTACTTCAAGCAAGAGGGCTATCGAGGTGGCTAGGGGGACGCCGTTAACAGCAGGAGCCAAGATCTTCGTTATCCTCTTCCCAGCGAACTTCATCATCACGTAGTGGGAGGCCCTCATCAGTATCAGCGGGTCGTTGACTACGTTCGACGTATCGACGTAGCCGTAGGGGTCCACGTATACCTTCTCGTATATGACTTGGTTGAGTTGCTCAATCTTGTCTAATGAATCCCACAACCTCTTCGCCGTGTCGTCCCCTGGAAGGACGTCACCTTTAACGTACCTACACAGCACCGTCTCAGGAATCCCGGTCCTCCTGGCGAGCTCGCTATAGGAGTAAAACTTCTTTAAAAGCCTTAATCGCTCAACAACCATAAACCTAAATCGAAGGCTGGCCTCACGCCTTCTCGTGGCTGCCTCCCCCGACCTACTTCACAATATCTTTTGCGCTATGACCTTATACTGACTAAGAGTTTTGGCTTCAAATGCTTTTATTTTTTATTCTGCCAACGTACCTTTACACGATCAAGGGACGAAAGCTTACGATCCTTGCATCGACTGATGTTAAGTGTACTACCGCTCTTAGTCAATCTTTTAGAGGGCTCTGTAAAGGCCCGAAAGGCTCATAAACCTCTATTTGGACTTCCGCTTAAACCTTATTAAGTAACAGAGTGTTATGTTAAAAGTAATAAGTCGTTATCTTAGACTCAACCTAGCGTTAAAAACTCATGGGAGCTCACTTAAGTTAAGGCGGGGATAGGGCGTGGGAGGGAGGCAGAAGACTACTCTGCTTGAGATGTTTGAAGAGAAGAAGGGCAAGGAAGAGAAGAAGGGCAAGAAGTAGCCTCAACGTTCTCGGGCTTCGCGCAACGGACGGGGTGGCGAAGTAGAAGGGTTCTCAAAACAGCTCAGATTGTCCGAGGTGATAAGAGGCAGTCACTACCTAAGCTAAGTTACGTGCTTTGAGCTTAGTAGGAGGAGCTTAACCGGGTATCTCGGGCTTTGAACGATACCCTCCGGACTCCTTGCCCTCCTTCAGCTCCCGCTCGCGCTGCTTCTTCCTCCACTTCTGTGCATGCGTCCCCTTGAGGCCCCTCGACTTCCTGAGGCCCCTCATCTTCTTGCCAGCCGACGTCAAGGCCCTGAAGGCCCTACCCTTGTTCGCAGGCCTGCATATCCAGTTGATGTCAGGGTCGCTCTGTATGACTGGGTGATTGGGGTCCACCATTATGACCTCAAACCACTTGTAGCGCCCATCTTCACCGACATAGTAGCTGTTCAGCACCTCTAGGTTTGGGAACTTCCGAGCGGCCCTCTCTTCGGCTATTAACCTCAGGCTCTTCCAAGTCGTGTAGCCGTAGACGCCCATTCTCTTCGGCCTCCTGCCGGAGTCGGGCCTCGGCTTCCTCTGGCCTCCCTTCCTCACCCTCACCCTCACGATAACGAAGCCCTGCTTGGCCTTGTAGCCCAAAGCCCTCGCCCTGTCGAGTCTCGTGGGCCTCTCGACCCTTACGACTGTCGGCTCCCTCCTCCACTCTATGAGGCGCTGCTTCATTATCTCCTTTATAGACCCGTCGTAGGGCCTCTTCCAGAGCTCTGCGACGTAGTGATACGCGGACCTCAACTTCGCGGCACCTCTCGCTCTCAGGCTATGTGCTCCCTTAAATGCTTTCGCTCCTTCCAAGCAATGGGTCAATTACAGTTAATTACTCGGCTTTCGTGCTAGTTTTGTGGTGTTCGAAGTGTTCGAGGCCTTCCTGCTGAGGCCCGACGCCGTGAGCGTCTGGAGGCACCCCGAGGTCAGAAAGAGGCTCAGCTGGTACTACGAGGTCATGACTAATGCCAAGCCAGCTAAGTACAGGATCTGCAAGAGGATCGAGGTCGACGTCGACTTGTCGTCCAGCGACGAGGAGCTTTGGAGGGCCCATAGAGAGGTCGCTCAGAGGTTCGCGGGCGTTTGGAGGGAGATAATGTCTGACAAGCTCAAGCTCGAAGAGCTGGAGATACCCAAAGTGAGCTTCTTGGACTTGAAGGTGGAACTCGTGAAGAGGATGCTGAGGTCTTGCGTGTTCTGCGAGAGGAGGTGCAAAGTGGATAGAAAGAGGGGCGAGAAGGGGTTCTGCGGTCTCGACGCCACGGCCAGGGTCTCTAGCTTCTTCCACCACTACGGCGAGGAGGCCCCCCTCGTCCCGAGTGGGACCATCTTCTTCACTAGCTGTAGCTTCAAATGCGTCTTCTGCCAGAACTGGGACATATCGACCGACCCCTACAACGGGGTCGAGGTGACGCCTAAGCAATTAGCCGCCATAGCCACCAGGCTTAGGAAGGAGGGTTGTAGGAACATAAATTACGTGGGGGGTAATCCCGACCAGTCCATGCACGTCATAGTGGAGTCGCTAAAGTACATGGACGTGAACGTCCCAATACTTTGGAACAGCAACGCCTATGCCAGCCTAGAGGCCATGGAGGTCCTCAAGGACCTCGTTGACATATGGCTACCTGACTTCAAGTACGGCAACGACGAGTGTGCCAAGAGGCTATCCATGGCTCCTAGATACTTCGAAGTCGTGACTAGGAACTTGAAGGTGATGCACGAAAGCGGAGACATGATCGTGAGGCACTTGGTCCTCCCCAATCACATAGAGTGTTGCACTAGGCCGGTCTTGAAGTGGCTCGCCGAGAACTGTCGAAGGTGCCTTGTGAATGTAATGGAACAATACAGGCCAGAGCACGAAGTCGCTCGGAGGCCTCACCTATATCCAGACATAAACAGAAGGCCGACCTCGAGCGAGATGAAGGCGGCTTACAGCATAGCTGAAGAGTTGGGAATAATCTACGAGCCAGTCTCTTAGACGGACTACGTGGTCTTTCGAAGGACCTTCAAGAACTTCTCGACTATCGTGCTAGGAAGGACATCTCTATTTAACGGGGTCAACTCAACGATCTCAAAGTCCCTTCGACTCCTTATGTAGTCCAAAAGCGGGTGCTTGAGCTTGTAATGAAGTGTGGCCAAGAGGGGCTTTTCTGAGGCCAAGGCCTTTCTCACAGCATCAATGAACTTTTGGGACTTAAGCTCCATGGGCCCAATCTCGTCCACAACCACTAAATCGCACTGCTCCAAGGCCCTGAGTATGGAGGTCACAGCAAAGGCGTCGAGATTCTCGACGTGCACCAAGTACTTGCCCACCCTAGGCCCAACAGCCGAGCTGACAGAGGCCAACCGCGCTTCCGCGCCGCTTTGAATGTCGACTATTTTGAACCCTACTCTAACACCTCCACTCCTAACCTCAAGAGTCACGATCCCTCCAACGTTGAGGCCCCTCGCCTTCAACTCGTTGGACACCTTGAAAATGAGGGTCGTCTTACCTACTCCAGGCCTACCCGTCACGAAGATCTTATTCATCAACGCCTTTCACCGTAAGGACTTCTTTCGCCATGAGATCCTCGTCGATTGATAGCCTTGTGTCAACTATAAAGGTTTCCTGAGCAGCATTGAGAAGTCGAGGGTCTCGATAATGGCGCCCTGAAAATTAACTCATTTCTATTAGCCATTGCTAAGAGTTGCCTGAATTTTGAAGAAAGCATTGCTCGGTAAGCTTGAGGGCCCTGCCTGTTTGTTCAGGTCACCAGACGGGCCGACGAACCATCGGACTCTATGGGCTCCTCGCGGTACCTCGTAAGCCTTCACTAAGTAGAGTGAGGACTTTTAACGATCCGCAGAGCCTATGCCGTAAAGAGATGGGGGCAAGTGCCACCGTTTTAGAAGCCGTGAAGAGCAGCTCACTTGAAGGCTGGGGGACATGAGTTTGACTTATGTCCGTTCTCAGCCAAGCCCTTCGGCAAACACTTCAACAAGTATTGCAGGATATAGCCCGAGAGCTATGGAGATCAGGGCCATCACCATTAGCGGTGCTAAGAGGCTGAAGGAGGCCTCCTTGACCCCATTGAGGTGTGATGGTAATTGGCCGAACAGCATCCTCCTTATCGACCACAAAGCGTAGGCGAACGTAAGCGCGGTCGCCACAATAGCAACTATTAAAATTGATATTTGGAAGACGTCACCGAGAAGCGAAGCCGAGCCTATAGCGCCCGTGAATATCACCCACTCGCTTATGAAGCCGCTTGTGAAGGGTACGCCCATTATCGTGAAGAAGCCCGCGAACATCGCGACAGAGGTGTAAGGCATCTTGCCTGCCAATCCCCCTAGCTGGCTTATGTTCCTAGTGCCCGCCTGATGGGCGAAGACTCCAGATAAGAGGAAGAGTATTGCTTTGCCCAAGGCGTGAGCAACGAAGTGGAACATGGAACCCGTAGCTCCTATGACGGCTAAGTCCATGTACCCTTTGCTCATCGCCAACGCTGCGGCCCCAAGCCCTAAGAGCACATAACCCATCTGGCTAATGCTGGAGTACGCCAAGAGCCTCTTGAAGTCTTCTTGGGCAAAAGCGTTGAGGGCTCCATATATCATCGTCACGACTGCGAGGACTATCATCGCCATGGACACATAGCCCAGAGCAGGCGTGTAGAGGAAGACTATTCTAAGTATGGCGTAGCCGGCCAAGCCAATCATGACTGGCGAGAGCAAGGCTGATATGGGCGTCGGAGCTGCAACGTGAGCGTCCGGAAGCCAAGCGTGAAGCGGGAAGACCGCCATCTTCACGAAGAGGCCTATCAACATCGCCGAGACTATCGCGACTAACAAGCCCGGACTGACGCCCGCTTGCACTATCCTCTGAGGAATCTCGTGTATTTCGAGCGTCCCGAGGTAGCCGTTGGTGGCGACGATCCCAGCTAAGAAGCAGAGGGCGCCCGCTTCCGTGAATAAGAAGTACTTCAAGGCTATCCTTTCCTTATCGAACTCGCCCCACTCGTTTATTAGCGCCCACGAAGCGATGAGCGTTATCTCGAAGAATACGAAGAACTCAATGAGATTGGTCGAGAGCACTAACCCTAACATTCCCACGAAGAACAGCTGGTAGAGGCTGAAGAATATCCCCATGTTCGGAGAGTCCTCCATGTACTTTATCGTGTAGAGGGCTATGAGGGCCGACACGACCGCTATCGTTAGGGCTACCGGCGAGCTTAGGCCGTCAGCTCTGAAGCCGAACTTCAATCTTATGACGTCTATGAGCACCCAGTCGTAGATCACCTCATAAGGCTTGGTGGCGAGACCTGTGAAGAAGTTGTAGGTCAAGATCCCAAAGACCCCTATCGATGGAAGTAGGGCCAAGAAGGCTATTAAGCCGTTCCATCTCTCTAAGGGCTTGTTCAATCCTAACGTCACTAGCGTTGCTACTGCGGGAATTATCACGGTATAGGGCAATAGCAGCTCGATCATCTATAACAACCCTCCTAGCCCGAGCAATATCAAGGCGACTACCAACAACCCGATGAGCATGCCAATTATGTTGTAGTTGAGGAAGCCTGTCTGTAGCTTCCTAAACCTAGACGCGAGGCCGACGGTACCCGATGCGAGGCCGCCGACTATCGTCCTATCAAAGCCCTTTAGCTCTGCCCACTTGTACAGCCCTTGAGCGACCCTTATCATCGGATAGACGAAGGCCTTGTAGTAGAACTTGTTTATGTACCATCTCTTGAAGAAGAACCTGTGGATGGCGCTGAGCGTGGGGCTCTTAGCGATTATGGTCGATGGATCTACCTTCCTAGTTATGTAGATGAAGTATGCTGGAACTGCGCCTACCACGAGCGCTAACAGTGACAGGGACAAGATAATCAATTGAGGTGCCGCGACTTCGCCACTGGAATGAGCGAAGGTCGAGTGTAGGACTTTATGGTGAAGGATGCCCGAGAGCGCTTCTTCGAACACTTCTTTAATCTGCTCTTCAAATATTAGCCCCATGAGGCCTATGCCGAGCGAGGCAATCGCCAATATCGCGTAGGGCACGTACATTACCGGGCTCGCTTCTTCGACCTCATGCCCCTCAGCCTCAAGCTCGACTACTCTATGGCTCTTCTCTCCGTGGAACGTCAAGCCTATCATTCTGAAGGTGTAGAAGGCCGTCAGCATCGCGGTCACTACCGCTAACACGAATGGACCTACTAGGACGGGGCCCTTTTCCCATATCGCCTCCCAGGCGACTGTCAGGACGGCCTCTTTGCTCCAGAAGCCACTAAATGGAGGGGCTCCCGCTAACGAGAAAGCCGCCAGCAACATCATCACGTAGGTTATGGGCATGTACTTCTTGAGGCCGCCCATGTGGTACATGAACCTCGACTCAACGGCGTGTATAACTGCCCCAGCCGCGAGGAAGAGGGCCGCCTTGAAGAGGGCGTGGCTCATTAGGTGGAACATTCCAGCCGTCAGCCCCTCTACCATCCCGTGGACCAATAAACCTCCAGCGCCCAAGGCCAAGAACATGTAGCCTATTTGGCTGACGGTCGAGTACGCCAAGACCTTCTTTATCTCTCGAGCCACCATCGCTTGTGTCGCGGCGAGGAAGGCCGTGAAGGCGCCTATCCAAGCGATCGTCGCGAAGAAGGAGGAGAGCTCCTTTGCGCCCACCCCGACATAGGCGAGCCAGAATATCGGGAGGACCCTCGCTATCAAGTAGACCCCTGCTTTGACCATCGTGGCGGCGTGTATGAGGGCACTAACGGAGGTGGGGCCAGCCATGGCGTCTGGGAGCCACTCGTGGAGCGGGAACTGAGCAGACTTGCCCACAGGGCCCATGAAGAACAGTATCGCAGCCGGCAAGAGCAGGCCAGCGCTACTTAGGACTGAGGCCCACTCGCCTACCCTGCTTAAGAGGTCCGAGTAGCTGAAAGTCCTCGCATAAGCGTAAATGATGAAGATGGAGGCCAGGAGGCATACGTCGCCTATCCTAGTCGTTATGAAGGCCTTCATTCCCGCGTGAGAAGGCGGGTACGCCTCGTCCTCCTCCCCGACCCAGCACTTCAGCCAGTCCTCCTTAGCATCTCGATACCAGAATCCTATCAGCGCATAGCTGCAGATGCCGACGCCCTCCCATCCAAAGAACATGAGCAACAGGTTGTCGGCCATAACCAATAAGAGCATGCTCCCTATGAAGAAGTTCATGAAGAACCAGTACCTCGTGAGGCCGGGCTCGCCGTGCATGTACTTCAGCGAGTAGACCATTATAAAGAAGCTTATCCAGGCGACTACGTTGGCCATTATTATGCTCAGGGGGTCGACTATTACGCCCATCTCAACCTTAAGCAGGGGGATCCAGCTATAGCTTATCGAGTTGAAGAAGCGCAAATGCCCCTCCCACAAGAGGGGGATCATGAACGAGGCGAAGACCGCTGCGAGGAATGAGGAGGTTATAGCCGCGTAGTCCCTGACTCGCGGGCCGAGTTTCGCGAAAGCGGGGGTCAGAACAGCGCCAGCCATCGGTATTATCCAGCAGAGCCAAGCGCCAGCATAGCTGATGCTCTCTGACGTCAAGTGCGTCACCCGGCAACGCCCTTCTGGTTTGGGTGAGTGTATTTAACACTTACTCGCGTACCTCGATTTGGACCATGTTGTACGCCAAGTTGGATTGGTGCGCGCACGGCGCTGAAGATCGACCCTCTGCTCGCCCGCCTTCTAAGGCATTTACATCAGCTCGCTCGATATTAAGCGAGACCAGCTAATCGGCATGTATGCCTTATCTACTTGAAATAATCAGCGATACTCGTTTGACCCCTGCGATCTGTAGGCCCGATGCGCTCCTCTTCGTCGAGTATTAACTTTCCATAGACCCCATCGTAGCCAGGCCTCACGACCACGCGCCCCTCCCTAACCCTTATTATCGCTTCCGCCACCTTGCTCGGGACTACGCGTTCGAGCTCTTTGAGGCTCGCACTCAGTAACACGTTCAGCTCGCTGCCGAAGCCATTGACGAGCTTCATGTACAGCTCCCATACCCTTCCAGAGTACAACCTCGTCTCCCCCCTCACCCCCAAGCACTCGGCTATTATCTCGGCCAACGGCAACAGCTTCTTGAAGTCAATGGCATTAGGGGGCCTAAACCCCTTGGACCTGTCCGCCAGCTCTTCGACTCTCTGCTCGACCCCCTTCGTCAGTTGCCTTCCACATACCGGGCACTTGTTGCCTCTCTTCATGGCCTCCTCAGGGGGCATCGACACTCCGCATCTCCTGTGACCAGTCCAGTGGTACTTCCCGTAGGCAGGGTCGACCTCTATCGTCATCAAGAACTTCGAGGGGTCCTTGCTCACTACGGCGTCTATGAGCTCCTGGTAAGAGGGCTCCTTTAAATTGAAGACGTTGGCCTCTCTGCCGAGCCTGTGAGGGTACGGGCTGTGGCTGTCACTGTTGCTGAGAAGTGCCAGCCTGTCGAGCGATGACACGCGCCAGTTCATCTCGGGGTCAGAGCTGAGGCCCGTCTCGAGGGCCTTTATCTTGTGGCTCTTGTCCCCATAGCACTCCTCTAGGCTGTCGACGCCACTTATCGACCCGAAGATGGACCACCAAGGAGTCCAAGCATGAGCCGGAAAGACGAACACGTCCTCGTCCACCTGCAAGAGCATTTCGACGAGCTCTGCAGGCTCTACGTTGAACACTGGCCGCCCGTCTGCTTTAAGGTCACCAAGTCCGCCGAGGACGTCGGCGATTTGCTCTGCCACCTCCAAGCTTGGCATCAAGATGACGTGGTGTATCCTCCTTGTCTTCTCCTCAACTTCGTGTATCGTCCCCACCTCTGTCTGGACCACGAAGTACAGGTCCGCTGAGGAGCCCTTGACCTTGTAAAGCCCGGTCCCCGGAATTTCTTCAAGCACCCCCTTTAGCTCTTTGAGCCACAAGGGGTGGAGAGCGTCGCCAGTCCCCAAGAGGTTTATTCCCTTAAGAGGAGCGTATGTCAGAAGCTCCCTTATGCTCATCTTCTCCGACGTAGCCCCGCTGTACTTCGAGTGGATGTGCAGGTCAGCGTAGATTATCATGAGTAGCTACTCGTTAAAAATCGAGTTTAAGTGGCGTAAAAAGGGTTCTCTCTCATGGTTATGGAAGCAAGGCTAAGGCCGCTTTCTGAGCCATGTCCAGTAAAGGCCATGGGTAACAGCCAATCACTATAAGCGCTATCATCAAGATCAGTAATGGCGCTACTATTACTGGCGAGGCCTCTCTCAGCTCTTTGAGGCCCTCTCCTCTGGGCCTGATGACGCATATCTGCACGAGCCTCAAGTAATATACGGCTGCGAAGACACTGTTCACGAGCATTAGCGAGGTCGTTACGTTCATGAACGCGTCGCCTACGCTGTAACCAGCCATAAGCAAGATGAACTTGCTCACGAAACCAGCTAGAGGAGGAGCTCCGCTCAACGATAGCAGGCCTATCGAGAAAGTGACCCCGGTCCAAGGCATCGCCCTACCCGCGCCTTGGAGCTCGTAGATGTTCCTAGTCTTCGCCCTCGTGATGAAGGAGCCAGCGGCAAGGAATAGAAGCCCTTTGCCTATCGCGTGAGAAAGGGTATGCATGAGCGCCCCCACTAACCCCATAATGCCCGCGAAGGCAATTCCCATATGTGAGGCATAAGCCGCTGTCCCTAAGCCGAAGAGTATGAAGCCTATGTTAACGGTGCTCGAGAAGGCTAAAAGCCTCTTCACGTCCCTCTGAAGCAGGGCCATGACGTTCGCGACGGTCGTGGTTATGACGGCAAAGACCACAAAGAGCGTGCCATAGTCGAAGGTCGATGGAGTGAATATCATGAAGGAGCCCCTTGCTATGGCGTAGACGCCAACCTTGATCACGAGCCCCGATAGCATTGCGCTTATGGAGCTCGGAGCGGCTGGGTGAGCGTCTGGCAACCAGGTGTGGAAGGGCACTATAGAGGCCGTGACGCCAAAACCCACGAAGATCAGCATCAACATCACGTAGCCGTAGAGCTTGAGGACGACGTCCGGCCTAGCGAAGGCCTTTGCTAGCTCCACGAAGTTCAAGGTCCCGGCATAGCCGTAGAGTAGTGAGATGCCAAGTAACGCCATGAGAGAGCCCAGAGTGCTCATCACGAGGTACTTGAAGCCAGCCTCTATGGGCTCCCACCTGTACTTCCTAAAGGCGACTAGAGAGTAAGACGCTATGCTCATGAACTCCCAGAAGACGAAGAGCGTGAAGAAGTCACCTGCGATGGCGACCCCGACCATACCAGCTACTAGGAGCAGGAGCATCGCGTAGTACCTGTCCAAGCCCGTGTCGTGCTCCATGTACCTTATGGAGTATATGGATACGAGAAGGCCCAAGCCGATGAACAGCAAGGTCATAAAGGCGCTAAAGGCGTCTACTCTAATCTCAACTCCTAGAGGGGGGCCGAAGGCGGGGAATGACGACGTGAGAGCGCCGCCCTTGGCCAGTAAGTTCCAATACCTCCAGAAGAAGTACGCTAAGTAGACCAGCGCAAAGAAGAAGCCTACAGATGCCGTGACCCCTGTCAAGTACTTTTGCTTAAGCCTCCCTTCGACGTAGCCTAGTATTGGCATTAGGGCCGAGAAGGTTATCAATACTATCACAGATCCCATGACTTCAACTAGGCCCACTTCCACCATCGTTCACCACCTCAATCTCCTAAGCTTCTTCAGGTCTAACGTCTTGTAGTGGCGATAAGCATTAACCACCAATGATAGGGCGAGCGCGGCTATGACTCCTCCAATCACTATAGAGATTATGACGAGGGCTTCTGCGAGGGGTTCTACTGCCACTCTCGCAGGCAAAATCGTCGCTACCCTCGCCCAGCTCAGTGATAGCAAGGCAGTGTTGACAGCGATCGTCACGATCTCAATGCCTATGACTGTCTTTATCATGTTCCTCTTGGAGACTAAGCAGTAGACGCCTATTGCAAGTAGGATTATCGAAAAGGCGAGGTACACCTGTGGAGACGTGAGCACCATCTTCTCACACCTCCTCTTTCACTACCTCCTCTAAGGTGGCCTCGACTACTGCCTCCTCTTCTTCTGCTACCTCCTTCGGAGGTTCTAGCCTAAAGAGCGCAGTGACGCCGCAGGCGGCGCCTAGTATTAAAAAGGCTTGAGCCAGCATGTCTATGGCCCTATAGCCCCAGAGCGTCTCACCCAGCCC
>Ga0185307_1000229_pt1 | contig 38550 bp, 34 predicted proteins | sample LHCtaG_FD_128010 | JGI IMG/M metagenome (GOLD analysis project Ga0185307, IMG submission 128010) | Hot spring microbial communities from Little Hot Creek, USA to study Microbial Dark Matter (Phase II) - LHC4sed_matched (SPADES... | ecosystem: Environmental > Aquatic > Thermal springs > Hot... | reverse complement strand
GTGCGGCGGCCGGGATTTGAACCCGGGATCTCCGGCTTGGGAGGCCGGCGTCCTAGACCAGGCTAGACGACCGCCGCTTGAGATATATTGTTAGGGGTAAAATTTTTATATTTTTGTTTTGTTTTTTGTTTTGGTGGTTGGCTTTGGAGTGCGTTGTGAGGTTTGATGGTTTTGATTTTAGGGTTGAGAGTGTTGATTTGTTGTTTGCTGATGGGTCTAGAGAGAGCTGTGTTTTGAGTGAGGTTGTTGGTGGTAGGTATGTGTTTAAATGTGTTAGTGGCTCTCTTACAATATATGTTGATGGTGGGTTGGTTGGTGTTGAGGTTAGCTCTGTTAAGCTTTTGAATAGCCAGTTCTTTGCTGAGGTAATGCTTGGTTTACCTGTTGGTGGTAGGGTTCTTGCTTTGACTCTGCATCCAGATCCTGGTAGATCTATCTATTCCCCAGCTTTTAGATACTATAATCCTTTAGCTGTAGATAGAGAGCCAGCGTCTCCTAAGCCTGAGGATAACCCTGTTTACCCACCAAAATTCGATGTTTTAACCCATGAGGCATTTGCCAAAGGCTTTCCATGTTGGACATACCCAGTTATAGCATCGCCGGAAACAATACCGAGCTACACAATATTTATACTAGCCAAGGCAAACAGCAGCTATATAGCTATGATGGCTCTTAGCAATGGAGATGCAACAGCATATATAGAGCCTGGCTTCAAAATAAAGCTATTTCTAGGAAGAGAGAGATATAGTGTTAGAAAATCCTGGGTTCTATCAATATCTATGTCTAGCGATCCATATGAAGCTATAAAGAAATGCGTTGAATATGCATCAAAAAGAAGCATATTTAAGATGAGAATAGATAAAAAGACACCGATATTTATAGATAGGTTTGGATGGTGCTCTTGGAACGCATTACTAACAGAGGATCTCTCACATGAAAACGTTGTTAGAATTGTGAAGGGTTTAAAAGATAGAGGTGTTCCAATAAACTGGATTATTATCGATGATGGCTGGCAAAACGAGGCTAGAAAAGGCGAGGAATGGTTCATCAGAGTTTTAAAGGATCTATCTGCAAGCAACAGATTCCCAAAAGGTTTAAAGGGACTTGTTGATGAGGTTAAAGAGATTGGTGTTAAACATGTTGGCCTCTGGCACACAATAAACATCCACTGGGGAGGCTTTGAAGAAGATGTTTCTAGAAAGCTTGGTGTAGAGGGATATAGATACCCATTAACAAAAACCTATGTACCACCACCACAAATTGAAAAAGCTATAGAGTTCTATAAAGAGTTCTATAGATGGGTTAAAGAAAACGGCTTCAGCTTCATCAAAGTCGATAACCAGTGGGTTATACATGCCCTTTACTGGGGAGAGTCTACAGTTGGCGAAGCAGCTAGAAATATACAGATAGCTCTCCAAGTAGGTGCAGCTGTAAATGGTCTAGAGATTCTAAACTGCATGTCTATGGCTCCAGAAGACTACAGCAACTACTTTTTAAGCAACGCTATGAGGGTTTCAATAGACTATATACCGTTTTGGAAAGGAGATGCAAAGCTACACACAATATTCAGTATATACAACTCAATTCTATTTAGCTATATAGCTTACCCAGACTACGATATGTGGATATCATATGACCCATATGCAAAGATACATGCAGTTTCAAGAGTTTTTAGCGGTGGACCTATATATATAACAGATAGACATCCAGAGAAAACAGATGTTGAATTGATTAAGAGATTTGTTTTAGAAGATGGAGAGATTATAAGAGTTGATGAACCCGGTTTACCAACAAGAGATATACTGTTTAGAGATCCATACAACGAAAAAACACTTTTAAAAATAGCATCGAGAATTAGAGACATATATCTTCTAGCTCTATTCAATGTCAATAAAGAAGAAACAGAAATATCTGAAGATATATCTCTTAACATACTACCATATGAGTTAAAACACAATAGATATGCATACTATATGGTGTTTAGCGGTAGAAGAGGGGTTATAAATAGAGATGAAAAGATTAAGATAACTCTTAAAGAGTTAGAGACAGAGGTTATAGTTATAGCACCTATAGAGAGTGGCAAAGCTGTTATAGGGCTAAAAGAATATATACTTCCACCATATCCACTAAAAGTCACAAAAACCAAAAACAGGATCTATGTAGAGTTGAGAGCCCCAGGCACACTCATCTATTATATAGATGGCGAATTTAGAGAGATAGCCTCTGAGAAAGATCATGTTATAGAGATATAGTATATTGTAAACCTTTTTATATCCTCTTCAACAAAACAGATATAGTGGTAGGTGTTAGATGGGTCTAAAATTCCCTAAGAATTTCATATTTGGATTTTCAGAAGCTGGTTTTCAATTTGAAATGGGTTTACCAGGATCCGAAGACCCAAACACAGATTGGTGGATATGGGTACACGACGCAGAAAATATAACAGCAGGTATTGTGAGTGGGGATCTACCTGAGAATGGACCTGGATACTGGCACCTCTATAGACAGGACCACGACCTTGCCGATAGACTTGGGATGGATGGTGCTAGAATAGGTGTTGAGTGGAGTAGAATATTCCCAAAGCCAACATTCGATGTAAAGGTTTCTGTAGATGTTGATAGAGATGGAAATATACTGTATATAGATGTTGATGAGAAGGCTCTTGAAGAGCTAGATAGATTAGCAAATAGAGATGCTGTTAACCACTATAGAGAGATGTTTAGTGATTGGAAGAATAGAGGTAAGCTCCTCATAATAAACCTCTATCATTGGCCCATGCCTATATGGATACATGACCCTATAAAGGTTAGGAGGCTTGGGCCAGATAGAGCACCTTCTGGATGGCTAGATAGCAGAACTGTTATAGAGTTCACTAAATATGCTGCATATATAGCTTGGAAACTTGGTGATCTTCCCGATCTATGGAGCACAATGAATGAACCAAATGTTGTTTATAGCATGGGTTACATCAATGTTAAGTCAGGGTTTCCACCAGGTTACCTAAGTTTTGAAGCAGCTTTAAAAGCAGCTAAACATTTAATTGAGGCGCATGCAAGAGCCTATGACATGTTGAAGAAATATACAAAGAAGCCTGTTGGCATAATATATGCAACATCGGTTATAGAGCCTCTAGCCCCCGAATATAGAGATGTAGCTGAACAGGCATATAGAATGCAGAACTTTGAATTCTTAGATGCTATAGCATTTGGAAAGTCTAGCTTTATAGGTGAGAGGAAAGACCTTGAGAAACATGTTGATTGTATAGGGGTAAACTACTACTCTAGACTCGTTGTATCCCCATCTAAAACATTAATGGGCTGGAGCGCTGTACCTGGATATGGATTTGCATGTACACCAGCAGGGGTTTCAGCTATTGGAAGACCTTGTAGCGAATTTGGATGGGAGATATATCCAGAGGGGATATATACAGCTCTTGAGAGGTTCTGGGAAAGATATAGATTGCCATTAATGGTGACGGAAAACGGAATTGCAGACTCTACCGATAAATATAGATCTAGATACATAGTTTCGCATCTCGCAAATATATATAAAGCTATTGAGAAAGGGATAGACGTTAGGGGATATCTACACTGGGCACTTGTAGATAACTATGAATGGGCACAAGGATTTAGAATGAAGTTTGGCTTAAACTATGTTGATTTAGAAACAAAGAAGAGGTATCTTAGACCAAGTGCATTGGTTTTCAGAGAGGTTGCAAAGAACAAGGAAATAGTTGATGAATTACTCCACCTCGCATCGATATAGATAGCTATAGATTTTTAATTTAAATAACTTTTTAAATAATAGATTAATATCTATGGCTAGACTATAGGTATTTTTATTAAATCGGGGTAGTATTCTCTTAAAACTCTATACATACTTGCTCTCGATATAAATGATCTTAATGCTGATAGCGATATTCCATAGTATCTCTCAGGCTCTTCACAAAACAGTCTATAAACCCTTAGCAACAGCTCTTTAAGCTCTGCATACTCCTTCTCATTTATCTCGCTAGCTCTTTGGCTATATATCTCTATAGGGTCACGTATATCTTCTCCAAATAGCCATCCATTAACCCCATGAACAATAAATTCAAGCACAGCACCATCTCTAGATGCTATAGAAGGAACAGCATTTATAGCTGCTTTCATATAGCTTGTTCCACATGATTCTAGCCCTGAGAATGGTGTAAATAGAAGTAGATCTGCTGTTGATAGAAGGATTCTTGCTTTTGAAACATCGTAGTCGTGGATAAACACCACATTGTTTGCCTCGTTGTGGAGTCTTCTAAATAGCTTCATATACTCTAGACCTATATGGTCATTTGGATGGGCTTTACCACCAAAGATAAAAACTATTGGCATATCCTTCAACTCTTTTGCAAGTCTTATAGCCATCCAGGGCCTTTTATACTCTGTTATTCTCCTTGCCCAAACAACAGCAAATTTTCCATCTAGTGAAACATCTTTTTTATATCTCTGAAGAAACTTCTCTAACTCATATCTACTTCTCTCTTTAAGTTTAACAAGGTTGTCTAGCGATAGAGTTAGAGATTCATAGGCTTCTCTAATATCTTCTCTCATCCAACGCTCAATATTTACACCATTTGTTATATAGCTTATTTTATCGCTGAAATGTGGAAATATCTTAAGAAGAACATCGTAGTGTTTAGCAGAAACGGCGAATGCATGTTCAGAAGCAGCTAAACCTATTTCTGTAAGAAATATCTCTGGCTCTATGAATCTATATCCATATTCCCTAGCAAGAAGTTCTCTTGGAAAAGATGGGTGGCCCCATATACCAGCAGTATGGATAACAAGTCTATATTTACCTGGGATCTTTAGCTGGAGTGGTAAAAGAGCTGTATATGCCTCTTGGAGATCTATATAAGCTATATCCTCTAACCTCATGTTTCTTCTTATATACTCTGCTACAGCTTTAGCTAAAATTGTGTATTTATAGAACTTCTCTTCAACACCATTTTCAATATATATTCTCTCGGTTAGTTTTGAAGCCCAGCTAGGCGACACAACATTGAAGAATACAGCCTTTGCAGATCCACTTCTATATACAAGAGGCTCTATCTCTGCTTCAAAACCCTTTAAACCTATCTTAAACCTATCTTCATTGCCAAGGCTCTTGATAAATTCATCGGGCTGTTGCTGCGGCTTTGGCTTTGGAACACCGTCAGAGTCAAAGTCATAGTCTACATATCCATTTCTATAAAATAGAGACATAACAATATATTTTATACCCAACCTTGCAGCAGCATAGAACTTGTCCCCCTCGAGAACACCTAGACCACCGGAATATGTATATCCAATATCTAGTGCTAGATCAGGTGTTACACTAATAGCGTATCTATCCTCAGACACTGTAAACACCAATAAAACTCAACTCTAGCTAGTATTCTATATCTAGGGTTTAAATATAGCAATGAATATAACCTCAGACTATTAGACAGCCTGTCTCTACATTTTCAGGAACCCTCACCCTTTATAGCGTGGGAAGAGGTTAGAATATTTCTAAGAACAGGTACATGTCTTAAAACCTCGATAATGTTCTTGGGATATCTATTAAATAGAACATCATATATGATGCGATGCTTAGAAAGTACACCTAGGCTACAGCTAGCGATGTGAATTATATTGCTCTCTTTAAACGGCTCTTCAGAAAACCTCTCTAAACATTCTCTAAAATATGGATTTTCAGATATAGCAAGCTTAAGTAGGGTTATAATATTCATTCTAAATATAACTCTATCACTATATGAACCCTCTAAATAAATTCTAAGGCTATGGGTCTTTGGAACAATAGAACAGTTAACATATTCACAATCAAGTGAATCAACATATATAGAGGTATTTTCTATTCTATACGATTCCTCAACACTATGAACAATAAGAAGCTTAAAAACACCAAATCTACCTCTAAAAACTATAACCCCACTATATTTAGAAACAATTGACTCTACAGCCCTCCAAAAACTTGCTTTCGATGAATAGCTCTTTAAACCATAGCTATCAAGCTGACCTGATGTAATACACGGTGGATCTAAACAATTCAAATTATATCTCAAACAATTAGAAACCTGATCATTTACAGCCTTTATAATAAGTGATATAGCATCATAAATCTTCAAATATATACACCATAAATTTAAATTAAGATATTATTAAAAACTATTAATATATCTATCAATAAACTCTAATAAACTTTTATGAAAAAACAAAATGGCTTATCCAAATAACATAGCTATAGTTTGTTATGGTAAGATATATTTAGGAATCGAGGTATAGATCTATGTTAATTTTCACTAGAAATCTTAATTCTAGTTGTAGAGTGGGCTTGAAGATAAAGATGATAAATAATTTAAAATAAATTCGATATAGATGTAAAGAGTAGTATAATTGCTAGATAAATTGTAGAGATGGTTGTAATAAATAATATATCTATTTTTCTGAATTGTATTGGTTTATAAAATGTTCTTTCCTTTCTATATCCAAACCCTCTAAGCTCCATAGCTTCAATTAAATCCTTAGCTCTGATAATAGAGCACACTATTGTTGGTATTATTATTGCTATGGACTTTCTAATTCTATTTAATATACTGCCCTTTTCAAACTCTATCCCTCTTGATCTTTGAGCATCATAAATATTTTTCATTTCATTAAATATTATCGGTATAAATCTCAATGCTATTATAAATGGATATATATATGTATATCTAATTTTAATTTTCGTAAATGCTTGTATAATCTGCCACGGAGTTGTTGTAGTAAGTAGAATAAGTATAGCTATTACAAGATTCAATACCCTAGCTATAGATTTTATCTGAGTAGAAACAATATCTACTATAGACATTTCAGTAAATATTAATGTTGTTACAACGTTAAATATAATTATTATAGAGATGAATAGTGAAAGCCCTTTTAAAAGTGATATGAATTTTTTAAGAAGGGTTCTATGCAACGCTAGAAGCATTATATTTGTAATAAGTATTGATATAAGTGTAGTGAGGCTGTTTATCGCCATAGATATAACAATGGTTAGCACTATATATAGCAACTTAGATCTAGGGTCAAGGTTATGAAAAACGGTATTGAAATCTTCATATAGAAGAGCATGGTTTATGGATTCGAAAACCCCTTGTCTATCCATCTATACCACTCTTTATATATAGATAAAGCTCTTTTTCATTCAATGGCTTTATACATCCACCTATCCCTATACCATTGATTAACGTTGGTATCTGCGGCGGTGCTATTCTTGCTTTAGCAAGTACAGCATCATTATACAGTATTTCTCTAGAGGGGCCTTGGGCTATAACTTCACCATTATTCAATACAATAACTCTGTTTATTGGAGCATAAGTCAAAAATTCTATGTCATGGGTAGCCAATATCACTGTTTTACCCTTTCTAACAAGGTCTATAAGTATTTTTAAAAGTTCCATCTTTAGAGAAAAATCTATGCCAGCTGTAGCCTCATCTAAAGCAATTATATGTGGATCGTAAACTAGGATAGATGCTATTGCAAGTCTCCTCTGCTCTCCAACAGATATTTCATAAGGTGATCTATCACCTAAATGGTGTAGGTTAAAGGCTTTTAGAATAGATGTAGCTCTTTCATCAGCGTTTCTAACACCCATACTCTTTGCTGTAAATATCACCTCTTCTAATACAGTTTCTTTAAAAAATTGATGGAGAGGGTTTTGAAAAACTATACCTATATATCTAGCTAACTCAGCTACAGAGCATCTAGATGTATCTTTGCCAAAAACTAGAACTCTGCCTCTAGATGGTTTAAGAATTCCATTGAGATGCTTTATAAGGGTTGTTTTCCCAGAGCCATTGGCACCAACTAAAGCTATGAATTCACCTTTATATATATCGATATTTACATTCCTTAAAGCTGCTACTCCATTAGGATATACATACCATAGATTCTCAACAGTAATAACAGGTTCTTCACTATTCCCCACATCTTTATTTTCTCCATGGATAGCACTATCTTTACATCTAATACTATCTTTATTAAGAAGCTCTGTAAAATACTCTATAGATTCATCTATATTTATTGGAGGAAAATCTGTTTTGATCATGCTAAAGAGCTTTGATATTGGTGGAATCTCTATACCTCTACTAAAACCACTGTTTATAATCTTCAACAAAGCTTTTCTAGGTTCATCATCTACAATAACATGTCTATCTAATACAATGAGCCTTGATATATATTTTATAAGCTCTGTTAACCTATGCTCTATAACAACTATAGTTAGATTCTCTGTTTCATGTATTTTATAGAGCAATGTTAAAAGATCTCTAACACTATATGGATCTAGATGGGCTAGCGGCTCATCTAAAATAAGTATCTTTGGTTTATAGGCTAGCACACTAGCTAGCACAACTTTCTGAATCTCACCACCTGATAAAGTGTTTGTTGTTCTATAACGTAGATAGCTTATCTCTAGATCCTTTAAAACATCTTCTAATCTCTTTGACGCTGTATCTATATCAAATAGAAAATTTTCAAGAGGAAAAGCAATTTCCTCTTCAACAATTAGGTTAACTATTTGGTTTTCAGGTATTTGGAGAACTATACCAACTTTCCCTGCAACGCCTTTAATACCTTTATCAACAACGTTAACACCATCCACATATACCTCTCCAGCTAGAGAACCTCCATAGACATGTGGTATAAGCCCTACAATAATTCTGCAAAGCGTTGATTTTCCACCTCCTGAGGGACCAGCTATAGCTATAAATTCTCCATAGTCTATAGAAAGATTTATATTTTCTAAGGCAGGGGCCGAGGTATTTGGATAAAAATATGTTATGTTTTTTAATTCAATGGCTTTATTAGCCATAGCTATTTCCTTTTATTTAAAGCTTTTAAGATTCTTTATATAGAGTATTTCACTAATAGCTGGTGCCCTAAGCAATGCTTTTACTGTTGGTATAGCTATAGCAAACCCTATTACAGCCTCCAATATATATTGAACTACATAGAATAATGGTGCAATTGTAAACAAACCTCTTACTATAGCAACATCGGTTATTCCAAACAATCCACTATATATAGATGGCAGTGAAAACACAAGGTTTCCAAATGCTTTATCCATTTCTCTAGCTATAAAGAATGCTAGGTATAGAGCTATGTATCTATAGCTACTTTTCCTACTATCAATCATTTTGATAGCTATTGGGGTAATGACAACAGCTACAATTTTATCAAAAAATGCTAAGAGATATACATACCAATAGCTAGTTACTGGATAGAATGGAGGTGTAAACATTGATGCAATAAGTACTGCTACTAAAATTGCCATAGGCATCTTCCACTTTTTTACAACAAGCATCCCAGCTCCTAAAGCAGAAAGAGGTGCACATAATATAAACGGCATTCCATAGGGATTAGGAGGGGTTAAAGATTTAATTAGATTTCCAGCAAACACTGCTAAACCACCTATATATGGCCCTAGAACAAGACCTAGCAGTGGAGCTAGCGATGCCCCTATATCCATCCTTATCTGTGGAAGACCTATAACCGGGACTCCTGGAAGAAATAGAAACATATAGTATATCGCGGCACCAACACCTGCAAAACCAGCTATATAGCTTGGCCCAACTCTTTTATCTCTGCCCATTTCACTTACCTGTGTCATGTTTAACACAGGGAAATATTTAAATATTTCTATGTAAATATGCTACACAGCAGAGACTATGCTCCATAAAAACAGCTTTGATGGTTATTGGCCATTTATAGTTATGATGCCTACAGATGTTAATGAAAGAGTTAAATATATGTCAACCCTATTCTCGTCACTGATATCGCTAGAGATCTTAAACCTTTTTGAATGGGATAGAGAGCTGTGTCAAAGAGAGATTATTGCTGCTCTACACCACCACTCCAATAAAACTGTTATATCTATGCTAAAGAAGCTTGTAGAGATTGGTATTCTTGAGGAGAAGGTAAAACCTGTTCAACGTAATAATAGAAATGTTAAGATAAAATGCTATAAACTTACAGAGATTGGTAAATGGTATAACCTGTTATTTAGAGACCAAAAAACAGTTGATAGAAAAATAGTGAGGAATAGTATAATTGGGTTAGCTACATTGTTTCTAAATAGGTTTCTAGTATATGGAGATGAATTGGATATCGATATAAAAGAACAGCTATATAGCATTATAGCAGGTGTAGTAGATAGTATAAAAAGAAAAAGCGTTAAGGGACGTAGAGACCTTGTGGTTTTTGGCTCTATAGCATTAGATATTTATTTAACTCAACCAATAAAGATTTTCCCAGGTGGCTCAGCTGCAAATATCGCTGTATCATCTTCTAGATTAGGGCTAAATACAAGTTTTATAGGTAAAGCCCCTCTAGACTTTATAGGTCTTCAACTTCTAGTTGATTTAGTTGAAGAAGGTGTAGATATAAGTTTAGTAGAGTTAGATGAATCACTAAAAACAGCAATATGTATTGTATCGAATTGGCTAAGCGAATATCCACAGATTAGCTGTAGCTATAGTTCAGATAATCCACCAGTAATTACAAAGCTTAACAGCAATATAATTGATGTATGCAGAGAATCTAAAGCTATATATCTAGGTGAAGGGATATGCAATATATATGTTGAAATATTGAAAAGTATTGGAGATAGAAAACCTATAGTATATAGACCACAGAAACAATCTATAGAACTCCATTGGGAGGAATGTAGCCAGATACTTAGATACAACCCACTACTAGTTCTAGATGAGGATAAAGTAGAGGCGTTGCTAAGAAAAGAATTCAAAATACCTGAAGACCTATTTAAAGCTGGGGTAGATAACATTATTATATTGAAAGGGCTACGGAAAGCTATTCTCTATAAAGACAAAACAGCAAAATCTGTAGATATAGAGATGCCAGAGATAAGTATTGTTAATAGCGTTGGTGTTAGAGATGCATTTATTGCTTCATTGATATATAATCTAGTTAGAGAAGAAGACCTAGAGAAAGCTGTTAAATCATCCATGCATCTAGCACTATATACAGCACTGCAACCAGAGTCTAGAAAAACTATAAAAAATAATACACAAAATATTATGGGCTATAAGTTTAGCTAAATCATTTAAAGAATATAGAAGTCTAAATCATTTAAACAAAGATCCCACAACACCAACCCATGGAATATAGATAGTGAAAATATATTAAAATACTACACTAAGAATTATAAAACCCTATAACATTTACATTTCTATATTATAATCTTTAGATATGGTTTTAAATATCAAGATAAAAATAATTAAACTATTAATATTGATATCCACAATTCAATTCAACGCCTTTCCAACAGCCTCATAGGCATCTACAAGACCATATCCATAAACATCATCGTAGCCACTGGCTCCAAGATCTATAGCTGTTAATGTTAATATTCCTTTTATTTCGTCAGGTGTAAGCTTTGGTTTACCTGTTGCAAGTCTAAGTGCTTGTATCAATGCTACTGTTGCTGAGACGTGGGGGCATGCCATACTTGTTCCACTTGCATATGCATATCTATTTCTTGGCCATGTAGACAATATATTGACGCCAGGTGCAACAACATCTGGTTTTCTATTACTCCAGTCTGGAGCATTATAGCTTTGGTCAATAGCACCTACAGCAATAACCTCTGAATAACATGCTGGGCAACTAGGTGTTGAAGCACCTTCGTTTCCAGCTGCAGCAACAAGCGTTACATTATAGCTATATGCGTAATTTACAGCATTATATAGAGTTGTTGAGTCGGGTCCTCCTAGAGACATTGATATAACATCTGCATCATCATCTGTGCCAGGGTTTTCGTCGGGGCCTTTAGTGGCTTCTATAATGCCTTTTGCAACATCGCTTACATAGCCTGTTCCAGATGCTGATAAGACTCTAACTGCATAGAGTATTGTTTTTGGTGCAACCCCAGCTATGCCAAATCCATTGAGTCTAGCTGCTATGATGCCAGCTACATGTGTTCCATGTCCATTTAAATCCTTGCATTTATCTAGACTATAGCCTCTATAAAATGTTTTTCCATTGTTGAGAGATGCCACACACCATTCAACAGCTTTTTGAAGATCTTTATGTGTATAGTCTATACCTGTATCAACAACTGCAACCCTAATTGTTGCACTATATCCATATGCAGCATCCCCATAGCTGCTATAGCTGCTCCAGACATCTGTAGCATTGATCATCTCTATGTTCCATTGAACCTCACCATATATTTTAACTTCATAGTCTATCTCAACATATTTAACATACGGTATTTTCTTAACATTGTCAACCACATGTATAGGTATCTCCATAACAACAGCTCCAATCTCTGGAATCTCGCTAGCTATATATCCGAATAATCTAAGGTTATTTCTATGCAAAGCTAGCTCATTAGGGTCTAAACCTACTATAACTCTTATTGTTTGGGATGATGCATTTAATAGATATATTGGCGTTATTGGGAAGATAGCGATGAGTAAAACTATTATAGATGTTTTGACCAGTTTATCTATAGCCAATTTTACCATCTAGAACATATCCGCTAATTTAATATATAACCTTTTCGGAAAGATATAGAGCTATTCGGGTTGTCTAAAACATTTACTAAGCTAATTAATATGGCGTTTAAAGCTATTTGCATTCGAGATAAAAAAACATTAATAGAATGTATACTACCATCAACTCTTTTGTTTAAGATAATGCTGACTTGATTAAATATTTATAGCATGTTTAGATTTCTGTGACATGGATTGTCTTTGAATGGATGTGATGGTTGGCTTGGTAGATGTGCTGGCTATATGGTTGGCAAGTCTGTTGAGGGCTTTTACCCTTGGGATGGTAAATACGTAGTTGGTAAGTAAAAACCTTTCTACTGATTATCTTCCAGAGGTTAAATGGATAGTTCTCTATATCTCCATAGCTATGATAAAGAATATTCTTTTCGCTAATAATTATCTTTAGGCATATAAGTTTTTAATGATTTACCAACACTGGGATAGTTTAAAAGAGACTATTTGGTGAAACCATGTCTGAGGCATATCAAAAGCTAGCTATTTTATTTCTAGATACAGATAAACATGTAAGCCCTTTTGAACCTTTAATGGCAATAGATCTTTTCCCCAATGCGAAAATATTGCTTTATAGCAATGTGGAGCCTGAAGACGCTAGGAAAATTGTTCAAGATGCTATGTTTCCAAGAGGTCCTAAAGGTGTTAGAAATACAAAGATGTTTATAGGGGGTTACGACTTTGAAAAAGTTGAGAAAATTGTTGAGATAGTTAAACAGTCTATGTTTCCACCATTTGAGTTCTCTGTAGTTGTTGATCCTAGAGGTGCAAATACAACTGCTTCAGCTGCTGTAGCTAAGATGCTTCAACTCTCTATAAAACATGGAGTTGATAGTTTAAAAGATAGAACTGTAGTGGTATTGGCTGGTACAGGACCTGTTGGCATCATAGCCTCTATTCTACTTGGGTTAGAAGGTGCAAATGTTATAATAACGTCTCGTAGCTTTGAAAAAGCTCAAACAGCTGCTCAGAAGGTAAATAGAGAGATAGGGTCTGAGAAAGCTGTAGGTGTAAAGGCACATACATCTGAGGAGATAGGTAGGGCTATAGAGGATGCAGAGCTTGTATTGGCATCTGGAGCAGCTGGAGTTAGACTTCTACCAATAGAGATACTGAAAAGCTATGGAAGAAGGGTTAAGATAGTTGCAGATGTAAATGCTGTTCCACCTACTGGTATAGAGGGTCTTGATCCAAACGATGAAGATAGAGAGATTGTGTCTGGCGTCTATGGAGTGGGTGCTTTAAGGATAGGAGGGTTAAAGAATAGAATATTAGCAGAGCTATTTAAACGCGCTGTTGAATCTCCAAAAGGGATATTCGACTATAGAGCTGCATATGAAATAGCAAAGCAGTTAATAGCTGAAAAATAAATATTTATATCAATGGTAAATGGTTTATTTACCACTTATATATCTATTTCTACCTAAAATTGTAAAGTGGTATTATGTCATGTTGTAAAAGATTTAATGGTAAAGTATGTGTGGTTACAGGTGGTGCTAGAGGAATAGGTGCAGCTATAGCCTATAGACTTGGCTTAGAAGGCTGTAGAGTTGCTATAATTGATATAGACGAGAATGCAGCTAGCTATAGAGTTAAAGATTTTAGAGAGAAAGGTATAGAAGCTATGTATCTAAAGGCTGATGTATCTATAGAAACAGAGATAGCTAGAGCTATGGAGGCTATATATAGTAGATATGGAGCTATAGATATTCTTATAAATAATGCAGGTATAGGTTTTAGTGGAAAAGAGCTAGAGTTGCAAAGCTATGATGAATGGAGAAGAGTTATAGATGTTAATCTTACCGGTATCTGGATATGCTCTAAACATGCTGTAAAATATATGAAGAAATCAGGTGGCGTTATAATAAATATTGCATCTACAAGAGCCATTCAATCAGAGCCTAATACAGAGCCTTACTCAGCTTCAAAAGGTGGTGTAGTGGCTTTAACCCATGCACTAGCTATTAGCTTAGTAAAGTATAGAATAAGAGTCATAGCTATATCTCCAGGATGGATAGATACAAGTGAGTGGCAGATACCTCCAAAGAAACCAGAGCTAACCCCTCTAGATCATCTATGGCATCCAGCTGGAAGAGTCGGTAAACCTGAGGATATAGCTGCTATAGTAGCTTTTCTAGCATCGGATGAGGCTAAATGGATAACAGGTGTTAATATTGTTATTGATGGTGGTATAACCTCGAAGATGGTCTATATGGATGAGAATATGATTTTTAGCTCACTTGAAATACTTCTGCAGGATAAGGAGCTTATACAGCTAATTAAAGCAGTTATAGAGAGGTCTAAAATAGATAAAGAATATATAAAGGAAAAGCTTAGAAGTGCCATAGGATAGCAGAAGAAAGGGTTATAGCGATTTTGGAGCACCTATGCTATATTTTTTTAACTTTTTCTATCAATGCATAGAAAAACCCTAGTGTTTTATGTCTATGTGGCCAAGCCCTCATAGTCCCTTCTATAAATCCTTGGTCAAAGGGTTTATTGAGAGGAACTAGCTTAACTTTATCTTTGAATTCTTTAACTATTCTACCAACTATATCTTCGTTTTCCTCTTTAAATATTGAACATGTTGTATATAGTAATCTCCCACCAGGTTTTACAAGCTTTAATGCTGTTTTAAGCAACTCGTATTGAAGAATAGATGCTTCTTTAATTTCATCCTCTGTAATTCTCCATCTAAGTTCTTGGTTCTTCATCAACGTACCACTGGATGTACATGGGGCATCTAGCAGAACTTTATCAGCTATCTCTTCACCTAGAATATTTGGAGCTTTTCTAGCATCTTCTCTATATATCTTTACAATAGTTATTCCAGTTCTATTGAGAAGCTCCTTCATTCTCTTTATTCTTTTCTCATCAATATCAAAAGCATAGATTGTTCCTTGGTTCCTCATAAGCTCACCTATATGCTCAGTTTTACCACCAGGTGCAGCACACATATCAACAACTACTTCACCTGGTTTTGGATCAAGAATTATTGATGCAAGAGCTGCAGCTTCATCTTGTATAACTATTTTTCCCTCTTTAAAAAGCTGGGATTTATCAAAGTTATATGGTCCTTTAAACTTTATAACTGTATCTACATAGCTACCTATAGATGCTTCTACACCTTCGCTAGAAAGCTTATTGAGAACCTCATCAACAGAAGATTTAAGTATATTTACTCTTATACATATTGGATAAACTTTATTGAATTCCTTAAGAAGCTTTCTAGCTTCATCAAAACCAATAAGATCTACAATTTTCTCTATAATTGTTTTAGATACCATATATCTATATTCCCAATCCTCATACATATTTCTTGGCCTCCATCTATATTGGGCAATTGCATCAACAATATTCCAGAAATACATGCCTACATATGGATGTGTTTCACTAGATAGAAGTTTAGAGACTCTGCTTTTTAGATACCTAATCAAAATTTCTCTAAGATCTCTATACCTAGAATCTCTGATAAATCTCTCAAAAACTAGAAACTCTATAGCTACCCTAACACCAGCTCTAAGCCAAGGATCTATTATAGCAACATCTTTAACCCCTATCAACTCAGAGGCAATTCTATCTATAATACCTACCCTCCTCCATATATCATAATATATTGCTGTGAGGATTCTATCCTTTTCAGTACCAGCAATACCATACTCCTTAAAAACATCTCTTTTAGCCTGTTGACTAGGCTTAACCTCTTCACCAAGTCTAACAGCTTTAACCAAGGCCTCTATATCTCTACCAGATATTGGAAGATAGCTCAACAACTAAACACCATATATAGATATCTTACTAGATAAATATGGAGTTACACCTATTCTAATTAGCTATTTAATACAAATCCCTAATATAACCTCTATCGCTATAAATCTTAGAAAACTATTTCCACTATCTTGCTACTTATTAAAGACATTTACAGATAATTCACAAGCTGTTAGATATGTGAAGATTTTTAAGCTTTAGTAACCTATATAGCTATTGGTGAGCTGTAGATAGAGTTTATTTGATGTGATGTGTTATGAATAGCAGAGAAATTTCTAGAAGGTTCTATACAGATGTTAGTGTTGTTTTGTATACCCTTTCACAGAAAGGATTTCCCAAAGCTAAACAAATCTATAAGGTTATACATAGATATTTTGATGTTGGTGAGAGCTACATTGTTTTCTATGGCTATCCAAAACCAAAGCTAACTCTACCTCTATCTACATATTTTCTTGAACCTCCATATAACAGGGGAAAAATATTTGTAGTAGGTGCTAAGCTTGTTCAAAACCCTGTTGTACTTTTTCTTAACCTAGATTCTAATTGTTTAGAAGAGGATGAGATTATAGATTCTGTAGAAAATGTTATAAATGGAAAATCACAGCTATACTTCACATCTCCTTCTATAGATAACGAATTTTTAGAAGCATATAAAAATCTTGTATATAGAATTTTAGAGAAGGTTGGTCTTGAAGATATATTGTATCCCTCATATAATATTGTTGTAGGTAGACGCAAATTCTTTCTATCAACAGATTATACGCCATGGAGTATAGAACCCTTAATCGCTGTTAATATTCCTAGAAAATTTATAAGGGTTAAAAACGATGGATGTATAGATTCTATACCAAAAGAGTTTACAGGCTTTGGAAACATCTTTATGGATATACTAGCTAAAAAACTTATTTCTAAGCTAGACCTAAAAGAAATAAAACAGAGCTAATAGATGAAATATAGTGGTTGATGGTAGATAACATGAAGATTCTTCTAGCAGTTAGCAAGAGATATGCTAGGCTTATAATGGATGCTATAACTGATGTTAAACCAAAACCAAAAATAACTGTTTTGAGTCATGATGAAGAGGTTGCCATTCTTGCAAAAACACTTGGTATAGAATATAGGTCAGATCTATCAATAGAAAAGCTTTACACAAGTGAAGAGCTAGAGGAATATGATATGGCGATAGTGGCTATGGATGATGATCAAGATAATATTGTTTTAGTGAGAACTGCAAAATCTATGAATATACCTATAATAATTTCACTACTTAATGATTCTTCTAATAGAGATCTTCTATTAAAAGAAGGAGTTCATTATATTATCGATATAAATGAATTCGCAATAAATAGTATAAAGTCATTGTTTTTAACAGATACATGGGTATATATGAGATTTCCATGTGTAGTCAATCTGATGGTTGCTTTTCATCGTGTTGCTAGAAGAGGTGTATTAGGTGTTATTCTAAAAGAGTTAGAGGATGCTGTTAGCGAGGTTAATGTCAGGTTTATGTTGCTGGATAGAAGTGGTAGAGTAGCTATAGATAGTTTAAGAACTATTGAAACAGGTGATATAATTGTGGTACTAGGTCTTGAGAAAGATGTTAAAAAGGCTATGAATAAAATTGAAAATGTTTTTAGAAAGCATGAAGAGATTTTTGCTAGAAGATATGCAGAAAGCCTTAGAACAACTACAAGAGGCTATGGATGATTAAAATGAATAACCTATTAGAGATATTGACACCTAATATTATGACGTTGATATATAGACTCATAGCAGCTGCTATAATTGTCATAGTTACATATCTTATTGTGAGAGGACTTGAGAGACTTCTACTTGCTCTTTTAAGAGGTGTTGAAGCTGAGTATATCCATAGAATTGTTGAAGGCGTTAGAATAGGTATATATGTGATAGTCGCAATAGTAGTTGCAACTATTATCGCTCCTGAGATACAGGTACTATCAATTCTAATGCTTTTGATAGGTCTTTCACTTATAGCTATGTTTTTTGATATTTTAAGAAACATCGGGTCAGAATTCTATATCAGGACAAGAAATATTGTGAGGAGAGGGGATTGGATAGAAGTTGATGGAATTAATATTAGAGTAATTGACTTAGATGCTTTTGGCGTAGTTGGTGAGACACATAGGCTTGAAAAAGTATATGTACCATATTCAAAGATAGTTGGTAGCCTTATTATAAATAGAACAACACCTCTAGGGTTAATCACGAGAATATTTATAGGTATTCCGCAGAGCTATTCAATAGATAACGCTAGAAATACAATAATAGAGGTAGCTAAAATCATAGAGCCTGATCTTGCAACAGAACCTGATGTAACATATATTGGAACAAGAAACAATATGCTTGAATTCACCTTAGAGTTTCATATAATTAACTATAGAAAACTAGGTAAGATAATATCAGTTATAGAGAAGGAGATTAAGGAAAGGATTCCAGATGCCGTAGTTAGAACATAGAGAGATAGCATCTAAATTTTGGTGTTTAATATCAATGAATTCAATAGAGTGGAGTAAGTACTATAGGATCTGGGTCAACCACTCAATATTTTATAGCTTTTCAGCAACTATATCAACAATATTTCACCAGGCATATGCAATTAGAATACTGGGATACGATGTTAATGAACTTGGCTCACTAACATTTATCAACCTAGCTTTTCTCGCATTAGGAAATCTAATCTCACCTGTTTTTCTATATAGATATAGAAGTAGACGTGTTGTTTTATGGAAGATATTTACATCTATTAATATAGCTTCATGGAGTTTAACAGGGTTTTCTGATATATTGCCAACTAGATATACCCTCTATCTATTTGTTGCATTAGCACAGTTTACAGGTGCTGTAGGAAATCTCGCCTATTCAGATACCATAGCTGATATGGTACCAAAAGAGGAATCTATAAAAATCTTTAGTAAGGTCAATACATTTCTTACATCGTCAGCATTGATAGCATTGACATCAACAACAACGCTATTTGGTGTTATGGGGCCTCGTATCTTAAGCTATAGAATATGCTATACAACATCCCTCATAGCTGCTTTGATTTCAATATCATTTCTAGTTATGATGAAGGATCTCACAAAAAGAGAGCCAACTAAGCTAACTCTTAATGATATTTATAAAGGTTATCAAAATATATTTAACAATGGAAGAATTAGAGGCTATATTATATTTATGATTGCATTTACATTCTTTATAAATCTGCCTGGAGCTCTATGGAACTACTACATAATAAATGTTTTCAACGGTTCTGAAACATGGATCTCAATAAACAATATAACCAGCACATTAGCCTTGGCATTGGGAAACTTTGTTCTTAGTAAATTTTATCACAAAATAGATCCAAAGAGAATCCTTATATCAACTACTATACCAATATCCTTGGTACCTCTATTCTTTCTAATGGCAAACACAATGACCTATCAAGCTTTGTTAAATCTATATTCAGGTTTTAGCTGGTCTGCATTTAACCTTGTTGTAGGTATATACAACCTTTATATAGCTAGTGAACGTGAAAGAATATATATGTTGTCTATGCTTGGAATATCAGCTAATCTAGCAGCAGCAACAGCTTCTAAAATAGGTTCATCAATAGCTTCAATAAATCTTATATCGATGCAGATAGTCTTTATAGCGTCTTTTATTGGAAGGCTATCTATGTATATATATGGTAAAAGAAGAGTTCCGAATATATAGCAATAAATTTTCAATGTCTATGTATATAACATCTTATTACTACCAACCATATCAGAAGTTGATGAGGAGAAAAGTTGGTATGGCTAGCTATAGTCTCTATAATATATGGTGTAATAGCATCTCTAGATCCAATACTCTTTATATTTATAGGGTATACTCTAGATGTATCAGGAGTATATCTAGGGTTGTTAAGTGCTCTTTGGAGTATAGCATATATAGCTGTAAGTAGAATCTTCAATAGCTTTGCTGATAAAGGTAACAATAAGCTTTTATCGCTATTTGCATTAATATCATTATCAATCTCATATATATGTCTAAGATCGATAAACCATGTAACAGCAATGTTATTATATATTATGCATGCTATAGCTCTTGCATTAATGAATCTAGCCATTTCCGTAACAATGCTTGAAAATAGCGATAGCGATTCTTGGTCTAGAGCATCAATTATACAGAGATCTTTAAGCAGTGTTTCACGGGGGTTTATACTACTTTTACTAGCGATGCGAAGAGAAATATCGATGGGTTATCTATTCGGATTATCTATATTGCTTAATATTGTTTCTATTTTAATATTACCTTCTATATCATGGTCTTTTGAAAGAAAGTTCTATAGATTAAATAGAAATATAAATGAAATTGGGATGTATATTAGAGCATCGTCATCTGTTCTATTTCTAGATAAGCCAAGCATAGCTTACTATATATACACCACATCCTGGGGTAAAGAAAACAGGGCTTCAATATATAGAGTTCTTATAGCAATAATGATGGCTACAGCTATAGGGGATTATATCTTTGCAGTTTTACCGATTATTCTAAAAAGCTACATGTCTATATACAGTCTATGGATCGCCTACGGAATAGCATCTATATTCTCAGCGTTTATAATCATAGCAGTTGGTACACCTTCAATAAATAGAAAAATCTTTGCTATAGCTATGTCTATAGCAAGGACATGTCTACTTGTATTTGGATTAACCTTTATAAGAGAGACTTTAACATTGGCAATATATATAGCGATGGCATCTCTACTCTATATGTTTATAGATATAACTTTATACAATATGTTTGTAGAGAATTCAGCGGGTTTTTCAACAGCAAACTACTTCATATCTAGAGAAATTGGGTCTATCATGGGGTCTTTGATAAGCGGGCTAATGCTAGGTTTTGGTATATATCCCTTCTTATTAACGGCATTGATTATAGGCTTCTCACTAGCAATTGTATTGATGTAGAGATATTAGCTAATATCACAATATAGCCTATGATGGTTCTACACTATATGTCTTAACAACGTTATCAATGTTTATTTTAAAGATATACTCTATATCAACTACATGTTCCTCAACCAATCTTTTCTGATTTTCGATTATTTCCCATGGATAAGAAGAAACCCCTGGTCTCTTAGGATCGTCGATAAAATCGCTTTCCACTATATAAAACGGTTTTAATCTCTTAAAAGCTTCTTTTAAAATAGGATACTTTCCAGGAATGGTGTAATATAGCCCATGGTTTTCAGCTTCTATAGCTGTCCGTATATCTAGATGGTGAAGAATAACCCTTCTGCTATCTATATTTAAAACCCTTAGCAACTCATATACATCTCTAATAGTTGCATATCCACCTTGCTCTAAATGTAGATGTATATATGTATTAAGATCTTTTGCCAACATCAATGCATATCTCATCAATATACTGTTTACAGTAAATGCTTCTGGTAAAGCTTTATAGTGAGGTCTACCAACCTCGCCAAACCCATCTATCAAACCATTTTTAATAAGCTGAGAAACATGGTTTAGAACCTTTATAGCCAATTCAATAACATCTTTTACATTCTTCACATTTCTATTAACCATATCCTCAACATCAGCAGGATGTATACCTGCTAAACAAACTGTTTTAATTCCATATCCACGTGCAACTCTACATTCATTGACTAATATCTCTATAGATTTTATATATCCGTTAAAATCATTATTAAGGCTATAGTGATGAGGAGGTAGAGATACTAAAACCATAAACCAACCACCACCATCTATAAATCTCTTTGCTATAGACTTCATACCTAACCCTTTTACAGGATTGGAATGTAGATGCCCATCAGCATATATTAGATGTTTATCAGCCATAGTGTAGCCACCATATATACCCTAGCACTTTGTTTTATCAAAATATCTATAAAGTGTATAGATATAAACTTAAATTTCCACACCACCCTTCAACAGTTAATAGTAAAGCGATGTAGTGATGCAATCTATGTATAGAACGTCGTTGATATCTTTAGGGCTTACAACAATATCATTTATACAGTTTAGCTTATTTGGAACTGCTCTACCTATTATAGTGATGGATCTTGGTATAGGCTATGATTTAATAGGGGTTTTAATGGCTTTATGGATCTCAGTATCAGCTATAGCAGCTTTAATTCTTAGCAGATATATAGATAAGGTAAATATATTTAGGTTTGCAATTTTAGAACTAGCTATTTTATCAATATCATCGCTATTAACAGCATTTTCTAGCAATTTGATTATGTTGAGTTTTGCTAGAATATTGCTAAGCTTTTCTATGCCATTTATATGGCCGATATGCGCAAAGATTGTTTCAATGCAATATGTTGGCAATAGGTATGGATATTCAACAGCCTTGTATAACATCGGTTCAATGATTGGATTAGCATTAACCTATGTCATTATAGCTTTAATAGGTAGTAACTGGAGAATTTCAATGATTACAGCCAGTATACTTGGTTTTATCTATACAATTGTTATGTTTTCTACATGGAGAACTTTTATTAAAGGAAAAGAAGTAGATGTTAAGGTAAGAAGCAAAGATATAGATAAAAGCTATAGCTTAACCAACAATACAAAGTTAAGAAAAGATTTTGTTAAATTAGAGATACTGTTATTTTTCTCATTCTTTTTTGCATTATATACATGGGGCTTTATAATCAACTGGCTTTCAACGTTTTTAATATATGAATTAAAATATGATTATAGCTATGTAGCTATATACATGGTTTTCATAGCTATAGTAGCAAGCTTTCTAGAAATTAATGCTGGGATATATTCTGATAAGATAGGGGGTCTAGAAGGAAAGGTGAAAATTCTGTACATGGGTTTAATCCCATCAGCTATACTGCTTCTATCTACAACAATATTCAGCAATACACTAGCTAAAATGATTTCCATAACCCTATCTATAATTATGTATAGAGTTGCAACGCCTTCCTTTTGGTCTATAGTAAATGAAGTTATACCTATTGGTTACATTGGTAGATTTGGTGTTGTATATACATTAGCAGGTCCTTTCGCAGGTATAGCATCATCTATCATAAACGGCTATATAGTTACATTAACAAATTCAATAAAATATGGAATAGTTTTATCAGCAACATTATTAATTCTATCAACACTTCTATATTCAATAGTTAAAAGATTCCATAAACACACCTCCTCCCAATTCTAAAACTCAAGAGTCTTCTTTATGATACCTCTAGAAATTTTAATAGGATCTCCATAGACAGTACTAGAAGATGTAAGAAAGCGTTATGCCAATGTTTTTAGATGCCTTAGCAATGTTGTATGTTCCTTTAATATTTACATCGAAGTAGAGATCAAACCTTTCAACAGATTTAGCAACATCGATTAACACAGCTAGATGAGCCGCTACATCAACATCTCTAGCAAAGCTCTCTACAGCTTCACAATCTCTAATAACATCACCTTTAACAAACTCAATGACATTTAACACATCCCCAATATTATCTATAGAGCCTATTGATAAATTATCGAAAGACCCTTACACAATGCCCAGCATTCACCAAAGCTCTAACCAGATGGCTATCTATAAAACCAGCACCACCAGTAGCTAAAAACTCTGATACTCTCTACAGTAAACAATCAACATCTATAAGCTAACATACAAATATATATCTATATAACCATTAAAACAACTTAACCTGATAACCCAGCATCTTCATTCTACCTGAAATATTTAACTGAAATATTAAGATCATGGGTATAATGCCTCAAAGAGACTTCAACTAAACTAGATTTTATCTTAGGTTATACAGTGCTCTCATATATGAGGTTTATTTCTGCTTCTCTAAGCAATGGACATTTTTATCTTTTTCACCAAGGACAATATTTTTCTTAATTGGCTAGTTTATTCCTATCCTGGATCATTTCCATTTTATACACCTCTTGCGTTGTGGTGAATACTCTTTAGCTACAAGGTATAGAAAGTATGTGTATTCTAAAGCCTTGAGAGTATTCGAGGACATCCCCTGGCTCCATATAGGTTAACCCACACCTTAACCAAGACCACAATCCCTAACCTCAACAATGAAAAGTGTTAAAAGGTTTATTAAAGCGCTATAAACACCTTATACTTCATTTGCCTAGCACCACTTAATATAGTGTGGTTTATGAATGGCTACTTTGAATCAACGTAGGGATTTCATTTAAATTCATATGGATACATCTAAATAAGTTATATTTACCATACTACATCAACTTGATGAAGTAGTTTATTTAAATAATCTATTGTGTGTTTTAAGACTTTCTATTTTAGGGTTAATACCATTAAATATATTGATAGCTATGAAGGTGCTGCTTGCTCTTCCACCAGATATACATAGCCTTGAGATATATAGAATTGGAGGAATCAATGCTCCTCCTCTTGGCCTAGCCTATATCGCTGCTGTTCTTGAAAATGCTGGATATAGTGTGAAAATAGTTGATTCCCCAACCCTTAGACTAACATCTAATGAGTTTATCGAGATTGTTAAAGAGTTTAAACCTGATGTAATAGGGTTTTCATTACTAACACCAACTGCTTTAAAAGGTTATAAAATATGTAGGAAGTTAAGGGAGATGTTTCCTGATATAGTATTTGTTGCGGGAGGTCCCCATCCAACATTTATGTATAGCGAAGCTCTATCCAATGGTTTTGATATTGTTGTTAGATTTGAAGGTGAGTATACAATGCTAGAGCTAGTGAAGGTTATAGAGAGACATGGTTTTTCTAAAGATGTGTTAAAAGATGTAGAGGGTATAGCATTTAGAGATGATGGGGGTAGGATTGTTGTAACTAGTAATAGAAGATTTATAGAAAATCTAGATGCGCTTCCTTTTCCAGCTAGGCATCTTCTCCCAATGGATAGATACACAGTATTGGGTAAAAATATTAGAGTTGCACATATATCTGCATCTCGTGGTTGTCCATATGGATGCACCTTCTGCTCAACTTCTTATTTTTGGGGAAGAAGGATAAGATTTAGAAGCCCATCTAATGTCTGTGACGAAATTGAGGATCTGGTTAACAAATATAAAGCTAGGTATATAGTTTTTATAGATGATGAGTTGACATGGTCTAAGAAGTATGTTTCTGATATAGTAAAAGAGTTGAGGGAAAGAGCAATCGATATTAGTTTTACCTGTGGGGCTCGTGTTGACCATCTACAAGATTTCGACTTCCTAAAAATGCTTGTTGATAATGGCTGTATAGGTGTTTTTGTAGGTGTTGAATCTGGTTCAGAGAAAACTTTGAATAGAATTGGCAAAAATATATCTATGGATCATATAAGAAGATTCTTTGATAACATAAAGACTTTAAACAGGGTTTATAAGAATGATATAGATGTTGTTGCAAGTTTTGTTATAGGGTTTCCATGGGAAAGTATAGAAGATGTTAGAAAAACTATAGACTTAGCTATAAAGCTTAACCCTCCATATGCTCAATTCACTATAGCTACACCCTATCCAGGAACACCTTTGTATGATTATGCTGTTAAACATAATTTGATTGTTAATTGGAATTGGGAACATTACACAACACTTAGAGCTGTTATGAGGGGTTTTCTCATGGATGCAAAAACAATTGAGAAGCTTCTTAGAGAAGCATATCTAAAGTTTTATCTAAGGCTAAAATATCTATTTAGAGAAGCTAGAAAAGGAAGAATAGTATCAATAATACCTACGATTATAAGATCCATAGTGTCGTGGATAAAGCAATAGACGGTGAAATTCTATGAGAGGAGGAGTTTCAGCACTTCTAGCCTCTATAAAGCTGTTTCTTGGTAACCCATTGATAAGAATAGTTTTAAAACACGCAATTAAGAAAACCAGCTGTCTCTACACAGAAGACTTTGAAAGCCATAGCATTATATATCATGCATTGACAAAATATAGTGGTACAGAAATATATTGTCCAATTGGAGTAGAATTTTCAATAGATCTAATAAATATTGTTATAAAGTTGGGGGTTAGGATTCTAGGTGGTGATGATAAAGATGTTGTTGAAACATTAAAAGACCCTGCTATTAGAAGAGGTATAGAGAGTGTATTAAAGAGTATTGCACTCTATGGTGTTACAGTTCCACAGAAACTTTCAGCACCATTTATGATCGTATGGAACTTTACAAATATGTGTAACCTGAGATGTTTGCATTGCTATCAAAAAGCTGATAGACCTCTACCATCAGAGCTTTCTCTAAAGGAAAAACTTTGGATTGTTGAAGAATTTGATGAGGCTGGTATAGCCGCTATTGCTTTAAGTGGCGGTGAACCAACTATCCACCCCGACTATCTAACTATAGTTAAAGCTGCTGCTAAAAGAGGTATATATGTAGCAACAGCTACAAACGGGTGGAGGTTTGCAGATTTAGACGAGCTTAAAAAAGCTGTTGATGCAGGTCTAAGATATATTGAAGTATCTATAGACTCTGCATATATGAATAGACATGATAGGTTTAGAGGTGTTGAAGGATCTTGGAATAAAGCTGTAAAAGCTCTAGAAAATGCCGTTAAAATCGGTCTTAGCCATGCAATGGCTGTGACAATAACGAAATACAATATTGATGAAGTTGACGATATTCTTGACCTTGCAGAAAGCATAGGTGTAAAGAGAGTTGTCTTCTTTAACTTTATCCCTGTTGGTAGAGGAGAAGATATTGTTGATATAGATCTTGACCCAGTTGAAAGAGAGCAGTTTATGAGACATATATATAGAGAGATGAAGAGAAGAAAGATAGAGATATATACAACAGCACCAGAATATGGAAGAGTAGTTATACAGATGAGTAGAGGTAATGAGGTTGCACCAACACATTTTGTAGCTAGAGGAGATGTTGTTACAACAGCTATAGCTGAGTTTATTGGTGGTTGTGGAGCTGGAAGAATATATGTTGCTCTACAACCAGATGGTGTTGTAGCTCCATGTGTATTTATGCCAATAAATATTGGTAGCATAAGATATACTTCTTTCAAAGATATATGGGATAAAAATGAGTTGTTGTTAAAGCTAAGAGATAGAGATATGCTTAAAGGATTCTGCAGGATGTGTCCATATAGAAATGCTTGTGGTGGGTGTAGAGCAAAGGCATATGCCTATTTAAAAGATCCTCTAGAGTCTGACCCAGGATGTATATACAATCTAAAGCTGTATAAGAACATTAAATATAGAGAAGAACTGCTTAGCAACTATCCAATATCGCTTTAATATAGATATTATCTCTATGCTCTTTCTCTAATGTTGTTTCTAGACCATGGCCCGGATAAACAACAGCATTTATTGGTATCGTTCTATAGATTTTACATATACTTTTCATCATATCTTTTTCCGAACCTCCTATTAAATCTACTCTTCCGATAGACCCTGCAAAAATTGTATCTCCTGTAAATAAAGCATTTATATCAGGGATATAGATTGCTACAGAGCCTGGACTATGCCCTGGTGTTTCAAGAACCTTTATATTTATTGAGTTAAAATCATATAGATTCTCCTTTAAATCCTTTTCAATTCTAAAAGAGTTATATAGATATTCATAGATATCTAGATAAAGTTGATACATCGTATACTCAGCAACATCTATATCATTGAAATTCATATATATTGTAATATTTGGAAAGAATTGCTTGAGTCTAGAAACACCTGCAAAGTGATCTGCATGTCCATGGGTAATCAGTATAGCTTTAACCTCTACATCAAGTTTCTGAACAGCTTTAACAACGTCGTCAACATATTCACCAACATCAATAACAATACCAATATCATCACTATAGACTATATAGGTATTTGTTTTATAAATCCCTGTGACAAATTTCATGATTTTAATAGCCATAGAGTTTCACCTGTTACAACATTTGCTTATTCAATGATTATATAAATATTTAATCGTTTTACATAATGCTAAATTGAGCAAAAACTTATATTCATATAATTATAATATAATAAACTCTCGACAATTTTGGAATATATACATAATCTCCAAAAACATATCTATCTTCAGATTATATTATGCTAAGAAGCTCTAGAGCCTCCACATTAGTTTCATCGGGGTTTGTTAAAGCTTATCTTTGTTAATTATTTAAAGATATTTTGTTTTAAGAAAATATTTTCTCTATATCATCTATAGAATTTAAGACATTTACACATTTATCGATATTTGTTGGTGGAAGAATATATATCTTTGTATCTGATCTGCATAACATCTCAGAGGTGATTCTACGTCCAAAGTCAAGCTTTATTCTTTTTTTAGGAGTCGCTATAGAGTCTCTATCCATCCAAGGCTTAGAATATCTCCCAACAACATCACCAAAATCCATACCAGCTAAAACTATGGTTTTTGGATAGAAAGAAAGAGCTAAAATCAGTGCTCTATCGCCATCTGTAAACCCACCAAAGTTGATTACAGGATGTATAGCCTCTATCTGTGTTGTTACAACAAATCTTCTGCTAAATCTTAAAATCCTCTGGATAAAATCTATGAATATCTCTATGTTATCTCCATGTACATGGATAGCAATGTATGATCCTTTAGAAATGGCAAATAGAATTGCATCTAGATCGCCATCTAAATCGGAAACAATGATGTGGGGGATAAAACCCTTTTCAACAAGAGCTTTAGTAGCACCGTTAGCAGCTACAATTATAAATCTGTTTAACTCTATATAACCTTTAACCATATCTATATGTTTAATAAGACTAGGACCTGCCCCAAATACAATAATATCTCTATTAAAAATAATATTCGATAAATCATTTAGAGGCGGATCTATGTTAGAGATGAGATAAGAAGCTATATTGGTTGCCGTATAGTCTTGCTTAAACTCTATGTCAAGTGCATTAGCTATCTCTCTATAGATCTTCCACCAATCTACATATCTAAAAATATTTCTAAATAACAATACACACCACAAAATAGAATTCAGGCAACTAAAAATTAATATAGCTTATATTAGCTATTCAACAATATAAAACCTATATAGATTAATGGTATAGCTATATAAAGATGTTTCGAGGTATGAAAGTTTAGATCTATATAATTTTATTGAGAGCTATATAGATGTAGCTGAGATAGCTATCCCTATAGATATCATTAAAGCACCAATTATATTTGTCTTTGATGGCTTTTCCCTTGCAAATAGCTTTGTTGTAATCTGTGAGAGTACTGGGGTTAGTGATGTTGCTTGTGTTGTTGCTGAAACTCCTATACTGTTTATAGAGTATATGAATAGATACATTCCTATTCCCCACCCAAGAATCCCTGTTATTGTTGCTAGAAATATCAATGGCTTTAACGAACTTTTTTCAGGTTTACCTTCAAAAATAAGTCCTATTGGAAGAAAGAACAAGGCTATTAAAGCTATTCTAGTTATGGTTAGCGTAAATACATCTGAGTAAATTAAAGCTATTTTAAGCATCGATGATGCTAAACCCCATGAGATAGAGGTTATTAAAGCATATGTTATTCCAATCCATTTAAAGCTACCTCTAGAATTTTCTAGTGTAGCTATAACCACTCCCATAAAAGCTATTACTGTTCCAATAACTAGAAATATAGTTATTTTCTCATTAAATAGCATTGCTGCAATTATCTGGGCTATAAACATATATGTATAGCTGATTACAACTGCTAAAGACCCGCCGATTATCTGGATAGCTTTTGTATATGCAGCATCGCCTATTCCAGGACCTAAAATAGCAGATATCGCTATAATAGCTATGACTATAGGCTGTGAATATGGTAGTTCAATCCTATTTAGAAAAACCATTGGAAATAGAAATAATGCTGCCATTACAGCTCTCATTGCTGTAAATATTATTGGTTTTACATATTTTTTAAACCTAGAGATAAGTGCTGGATTCAAACTCCATATAGCTGACGCTATAGCTATAGCTATGTATCCTATCATTATATATCCCAATGATATAGATTAGATATAGAGACTTAGATTTCTTAAAAGCTTAGCTTTAGAGAATAGTTTATTTAAAAGCCAAAACAAAAACTATGTTGTTAAATAGTTCACTGCATATCTAACTTGATAATAATGCTTTTATATTTAAGGAATTTTACAATTTATCATGTGATTTGTTATGGATAAAAAAATTAAAATAGGTTTTGTTGGTGCTGGTGGTATAGCTAGAGCACATGCAAAATACTATAAAAATATACCATTTGTTGAATTCGAGGCTGTTTCTGATATAGATATTGAAAAGGCGAAGGAATTTGCTGAAATATATGGAGTTCCAAAGGAGAATGTATTTAAAGACTATGTAGATATGTTTGATAAGGTTCAACTCGATGGTGTAAGTATCTGCACTCCTCATAAACACCATGTAGCTCCAACTATATATGCTCTTAAGAGAGGTGTTCATGTACTTGTTGAGAAACCTATGGCTGCAACAGCTTCAGATGCTTTAGAGATGCTTCGTACAGCTATACAGTATAGAAGGATTTTAATGGTTGGTTTTCAAAACAGGTTTTCCCCTGAAATCATATCAGCTAGAAGATTTGCTGAATCTGGTCTTCTTAAGGGTTTTTATTATGGGGAAACTGTAGAAGGTAGGGAGAGAAGAAGAGCTGTGCCACCGCGTTTATCATTTATAGATAAAGAGTTATCTGGTGGTGGTGTTCTTCTAGATCTTGGTTGCTATGCTATTGATAACGCTATGTATATACTTGGCTATCCTGAGGCTATAAAGGTTAGCGGCTATATATATACAGCTTTAGGTAAAGATAAAGAAGCTGCATCAGTTGTTGGTAGCTGGGGTTCATGGGATGTTGAAAAATTTACTGTTGAAGATTTTGCAGTTGGTAAAATTGTGTTTAAGAATAATGCTGTTCTATGGCTTAAAGTTGCATGGGCTATGCACAACGATGATTTAGGCAGGCCATTCTTTCTTGGTTTAAGAGGCGGTTTAAAGCTTTATCCCCTTGAAATCTATAGAGATGAACATGGATATATGACTACATCTAGAGTTGTTTTACCTCAGAAGGATGTATGGGTTGATAAAATAGGGAAGTTTGTTGAAGCTATTATAAATGGTTTAGATAGCCCTATAGATCCAAGAGAAAGCGTCTATGAAATGATAATAATAGATGCTCTTTATCGCTCTGCTTACAATGGTGGCGAAGAGGTTAAGATATATATTCCAGATGAAGTTAAAGCTATAGTGAATAACAATATACTTTTAGTAGAGTAGGTAGATATATATGAAGCTAAAAATAGGTTTCGCTGGTTTTGCACATGTCCATGCACCTGGACATGCCGAGTTTCTTGTATCTAGAAACGATGTTGAGGTTATTGGTCTATTTGATGAAAATAGAGATAGAGGTTTATACTACGCTAATAGATATGGATTTGAATTTGTAGAATCTTTGGAGAAGATTATTGAAAAGAAGCCAGATTTGGTTATCATAGATAGTGAAACTTCTAAGCATCTAGAATATGTTAAAGTGCTTGCTGAAAACAATATAAATATATTCTGTGAAAAGCCTATTGGATTAAATCTTCAAATGGCTAGAGAAATCAAAAGTGTTGTAGAGAGACATAGAATTCTTTTTACAACGGGATTTAACTCAAGATTTAATCCAGATATAATAAAACTTAAAGAGATTTTACATGAAAATGAAATTGGAGATATTTATACAGTTAGAGTAAGAATAGCACATTCAGCAGCAATCGATAAATGGTTTAAAGACTGGAGTCTATGGTTTGGAATAAAAGAGTTGGCTGGAGGTGGAGGACTGCTTGATCTAGGGATACATGCTGCTGATTTGCTAAGATATATATTAGATGATGAAGCTATAGAGATTCAAGGAATTGCTGCAAATTTAGCAAAAACATATGACATAGACGACTTTGGTGTAGCAATAATTATCTTTTCAAAGGGAGTGATATCGGTGTTAGAAAGTGGTTGGACACAAGTAGCTGAAAATCCACCACTATCACCACTAGAGATCTATGGAAATAAGGGAACGGCTCTAAGAACCCCTATAGGAATCATATATTACTCTCGAGATAGAAAATCATGGATTAAACCAAATCCTCCACAAACATCTATTAGAAATGCTTTAGACGATATAATAGAGGCTATAAAAACAGATAGAAAACCTGCTATAACTGTTGATGATGCTGTTAAAGCACAGGAAATAATAGAGGCGATATATCTGAGTAGTAAGGAAAAAAGAACAATAAATCTCCCACTTCCTTAGCAGAGAAAGCTATATTTATAGATCTAACCTTTTTCCTCTTCTTGAGGTTGAGGGGTTTTGGGCTGTTCACAGGTAGACATGAATAGATTAGGGGATCCAATGAATAGTCAATGAGCTCTTGCTCTTTAGGATAGAGAGATCAGCTAAATAGCAATGTTTTTATATTTCTAATCAAGTTTGTCATATCACATCTCTATTATCTCTATTTATCTCTTTGGGTATGATTTTCTTCAGCAATAATTCATCTAGACTTCCACTTCTATAGCCATATAGATCCAATGCTACATATCTATATCCAAGTTTTTGTAGCTCTTCAGCTATCTTATCCATAATATCCTCGCTAAAGAATTTCCCTCTTTCATTGCGAGCTACTTCTATTCTAGCTATATATCCATGGTCTCTCACCCTAACCAAAGCTACACCTGTTAGCTTCTTCACAATACTTTCTGCTTTTGCAATTCTATTTAGCTTTTCAATTGTTATTGGTTCTCCATATGGAATTCTAGATGCTAGACAAGCCATAGGGGGTTTATCCCAATTCGGTAGATTTAAGGCTTTTGCTAATATCCTAGCCTCCTCTTTAGTAAAGCCTATCTCTGCTAAAGGGCTTCTAACACCTGATTCTCTAAATGCTAGATAACCCGGTCTATGGCTAGATATATCAGATGCATTTGTACCATCTACTATAGCTTTAGCATTGTATTTTTCTGCAACTTTAAGAAGCTCTTTTGCAAGGCTTTTTTTACAGAAATAGCATCTATTTGGAGGATTGGCTATGAAATTTGGATCGCTAAGCTCACTGCTCTCAACCAAGATATGCTCTACATTAAATATCTCAGCTATTTTCTTAGCCCATAGAAAATCCTCTTCAGGATATGTAGGAGACAATGCAGTAACAGCAACAACATTATTAGAACCAAGAGCTAACACAGCCGTAGCTAGCACAACAGAGCTATCAACACCACCAGAAAAAGAGACTATAACAGGTCCTCCAACAGATCTATACCATTCTATAAGATTCAAAAACTTTTCTCTAATACCATTATCAAGTATAGATACAACATTTTCTAAGGCTATAACATCTCACCACTATCATCTTAAATTTAACGATATAATGTTTATATTAATATATTTAAAACTTTCCCTGCTAACTGTTTTCTTAATCATACTAGAAATGTTTCAATAGATCTATAGCTAGTCAAATAAATGATATTCATTTAGGCAAAGTTTATAATTTTTATTAATACTATTGTTATTGGTGTTTAAATTGAGTACAAGAATACCATTGCCATATAGTCCAAAGGTGCTTGAAATCTTTAGAAATCCAAAGAATCTTGGATCACTAAGCGATGCTACTGTTGTTGAAAGTGCTGGTAGTCCTGCATGTGGAGATATGATAAGGCTTTATCTAAAGATTGTTCGTATAAATGGAGAAGATTTTATAGAGAAGGCGACTTTTGAGAGCTATGGATGTGCAGCAAATATTGCTGCAGCAAGCATTTTAACAGATATTATAACTGGGAAAAGATTAGAAGATGCTTGGAGAATTTCATGGAAAATGATATCAGATTCTCTTGGAGGTTTGCCACCGATAAAATATCACTGTAGTATTTTAGCTGTTGGTGCTTTAAAAAGAGGTATAAGAGCTTACTATAGAAAAATTGAAGAGAATCCTTCTTGGCTTCCTAAAGATTTTACTATTGAAGAGAAACAGGTCTTTGAAGAGGAAGAGATGATGGAGAGATACTATAGATCTATAAAAGCTCTTGGTGAAAATAGATGAAGAGTAAAGAGATTGATTTAAGATATGTTTCTGTAAGCTGTACATCTCACCCTGTTATAAAATTGGGTAATGCCTTAGCAGGACTTGCTTCTGAAGATATAGATGAGATAAGGATATTGTTTAGATCTGATGATATACCAGAAGAAGCTATGAAGCTATTTTTATCTAAATATGGATATGTTGTAGAAGATATAAAGAATATTGATGATAGATCTAGTCTATTAATAGCTAGAAAGAGGACCTAGCTATGTCGATGTCTCAAAAATTAAAAGAGCTTTTAAATACACATGGAAAGCCTTATAAAGAAGTATATTTTGATTTGGAGAATAGTGGTTTCGTACCTAAGGAAGTTGTAGATGCTATGATACCATACTTTAACCAGAAGGGCTATGGCCATCCATCTATAACTCATAGAGTTGGCTGGGAAGCTCTGGAGATCATCTATGAAACAAAAGAGCTTGTAGCAAAGACTATAGGATTAAGCGAACCTGAAAATATTGTTTTCACACATAGCGGTACAGAAGCCAACAACCTTGCTATTCTAGGATATCTACTTAAAAACAAAGAGAATAAAGGCAAGAAAATAGTTTTATCATCTATAGAACATTTAAGTGTTATTTTTCCTGCTCAATTTGCATCTGATTTGCTTGGCTTTAAAACAGTTCTAGTTCCTGTTGATAGAGAGGGTTTTATAGATCCAGAAATTCTAAAGTTTTATATAGATAAAGACACTATTCTAGTTAGCATTCAGATGGTTAACCATGAGATTGGAACTATACAGAAACTTAAAGAGCTTATAGATGTTGTAAAGTCTATAAACCCTAAAGCTATATTCCATACAGATGCAGCTGATGCCTATGGATGGATATCTATAGATGTAGAGAAACTTGGTATAGATATGATGACTATTAGCAGCCATAAGATTCATGGGCCTAGAGGTGTAGGTGCTCTATATATTAGAAAAGGCTTAGAGCTTGAACCACCTTTAAAAGGACAGTTAAGTGTTGAGAAGCTTTGGCCAGGTGTTGAAAATGTTCCTCTTATAGCAGGGTTTAAGAAAGCTGTTGAGATAATGTTTAGCGATTTTAGCTATAGAGTAGACTATGTTAAAAACCTTAGAGATAAATTGATGTATGGCATTCTCAATAAAGTTCCAAATGTATTGGTTAATGGACCATTAAATGAAATGAGGGTGGCTAATAATGTTAATCTAAGCTTTTTATATGTTGAAGGTGAGGCTTTAACTGTTGAGCTTAGCTTAAATGGTATATATGTCTCTAGTGGTAGTGCATGTAGTAGCAGGGTTTTAGAGCCAAGCCATGTTCTACTAGCTATTGGCAGAAAACATGAAGAGGCTCATGGAAGTATATTGTTTAAGCTTTCTCATTATCATAGCAAAGAAGATGTTGAATATACATTAAATGTTGTTCCCAATGCTGTTGAGAGACTTAGAAGAATAAGTTCATGGAGATAAAAATGATGTATCTTGATTTTAGAGGTGAGGAGTGTCCAGGACCATTGGTAAAGACTGTTAAAGTGTTGTCTAAGGTAAGAAGAAACGAGAAGATAGTGGTTTTAACAACTTCTAAGCAGTGTGTGGATATGTTAAAGCAAACCATTGAGCTATTTAGAGTAGCAAAGATGGAGATATATAATAGGGATAACTTTTATGAAATCTATATAGAGAAGACTGTAGAAGAGTTAGAGGTGTGAATAATATGTTTAAAAAATCGTTTTGCGAACAGTTTATAAGAGACTATTCAACTGCTATAAGAATAGCTATAGCACTAGATTTAATGAATAGATATAACTTATCGCAGTTCCAAGCAGCTAAACTAGCAAAGGTGCCACAACCTCTAATCAACTATGTAATACATAAAAAAAGAAAGATTCATAACCTTGAAAAAATATTGAAAACATCAAATATATCTAATATAATTAAAGAATTCTCAGATAAGCTGATGCACGGCTCTGACATAGATATGTGTGAGATATGTATAAGGATAAGAGGTTTCATAGAAAGAAAGTAGTATAAATATATCCTTTCCCATTAAAGAATAAATATTGGTAAAGTGTTGGAAAGGAGTTCTACTGAAGTTGAATTTGAGGAGGTCATAAAAATTTATATTTCTTATTTATTTTGTCTTTATTGTTAGGTGGTGATATTGAGGATAGAGAAAAGAGGGAGTATAATACTAGTTGATAATAGATTTAGATTTCTATTGGGTGTGAATTATTGGCCTAGAAAAACAAATATTAGGATGTGGAGAGATTGGAATGAAGCTGATATAGCTGAAGATGTTAAGCTTATGAAGGAGCTTGGTATTAGAGCTGTAAGATTTTTCATTAAAGATGAGGATTTTGCTGATGAAAATGGCAATATATATAGAGATTCTTTTGAAAAGCTTGATAAGTTTCTTAGAATTTTAGAAGAGAATAGAATTGCTGGATTTGCAAGCCTTATAGTTGGCCATATGAGTGGAAAGAACTGGAGAATTCCATGGACAAGATTCGAAGATCTTTATACCCCATCAAGTATTGAAAAGACATGCAGATTTATTGAAGCTATTGTTAAAAGGTTTAAGGACTATGATAGTATTGGTGGATGGATTTTAAGTAATGAGATTAGCCTTGTTAAAAAGGCTGGGAATAGAGATGAGGCCCTTGCACTGCTAAGAGCTTTTTCAAAAACCGTAAAAAGTATTGATTCTAGCCATGTAGTTTCATCCGGCGATATACCAAATGAATATATGCAGGAAACTCCAAATGTTAGAGATTTTGTTGATTATGTTGGCCCCCATTTATATCTCTATGACAGCGATGTTGTAAGACATGGATATATATATAGTGCTGTACTAGAGCTGTTTTCAAATGATGGCGATATACCTATAGTTCTAGAGGAATTTGGTTTTAGTACCCATCAATTTTCTGAAGACTCGCAAGCTAGATTCATAAATGAGGTTCTATATACTGCATTAGCTCATGGAGCATCTGGTGCATTTATATGGTGCTTTTCAGACTTTCCACATGAGTCTGATCCTCCATATGAATGGAGACCTCTAGAGCTTGCTTTTGGTATAGTTAGAAAGGATGGTTCATTAAAACCAGCTGCATATATAGTGAAGAGATTTTCTGAAGAGCTTAGAGAAGTTGAGGAGATGGGTCTCCATGAAAAGTTTAAAAGATTTTCAAATACATCTATTGTTGTACCATTCTATATATTTAAAGACTATGAATTCATAAGATATAGAGACATAGCTGGGCAACAGCTTTTAATTCAGCCGTTGATAGGAGCATATATTCTGGCATCTGCAGCTGGTATACAAACATCTATGATATTTGAACTAGATATAGAGAGGGCTATAAAGAGCAAAAAGCTTATTATAATGCCCTCTACAATAGTGGCACTCTCATCTACATGGAGAAAAATTTTCGACTATATAGAGAATGGTGGAGCTGTATATACATCTGTTATAAGAGGAGTTGCAAATCTTAGAGCATTACATGAGGCACCAACACATCTATGGATAGAGATATTCGGTGTTGAAAACATTCTTGAAGCAGGCTCTATAGGATACAAAATCCACGGCTTAACAACAATAGAATTTGTAAAAGACTTTGGAGAACTTAGAAAAGGCGATAAAATAGATATAGAGGTTCAAGAACCAATATATACATACCTAGCTAAAGCTGTAGATGCTGAAACAGTAGCTATAGACAAAAACGGAAACCCGGTTATATTCAAAGCTAAGAGAGGTAAAGGTATGGCATATCTATCGCTAATACCAATAGAAACAATAGTATCTAGACAAGAAACCATAGACTGGAGCAAAAACTATTACAAAATATATGATTCTATAGCAAAGGAGATAAACATAGAAAGACCATATAGATGCGACAACCCTGAAATAGAGATAGCTATATACAAAGGCAAAGAAAGCGACATAGCTATGTTAATTAACCATGGATATGAAAAGAAAGCCAAAATATATACACAAAACTCAGTTAAAGATATTAGAAAAATTGGAGGGGACATAGTAACAAACCTAATCAACTCAACTACAATAGAAGTTAAAGCACCTAAAAAAGGAACAGCAATAATAGAAATAAAACATTAAAAAACAAATTTATTTTGGATAAAATAATTTATTTTATTTTTATTTTCTTTTTATGAGCCATGCTATTGCAAATCC
>Ga0185307_1000228_pt1 | contig 38733 bp, 40 predicted proteins | sample LHCtaG_FD_128010 | JGI IMG/M metagenome (GOLD analysis project Ga0185307, IMG submission 128010) | Hot spring microbial communities from Little Hot Creek, USA to study Microbial Dark Matter (Phase II) - LHC4sed_matched (SPADES... | ecosystem: Environmental > Aquatic > Thermal springs > Hot... | reverse complement strand
CCAAGTTTCCTTCTTTATGCCAATGGCGACATACCGCAAAACGGTTGTCAGTACTAGGGCGAGGGGTCTGTGTATCCCCTCAATAAATTGAGGGGGATTACTGCCCCTCGCGCTCCCATTTATCTAAAAATTTATTAGTAAATGTGCCTCAAAGGATAAAGCCCAACTTTAACTTGCTTTCCGCCTCTAACCTGGTCCACCCTACAAGCATCTATACCTTCGACTTTTTTAGGCCCATAAGTAAGGGGCGTATTGGTTAATCCTCCGGTATCCAAGTTCTTTATCCTCCAGAGACCTTTTTCAAGCACGTCCACAGGCCTAAGCTTCTCAAAAGGCACCTGTTCCATCGCTAACCTTATAGCCTCAAGCTGAATCATAGCTTCCACAATACCCGCCATATACATCACGTGAGGAACCTTAGTGGGAGGCGTATAAGTAGGCCTATATTTTTTGAAAAGTTCATGGATGAATTTCATACCCGGACAGTCCTCATCCCAGGCGGGGAATAAACCACCTACCACTACACCCTCTCCGAGCTCACCCATCGCAGGTAGAAAGACCTGAAGGTGCATCGGAGTGGCAAAACCAAAAACGATCTTGTATGGAAGATGAGGCCCCATTCCAAGCCTCACCGCTTCTTTTATGGTAGGTTGCCCTCCCGGATTGATCATAAAGCCAAGAGTCAAATCAACCCTATTTTCCTTAAGCCACATGAGCTGTGTTGTGGGAGGAGTGGTAGGGACAAGGGGGACGTATTGGCGTCCTACAAATTCATAACCTATTTTTTCAAGATATTCCTGCATTTGGGGAATCTCTATGGACTTACCAGCTGGGTTATCTGCTGTGAGATAAGCTACCCTCGGTTTCCGAGATTCCTTCCAATTTTCCTTAAACCAATCCGCTATAGCGGCCAAACTATCGGTATAAATGGGATAATAACTCACAATTGTCCCCGGCTCAGGAAGCATTAGATAGGGGCCTGTTGCCATACTTGTGGCCATCATCCTATCTTGAGCGAGCTTATCTTTAAGGGCAAGGGCTTGGGGGGAACCGGAAACCCTGAATACCAACATTCGGTTTTTTAATTCCTCATAAATGGAAAGCGCTTTGGCTGGCTTTAATTCGTCATCCCTCCATAGAACCTCTATCTCAATGTCACCAGGCCACTTTTCCTTCCGCCAAGGGGCAAGGTTCTTAGTCTCATTTACATATTTGGCATAATCCTCAAACCCCATGAGAACCGCTGCCGCGTCCTCAGCATAAGCCCCTGTAAGAGCAAAGGACCCTCCAATGTAAACCTTCTTTTTTGTTTGTCCTTCGCATATCCCTAATAAAAACCCTAAAACTAACAAAACCGTTAAAATCCACCCCCTTTTCACCATCTTGCACCTCCTCCTTTTAATAAAATTTAACATTTTATTTCCCTCACCCCATAAAAAGGGGCCATCGCTTTATATAAGTCCATAATTTTTCCCATCCATGCAATAATCCCCTTGGTTCAAAGATGAGAAATATCACAATGATGAGCCCTCTCACTATTAAACTTAACGAAGCCGCAAACTGAGCAGCCACAGCAGGAAACAAACTAGAAAGGATTGGCCCAACAATAATCACCAACTCATCTAAAAATTTCAACACTACTGCTCCTATTACTGCGCCCCATGTATTCCCCATTCCTCCTACTATTAACATCGCAAGATACCATACTGAATCCATAAAAGGAAACTGATCTACACTGGCAAAAGCATAGTAATGTACTAGTAAAGCTCCTGCAATACCTGCGTAAACACACCCTATAAAAAACGCTTGAAGCTTATAAAACCACAAATTTATTCCCATAGCTTCAGCTGCAATATCGAAATCCCTTATGGCCATAAAAGCCCTTCCAATTTTACTACGTGCTATATTGTGCGCAGCTATTGTGGAAATTAAAGCGATAATTGCCACTAGATAAAAATAGCTGAGTTTGCTACTCAATACATATTTGCCTATTTTAGGTCTTGGAACTGCAAGCCCATCGGGACCACCAGTTATATGATAAAGTTGCAGTATAAACCACATAATTATAAAATAGGCCGCAATTGTGGACATGATCAAATAAAAACCTTTTATCCTAAGTGAGGGAAGCCCGAAAATCAAACCAACCACACCTGCAGCGATACCGCCCAAGGGAAGTGCAATCCAAAACGAAAGACCAAGCTTGGCAGTAAGGACCCCGCAAACATATCCTCCAACTGCCATAAACCCCACATGTCCCAAGGAGACCTGTCCGCAATACCCGGTAAGCAAATTGAGCCCATGTGCACTTGTTATCGAAATCCCTATCATGGTTAAAATTGTAAGGACTCTATCCGAACAAAAACGAGGCAAAAGAAACAACAACACCAGAAAGGCCAAAAAGGCAAACCATTCCGTCTTGCTTTTAAAGAGCGAAAGCTTTTGAGCATAAACCTTATGGGCTAAGGACTCATTCATACCTAAACCCTCTCGATCTTCTTCAGCCCAAAAAATCCGTAGGGTCTTATAATTAACACTATTATCATAACCACAAAGGGAAAAACCCCTGCGAAACCGCCCCTTGGTAAAAGAGGATCCAAATAACCGGAGGCTAAATTTTCAAGTATTCCTAATATGATCCCCGCAATTACCGCTCCGCCCAAAGACTCTACCCCACCAAAAAGCGCCACAGTAAAAGCCTTAAGCCCAATCTCGGCAAGAGGCACCATTACTCCAGAGATAGCCCCTAATAATAAACCCCCAATAGCCCCAACTATAAAAGAAACTGCCCAAGCGACTTTATAAACGGTAGTGGCCCGGATCCCAAAGCTTTGAGCAACTTTCAAATCCTCTGCAGTAGCTCTCATCCCCAAACCAAGCTTCGTATACCGATAAAAAATCATTAAAATACCCACACTAATCGCCGAAATGAAAAATCCTATCGTTGGTTCTGAAGGTATGGATACAAAACCGATTTTAAGCGAAAAAGTGGGAAGTAAATCATGATATGTTTTATATTGTCCTCCCCAGATTAATGTGGCCATACCTTCTATAATAGTAGCCAAAGCGATAGTCATCATAATAATCGAAATAACGGGATGCCCAATTAATGGACGGAGCAAAAGCCTCTCTATTATCAATCCCATTATCGCTGCTACTCCTATCATACACAAAATGCTCAACCACAAAGGAAAACCCGTAATTACTAAGAAGGTATAACCTAAATATCCTCCCAACATAACAAAATGACCTTGTGCTATATTAAAGACATTGGAACTCTTAGTAATCATAACAAAACCTATCGCAATTAAAGCATATATCATCCCTAATGCTATCCCTGTAACAACCAGTTGCAAAAAGAAATTCACATCTCCACCTCTTTCAAATAATCTTTTGTATTCACAATTTCATTCATAATTTTTTGCCGTCTGAAATGTCCTGTCAAAGTTATATGACCTTCAAATATATTAAAAGGTTTTAACAAAATCTTAAACCTTTTGATCCTCAATCCTTCTAATAATTTTTGATTTACTTTAGAGACCCCTTCTTTGATATATCTGAGCACCTCTTCTTTTTCTAACAGCTCGCTTAAAGTCAAATGCTCTATCCCCTTTGACCGAGCTAACTCTGTTAACTTATCTGGATCAGGTACTATAAGAGCACTTAACGTACCATTTTCTTTAAATACAAAAGCGTCTTTAATCTGTTCCATCGCTCGAAGCTCGCTCTCCAAGATTTGAAACGGGACTCCCTCATTTCCTTTCAAAAACACCTCTCCTTTCCTACCCCAAAGCTCAATTTTCCCATCTTCTTTTATTATCCCCATATCATCCAACTTAATCCTCTCATAAGCCTTGACTTCAAAACCATCAGGAGTCTGAAAAACTTCCACTCCAGCAAAAGGAAACCCCATATCCCCCGGATTTTCCGCTATCCCTTGAGTGATTGATATCAGTCCTATCTTCTTGTTCCAATAGATGTTCTTAAAAACAACATCTATTACTTTGAAAAACTTAATAACTTCATCGCATACCAAAGGCCCTATGTTATAGCATAATTTTACCTTCTCTAACCCCAATTTGGTTTTCAAAGGTTTGCAAAATGCTAAATTTACTAAGAATCTCTTTGCACTATTTTCATTATCTCCTTCAACTTTAAATAAATCATCCCAAATCTTCCTAAAAATACCTGCATTAGGTATTTTTATCTTTACATTTTTGTACAAATTTTCCCAGGTTCTTCCCGAAAAATACAAGACTGTAGGTTTTATCTCCTTTAAATCTTCCATATATGTTTCTTCCCTTTCAGCAAAAGCTAAAGTACATCCACTAAGCAAATGTACACCAAACATAAAAATTTTATCCATAGACCTAACAGGCGGGAAAAATGGCATAATGACATCTTTTTTTGTCAATTGTTCTTTCTCTATTAATTTTCTGGCATTTTGCAAAATATATTCATGAGTGTATAAGTGAGTCGCAAACTCTGTAACCCCTTCTGAATAAACACAGGTACAAATATTTTCTGGTGGGATATTTCTATTAACTTCTATTGGTTTACTCAAACTTTCATGAATTATTTCTCTAAAACCTTTCAGGTTAGAAAAAGAAAAATCCGAGATACCTTTATAATCCCAGAAAATTATGTTTTTTTCTTTGCCCAAAACATCGCCAAAAGGCAAAAGTTTACTTATTTCTTCACGCCCTCTTAAAACTAAAGCCTTAACTTCATATTTACTTATAAGTTGATGTAATTGCTGAAAATCCCAAAAATCCCTAATTGTTAAGGATATCCCTCCAACCGCGTATACAGCCATTTCAGCCATACATATTTCTGGAGAGTTTGGACCGTAAAGTAAAACCCAATCCCCACTTTTAATTCCCAAATTATAAAAATACGAAGCTAAAGCACTTACATACCCAAAGTAGTCTTTCCAGCTGTATTTCCACCAAACACCCTTCCTTTTATAGCAAAAAGCAGGAGTCTTCTCTCCATAGTTTATTGCATTATAATGAAGAAGGTCTATTAAAGAATTGACATTTACAACATCCATGCTTGATCTGCTCTTTTCAATTTTTTATAACTTATCCGATTACTTGCGCTTATACCCAGATAGAAATCTTTTATCATTTCAGAATCTTTAAGTACATCCGATTTTCCTTCCATTACTATTCTACCATTCTCCAATATATAACCATAGTGTGCAACTTCAAGCGCCATCCTTGCATTTTGCTCAACTAATAGCATTGACATTCCCATTTCCTTGTTAATCCGATAAATGATCTCGTAAATTTCTCTAACGACAAGAGGAGCCAAACCTAACGATGGCTCATCCAAAAGCATCAATTTAGGTCTTGCCATTAAAGCTCGCCCAATTACTAGCATCTGCTGTTCCCCACCAGAAAGATAACCACTGATCCTTTTTCTCATATCCTTCAGTTTGGGAAACCATTGGTAAATCATCTCTAAATCAGATTTAATGGAAGTCTTATCTTTTCTACTATAAGCCCCAACCAATAGATTCTCCTCGACTGTAAGATGTTCTAAAACCCTCCTTCCTTCCATAACTTGAGCGATTCCCATATTGGAGATTTCATCGGGAGGGAAGTTATTAATAACAACTCCTTCAAATATAACATCCCCTTTTATGACCTCCCCTTCTTCTGTTTTTAGTAAACCCGAAATAGTTTTTAACACGGTGGTTTTACCAGCACCATTTGGACCTAAAAGGGCTACAATATTTCCTCGAGGTACTTCAAGGGTGACGTTTCGCAAAACGTGGATCACTCTTTTATAGGCAACATCTATATTATTTAGTTTTAATAATATCTCATTCTTCTCCAAGGTACGCTTTTATTACGCGAGGATTTTTCTTTACTTCTTCAGGAGTACCTTCGGCAATCTTTTCGCCGAAATCTAATACCACAATCCTATTAGCCAGATTCATAACAATACCCATATCATGTTCGACTAAAATCACACCCTCTACTCCCCTCTGTAAAACTTCTGAAGCACTATAAGCTCCTTTCTGTCCACGAAATACTTCCAAAATATATCGCGTAAACTCCTCTTTTTCCTCTTGATTCATCCCGGCCATGGGCTCATCCAGAAGTAAAATCTTAGGTTCCATCGCTAAAACTCTTCCAAGTTCGACTCTCTTCCTCAGTCCATAGGGCAGAAAAGCCACTCTTTCGTTTCTCCAAGGTTGAAGGTCCAAAAAATCTACGATCTCCTCGGCAACTTCCCTATGTAAAGCTTCTTCTTTTTTTGTCCATCCTACATATAAAGCTGCAGTAAGCATATTCTGCTTCTTCATAAAAATATGTCTTGCTGCCAAAATGTTCTCAAGCACAGTTAAGCCAGAAAATAAGCCTATATTTTGAAACGTCCTTCCTATTCCTAGTTTAGGAAGTCGGTAGGGAGATAAATTAGTAATTTCTTTCCCGTAAAAATATATTTTCCCTCTTTGAGGTTTGTAAAAACCTGTGATGCAATTCAATAAAGCTGTTTTACCTGCACCATTAGGACCTATCAAACCCAATATCTCTCCCTTCTTCAATTCCAAACTCACATCCATTAAAGCTACTACACCTCCAAAACTTAACCATATGTTCCTTGTAACAAGTATCTCCATTTTTATATTGGCGATTTATTAATTCCTTTTTACTTTACTTAAAAAAAAACTTTTGTCAATACCTCATTTGGGCCAAGCCAGTTTGGGGTAGAGAGGTCGTGCCGTTCTTTTGGGGCTTTTATCTATTACTTCAAAAACATTCTTTTGCCATTGCCCAACTTCACCCGGATGGCATTCCTTTGCAAGGATCTGTCTTTCATCATACCAATAAAGACCTAAGGAAGTTTCAAATTTGCTTTTGGCTAAAACATCTCTAACCGCTTTTTGATCTAAAGTACCCGCTTTTTCTATAGATTTCTGGAAATGTTCTAAAGAAGACAAAAAGTAGAGGGGCCCCCAATAAGCGGGCTCAATTTTAAAGTATTGTATGTGCTTTTTGACTAACTCTGCAGCTCCAGGAGAGGTTTTGGCGTTCCAAGCGCCTCCACCCATTACACCCTCAACTTTTTTGGCTCCAAAGGTATCTCTATAAACCACTGGATCGTAAGGTCCCACGCTCATCCATATGGCATTAAAGTTAATATTATTAGCAATCGCTTGCTCAGTAATTGCAACGCTTTCTTGTGGATAACAAGCTGCAACAAAGGCATCCACTTTCAATGTCTTTGCTTCCTGTAAGAATGGAACAAAGTCTTTAGTTACATCGGGTGGAAATGATTTTACCATTTTAACTTCGATACCTTTTTCTTTAAAGTAAGGGATCAAAGTACTGCCATACTCTAAACCATGCAAATCTCCTCGGTAAATAACTGCTACGCTCTTTACACTCACTTCTGCAAAAATTTCCGCAAGAGCTGGTCCTTGAGTCTCAGCAAAATTTAAGACTTGGAAGAAATACGGTAAAGTTAGTTCTTTCAATTTTATGGCACCACCCGCCCCACCAATTAGGATGTAACCGTATTTGTTACATATGTTCGCAGCAGCATATAACCAAGCTGTTCCCCAAGGAGGAAGCACAAAATCCACCTTATCCTCTAAGATGAGTTTCTCTAAAAGCTTTGTGGTCTTTCCGATATCACTCTCATTGTCGTAAATCTTCAATTCTATAGGTAACTTCTTCCCATATTGCTTGACGTAAATACCACCCGCTTTATTAACTTCCTTAACCCACATCTCATAAGTGGTACCGGCAGAAAGTTTTGCTGCAGGTGCTAATGGACCCGAAAGAGGCCAAGCTTGTCCAATAACTATTTTATCCTTTGCCCATAAGGTCGTTGAAAATGCCCAAAAACTACTGTTGGAATGATAAAGCTTAACCTTTTCCAAAACTTCATATTATACCTCCTTTAAGGTTTTTTAAGGGAGCTAACCCGCTCCCTGTAATTCGCAATATATCTTCTGGCCCTAACGTCCTTACCCATTATCAAATCAGCTGCTAACACAGCAGGCCGAACCTGGGCCACATCGACTATTAAACAAGTGGCACCACATTCTATAGCCATAGCCACAAAAGTACGATTGAGAAGTTCTCGATCAGGAAGGCCAAAGGACATGTTACTTGCCCCTAAAGTGATGTTAACCCCAAATTTTTCTCTAACCCTCCTTATGGCTTCAAGCACGGCAATACCCGCCTTTTGATCAGCTCCTACCGAAGAAGCTAGACAATCGATAATGATATTGCTCCTATCAATCCCCATGGATTCTGCTCTTTCTATGATTTTCCCCGCAATAGCAACTCTTCTTTCGGCATCTTTAGGGATGCCTTCGTCATCTTGCACAAGCCCGATGACCACCGCTCCATATTCCTTAACCAAAGGTAAAACCCTTCTAAGTGAATGCTCTTCTCCCGTAACAGAATTTATAAGAGCTTTACCCTTGTAAACCTTTAAAGAAGCTTCAAGTGCTTCAGGATTTGCCGTATCGATACAAAGGGGAACATCCACAATCTCCATAAGTATCTTTATAACCTCGGGCAAAAGCCTAACTTCATCCACCCCAAAGGTTCCAACACATACATCTAACGCATCTGCCCCTGCCTGTACTTGAGAAATGGCCTCTTCTTTTATCAATTCCAAATTGCCAGCTTTCAGAGCTTCTTGGAGACGTTTTTTACCAGCAGGGTTTATCCTTTCGCCGATTAAAACCGTAGGCCTATCAGGCGAAATGATCAATTCCTTAGTAGCACTACTGATCTTGGTCTCCATTTACATACCTCCTTCCCTCATCACTTATTTTATATTTGCCCAAAAAGGAAGCTTCCAATAATAAACGCTGGAAGTCTTTACTGGCAGCAAGCTCTATATAATGACAAGTCTTAGCAATTAAATCGGCCTCTTCCTGTTTGTTTTTTGATAAAAGTGCTATCTTAGCTCCAACTCCCGCTGCGTTTCCTACTTGGATAAACTTCTCTCGTGAGAGGGCGGGCAACATACCTATATAGATAGCATTACCAACATCTATATAGCTTCCAAAAGCACCCGCTATATATACCTTCTCAAGGGCGTCTTCCTCTAAATCCATCTCTTTTAACAACTTCTGAATTCCCGCTCTAATGGAAGCCTTTGCTAATTGAAGCTCCCTCACATCTTTTTGGGTAATGGTAATAGCTTGATCGTTTTTCATTTCCCTTTCGTCAACAAGTACGAACTCCTTAACTCCTTCATTCTCCCTCAAACGAGGATGTCTTCCTTTGAACCTTCCATTTTCATCTAATAGTCCAATCCGAAAAAGCTCTGCCACTGCGTCAATCAAACCCGAACCGCAAATGCCAATCGGAGGAACATCATCTATTGTTTTGATCCAAACCCCGTTGTCACTCAGCTTAATCCGTTCTATAGCCCCAGATGCCGCCCGCATTCCATGTTTTATGTGACCACCTTCAAAGGCAGGACCCGAAGGGGTAGAGACTGTGAAAATCTTACCTTCTCTTATTAACGAAATTTCGGTATTTGTCCCAATATCCAACAACAACACAGGTCCTTTCTCGGTCCATGCTCCTGTAGCTAGAAGCGCTGCCACATGATCACCACCTACAAAACCCGCTATGTTAGGGAAAAATCTTAGATAAGCTCCCTTGGAAAATTTTAAGCCAAGATCTCGAGCCTTAACCTCCAAAGCCTGAGAAATAACGGGGACAAATGGAGCACTAGCAAGGTAAGTCACGGGAAGTCCTAAGAACAAATGATGCATAGCCGTATTCCCCACAAACACGCCTTCAACTAATTGGTCTCTCGAAAAGTTTAATTTATTCAACAAGGTAATAATTTCTTCGTTTATGGAATCTATTATGCTCTTTTGAAGCAGTTGAGCATTTTCCTCAGACTTAATGGCTTTTTGAATCCTGGTGATAATATCTTCTCCGTAAAGTATCTGAGGATTGGATAATCCAACAGCTTGGATGGTTCGACCGCTTTCGAGATCGACCAAATACAAGGCTATCTTGGTGGTTCCTAAATCAACTGCAAGTCCCAGAACCGCCTCCTCTCTCGGTAAAATACCGATCAATTCACCATCCCTTAAAAGTGCCTTTACCTTCCAAGAGGATTCCCTTAACTTTAAGGGCATATCCCTCAAAGCCTCTACATCAAAGCCCTTACATTTAAAACCTTTATTACGTAAGCCTTCCTCGATCCTGTCGGTATCAGCTCGAGGGTCCTCTAAGAGAGGTGGAGAAAGTTCAATCTCGAAGGTTTTCACATTGGGGTTTAATTCGACTTCCCTTTCTAACCCCTCGATTTGCAACCGATAGTTATGAGCTAATGACTCCAAAGGTACATAAACTGTAAGGGATCCCTTTGGCTTTAGTTGACAGGCAAGCCTCCATCCTCTTTGTATTTCCGGAAGGGTAAAATGTTCGCTCTCACTAGAAGTTAACTCAGAAGCAGGGCCTTTTAAAACTCTCACTTTACAGCTACCGCATAACCCCATCCCCCCACATACGCTTAATATTTGAATACCTGCTCCCTGAGCACATTGAAGAAGAGTTTGCCCCTCCTCACAAACGATTCTTTTACCTAGAGCTTCAAATTCTATAATGAAAGTCTTATTACTCATCTTTACGGTAAGGACACTGGTCATGTAGTTTACAAATTTTACACATCTCCCTCTTATTCGCCTTGATGAGGTTCTCTCCTATTCCAATTAAGGCAGTAAAGGACTTCCTCGGAACCAACATCCCTCCCTTTGTAATAGAAAGCCCAATTTTCCCCACTGGAAGCCTCGCAACTATTTCCTTCTGAGCCTCGATCGGTAAACCAGACATACCCGGACTCACTGGTGTTCCCGTTTTAAAGCCCTCTTCTCGAACAATCGAATTTATAAACTCCCATGCCTCATCAAGTAAAACCTCTACCGCGGCACTTCCTATCTCATCTAATAAAAGGGCTTTAAGCGGGGTACTCTCTCGAAAAAGTTCCTCCACACGTTTTTCCAGGTAAGGACCAATAGTACCAGCTAGAAGGGCTACTTTCCTAACCCCCTCAAAAGAAAAGCAAGGTGATTGGGCCTCCCATTCCAAGGCCCAATCACCCTCAAAAACTATCCTGTCCTTCTTTACTCCCTTTATATTGTAAAACTCATAAACTACCTTTGGTCTTATAAACCCCTTCGCTTCTTCCAGAAGCGTCTCAGTTAACCCCTTTACTTCATCTCCCTTCTTAGCCCTTACTCTACTTTTTACCTCCTCCAGATCCGGCGTTATCTTTAATCTCAGCCAGGGCATTCAAAACACCGATTTCTGGTCTTATCGGTATACGCCATATTCCTTGGCAAATTCAACCATTGCCTTCACATTCTCTGGCTTTGCTTCATCGAAGAAGGCCCCATTTGTCAGGATAAACCCTCCACCATCCGCACAAGTATCTATGAGTTTTTTCACATATTCCTTAACCTGTTCAGGAGTCCCAACAGCTAATAGATCCGTGGGAACGTTACCCGCAATACAAGCTGAATCGCCCAGAATCTTCTTCGCTTGAGCCATCTCAGTCTGATCGAACATCCACACGACCTTACCCTTAGGTAAGTCCTTTATGACCTCGAGTCGGGAATTGAACCCTCCTTCAGCCACAAGGAAGGGTATGCAACCTTCATCTATGAGACCGAGGATCACCTTCTTTAAAGTCGGCCAATAGAATGTCTTAAACTGTTGATCCGACATAAAACCATCAGCTCCTTTATGAAGGGGCATAAATACTAATGGAATACCGTTCTGTTTCGCAGCCTCGGCCCCCATTTTTATCATTATGGGAACCAAAGCTTCCACAGCTTTAAGTACCTTCTCGGGCTGTCGGTACATGTCAATGATTATTCCCTTGGTTCCTCTTAGGGTATCCCCAACTGTATCGAAAGGAGCCTTACACCCACCTCCCGCCAAAAGGGGAAAACCAGAGGCCATGATCTCCAGGTTCCATCCGACTACTCCCTGAATCCACTTAAGGACCTCGGCACCTGCTTCAGCCATAACCTTTAATGCCTCCTGCACCGGTGGAAGAGCAAAGGGTATAAAATGAACGGCTGAAAAGGTGGGATAGAATTCGAGCACGTAAGTAGGTGGTGAAAGCAAGGATAAACCTTTGAGTGATCCGAAGGCCCGCGGAAAATATACGGTAAGAAAATAATAGGTAGGATCAGTAATCAGAGCATCGTATTCGTCAGCTTTCATGTACTCATCTTCCACCGCCTGATAACATTGATTAGGACCAACCCCATGGCCAGGCCACCTGTAAACCTTGTAATCCACAATATCATAAAACTTTCCGGGACCAGGTCCCATACATCCCATTGTGGCATCGGGTTGGAAATCCAATACAAACTTCTTAAAGGCAGCGAAACATTTCTCATAATCGTACATGGCCTCCTGAACGGTTATACCATAATAGTAAACTGGAAACATATTAGGTAGAGGCAAAACCGGCACCCGGTCGGGGGTCTTCTTCAACTGTATTGCGTCCACTAGCCGCTGGACACGAGCTTTATATTCTGCCTCGGCTTCGGGGGTTTTAAACTTCAAATCCTCCCCTTGAGGATCTTTCGGCGAAAGCCACCTTTGAATCAAAACCTCCTGTCTCTCCTCAGGGGTCATTTCTTCCCATTTTTTCTCCATTTTCCTTACCTCCTTTTAAAATTTTATGAAGCCCCCACCCAAGCCTTCGCCAAACTCACAGCGGCCATGGCGTCTTTCCCATAAGCATCAGCTCCGGTATACTTTCTCACCTCATCGGTAACCTGTCCTCCACCTATCATAACCTTTACTTTATCCCTTAAACCTGCCTCTTTCAAAGCCTCTATAGTCCTTTTCATCGAATCGAAAGCCAAAGTCAGAAATCCGCTTAAACCCAAAATTGGCGCTTGTGTCTCTTTCACTTTTTCCACAAACCTCTCCGGTGGTACATCTACACCCAAGTCATAAACCTCAAAACCGTTTACCTCTAACATAAACACCACAATGTTTTTGCCTATATCATGAATATCACCAGCCACAGTACCTATAACGATTTTTCCTAATTTTTTAGCCTCGGTAGTTTGACTTATCAGTGGCTTAACCATCTCAGTAATCTGTTTCATTATCTCGCCTGAGTAAATGAGATCGGGGATAAAGTACTCCCCAGTTGCAAATCGATTGCCCACGATTTCGAGCCCTTTTCGCGCTTCCTCAAGAATTTTTAACGGATCCTCTCCCCCGTTAAGTCTATCTTTTACGATCTTCAAGGCTTCCTCTTCTTTTAGATCTGCAATTGCCTCTACCAAATCCATCATCTCTTCACCTCCCTATTCCCATTTGAATTTAACTAAAGGCAATTCCTCGTCCATTGACCATTCTTGAGCAGAACCATCATATAACTTTACGTTTGGATACCCTAAAACCTCACTCAGAATATACCACAGGGTGCTCCCATACCCCCTACCCCACAGTAAACTATGATCTCTTTTCCTTGAGATGGTTCACCTATAAGTTCTTTCACCATTTCCTTAATCAACTCCGTATCCTTATACATTCCGTAGTCCTTCGTCAGATTCCACAACCATGGAGTTGGAAGATTTTTAGCCGTAGGAATATGCCCAGGTCTTGGAGCCCAAGGTTCAACCTTCACTCCAAAATAAACATCAGGATCCCTACCATCAATGATAATGGCTTTTCCAATCTTTTCCTTTACTTCATCCTTTGTAATAAACATATCATTTCTCAATGAACCTTCATACTTCACAGGCTTAGGCACGGCCTTCACCTTGGAAACCGCCTTTCCTTCCCATTTCCACCGGTCAAATCCACCATCAAGAATAGCCACATTCTTAACTCCAGCATAAATCAACGTGATAGCTACCCTAGTGGCGTTCGCCATAGCATAAGGAGCCATCGGATCAGTAGTACGCCCAACTATTACGACCTTTGAATCTTTGGTAATCCCTGCCTTTCCCAGCGTATTAAAAAGTTCTTCGGCAGGTGGCAATTCCAATAAAAGCCCATCCTTCATAACAATCCACGCAGAAACCGGTACCTCAAAAGGAACATTTATGGCTCCAGGAATGTGCCCTTTTGCATATTCTTCTGCACTTCTTATGTCAAGAATCACCAGATTAGGATCAACAATATTAACGCCAAGCCAATCCGCACTAACAATGGGATCTATTTCGCGTTGAGCTTGAGCTGAGGGGACAAAAATACTAGCCATCATTACCACCAAAAATACTCCCAATACCGTTAATTTTGCAAATTCTCCTTTCATCTTTACACCTCCTTCCTAAAATTTTTCCAAATGAATTAAAATCATCATTTGCATCCCTAGATAGGCCTTTTTAATTAATTCTGACTCAAGAAGCTCCTCTCTTGTCCCCTCCATTACAATTCTTCCGTTCTCAAGGACATACCCCCTATCTGCGATTTCAAGGGCCAAATTCACATTCTGTTCGACCAATAAAACTGAAATCCCCTTTTCCGGTAAACTTTTACTGACTTTCATCATCTCCATTATCACCAATGGTGCCAACCCATAGGAGGGTTCATCGAACATGCACAACTTCGGTTTCGACATAAGCCCCCGTCCTATGGCCACCATTTGACGTTCCCCTCCGCTTAGGGTTCTGGCAAGCTGTCTTTCTCGTTCTTTAAGCCTTGGGAAAAGGGAATAAACCTTTGGGAATTCTTTATGCTTTTCCCTCCAAGCCCTTAGAGGAAAAGCTCCCATGTCGAGGTTTTCCTTAACATTCATATCCAGAAACAACTTCCCGCCTTCGGGCACTTGAGCTATTCCTAACTCCACAATCTTATGGGGCGGAAGCCCATCTATTCTCTGTCCCATAAACTCGATGGCGCCTGAAACAGGCCTTATAAGACCCGAAATGGTGTTCAAAAGCGTAGTCTTACTCGCTCCATTGGCCCCTATAAGGGCGACAATCTCCCCTTCCCTTACTGTAAGCGAAACATCCCACAATACTTGAATCTTTCCATAAAAGACGTTTATGGCATTTACGCGAAGCATACCCTTTCTCCTAAATAAACCTCTATAACCTTTGGATTAGAACAAACCTCTTCAGGAGAACCCTCCGCGATCTTTTCTCCATAATGAAGCACCATAACCCCTTCGCATACATTCATAATAGCCTTCAAAACGTGCTCTATCATGAAGACCGTGATACCCTTTTCCCTTATGGCCTTAACTAACTTTATAGCTTCCGAAGTCTCCGTGGGATTAAGCCCCGCCATAAGCTCATCAAGTAATATCACCTTGGGCATCGTGGCTAAAGCCCTCGCTACTTCTAAACGTTTCTGAAAAAAAGCAAATCTTTCGCCAAAACGCCTTCCATCCCTTTGAGCCCACAGAATTCAATGGCTTCTTCGGTAAGCGCTCGCCTTTTGGAACCTTCTTTTCCCCCGAATACGGCCGCCAAATACACGTTTTCAAAAACCGTCATATTCCCAAAAACCTTTACATCCTGAAAAGTCCTAGCAATCCCCATACGAGAAATCTGATGGGGTTTAAGGCCACTTATCTTGACCCCCTCCAGTAAGATCATCCCTCTATCGGGCTTGATAGCCCCTGATATAAGATTGAAAAGAGTAGTCTTCCCTGCACCATTTGGACCTATGAGCCCAAAAATCTCACCTTTCTCGACTTTAAAATCTACATTATTTACAGCCACTAACCCACCAAACGCTTTCATCACTCCTCTTCCTTCCAAAATACTCATTTTCAACTCCTATTCCTTTTGATTAAGTTAATCCTTAACAAACCTATTAACCCTTCTGGCATATAGACAATTATAAAAATCATATAAAAATCATTAACAAACCAAATAAAAGCATATAATAGTATGGAATTTTTGTAGTAAGTACTTCTTGCAAATAACTAAATATAAATGCACCAATAATAGGGCCATATATTTCTCGCATCCCACCAAAGATTGCCATAAAAATTGGAATAAAAGAATATAATGGATTAAAGGCAATTTTGGGGTCAATATACGTTAATCTTGTCGCCATTATCGATCCACAAGCACCAACAAAAGCAGCACTTAACGCATAAACCAATATTTTAATGCGTGTAACATTAACTCCACTGTGTTCTGAAGCTATTTCATTATCTCCTATACTTTTCAGTGCCATTCCGTATTTAGATTTATTAAGAATATACATGACTAATAATAAAATAATACTTAAAATATACATTATGTAATAAACCGTAACATTTCCTAATGTAAATACAATTCTACCCGTTGTACCTTTAATATTTGTTTCATACCACAACACAAAATAAAGTAATAACTCAACAAAACTAAAAGTAAACATCGCAAAATATATACCTTTCAATCTCAAAGTTATTGTTCCTATTAACAAAGCTAAAAGAAAACCAACCATCGCACCCATTAAAACTATCATTATCACTGGAAGCTTAAAACTTAAAACTGCAGCCGTGTAAATACCGGCACCAAAAAAGCAGCCGAAGCCAAAGAAATGTAGCCAGTTGGCCCCGAAAACATGACCCAACTTAAGGTAAGTACCGCATACATGAAGATATTGCTAAAAAGAACCACCATATAAGGAGTACCGAAATAAGGTAAAAGACCAAAAAGAGCCAAAAGAAGTAAAATTATCGCCACCTTTTTGAAGCTCATCACCCCTATCTCCCCATAAGTCCCGTTGGTTTAATTAACAAAAGTAACGTGAATAGCAAATAATAAGCTACAAGAGTCAATCCAGGCTCAACATAAGACATAATACTTCCTATAATCCCTAAAATAAAACCTCCTATAAGGCTACCTGTTATACTACCTAAACCACCAAGTACTATCACTATTAAAGCTATAACTGTGTATTCCAAACCCATTGCAGTATGGATACTATACATCATACTAACGAGACAACCTGCAATACCTGCAAGCATAGCACCTAAGGCAAAACATAAACTAAGAACAAAATCTATATTTACCCCCACAATAGCAGCAGTAGCATTTTGGGAAGCAGCTCTTATGGCTTTTCCGGTTCGGGTTTTGGTCAAAAATAGATAAAAGAGAAGACTTATACCCAAAGCGTAAAACAAGGTTATCAAACGATTTGTACCGAATACCGCGCCTCCTATATTAACAGGCACCGCCAAGTAACTATATCCCTTAAGTCCACCTCCCCATAACAACATGGCAAGGTTTTGTATTACAAATTGAAGCCCAAAACAAGCCATTAAGGAATTACCCTTGTAAACCGAAATGGAGGGAGAGATCCTCCTTAAGCGAGAAAATAAACTCCAATCTATTAAATACCCCAAAATAAAAAGTACTCCTCCTACTAAAGAGAAAGTAATAAGAGGACTTATTTTGAAAAAAAGTATAAAAACTCCACGTAATGAAAGCACCAACCATTAAAAATTCACCATGGGCGATATTAAGTACTCTTCCTACCCCATATTGCATGCTTAATCCGACAGCCACTATGGCATAAATACCACCCATTAAAAACCCCCCGATTATCACATTCAGCAACGTCACCATCTTCCTTACTCTCCGTTCTCGAGTCGAATTATCTTTGGTGGGGACGGGCCTTAAAAACCCGTCCTTTTTTTAAAAGTTACTTTTTCTTAGGCCAGGCTGGTTTTGGGTAAAGTGGTTTGGCTGTCCTCTTTGGACTTTTGTCTATGACCTCAAATACGCCTTTTTGCCACTGCCCTATCTCCCCCGGGTGGCATTCCTTAGCTAGCATTTGATTTTTGTCATACCAATAAGGACCAAGGGCCGTGTCGAATTTGGTCGTAGCCATGATATCCCTTATGACTTTTTGGTCGAGTGTTCCGGCCTTCTCTATGCATTTTTGAAAATGTTGTAAAGAAGACCAATAGTAAAGAGCACCCCAATAATCTGGTTCCACCCCGTAATACTGCTTGTGCAATTTGACTAACTCAGCAGCTCCAGGTGAAGTTTTGGCGTTCCAAGCACCTCCACCCATAACACCTTCCACCACATTTGCTCCAAAATTATCACGATAAATCACAGGATCATAAGGACCGACACTCATCCATATGGCGTTAAAGTTTATATCTGAAGCTATAGCCTGTTCCGTTATAGCGATAACTTCAGGAGGATAACAAGCTGCCAAAAAGGCATCGACACCGAGTCCCTTCGCCTCCTTAAGGAAAGGAGTAAAATCCTTTGTCACATCAGGTGGGAAGGACTTCATCATCTTTATCTGAATTCCGGCTTCTTTAAAATAAAGAGCTAATATACTCCCGTATTCTACTCCATGAAGGTCACCCCTGTATATCATAGCAACACTTTTAACTCCGACTTCCTTGAAGATCTCGGCCAAAGCAGGGCCTTGGGTTTCCGAGAAGTTAAGGACTTGGAAGAAGTAAGAAAGCTTTAACTCTTTTAGTTTGGCAGCACCACCTGGTCCACCGATGAGAATGTAACCGTATTTGTTACATATGTTCGCAGCAGCATACAGCCAAGCTGTTCCCCAAGGAGGAAGCACAAAATCCACCTTATCCTCCAGAATCAGTTTCTCCAAAAGCTTAGTGTCTTTCCGATGTCGGTTTCGTTGTCATAGACCTTCCATTCTATAGGTAACTTTTTACCGTATTGTTTTACATAAATCCCACCTGCTTTATTAACTTCCTTAACCCACATCTCATAAATAGTTCCACCGGAAATCTTCGCCGCAGCTGCTCCCGGTCCGGATAAAGGCCATGCTTGACCAATCACAATTTTATCCTTAGCACATACCTTTCCCGGCAAAACCGAGAACATCAGGACCAACGAAAGCATTAAAATACCGTATTTTACAAATGCTCTAATACTCATCTCGCACCTCCTTTCAATTTTTCATTATTAATTATCCGCCTATTAATGGATTAATAAATATTAAACTTTCACCTTCAGAAAGTTTATGATCCGCTTCTTCCTCATATTGCAATACCCGATTTTTTAAAATTATGACAACCTTTTTGCTTTTTAAAAGCTCCTCAATATCAATTCCAACCTTTTCCGAAAGTTTTTGTACTACATATTTCACTGTACTATTATCTGGTAAAGAAATTTCCAATGTTCTTTCTGTATGTGGCAAAACCTTCCGGAATTGAAGGGCCGAAAGCACCGCTTTTACGGTCACCTTACCAGATCCTCTATGCCTATTTGTGAGAGCTTATCTTGAGTAGGATATCCATCCTCACTTATTCCGCGAATAGAATAGTAAATCTTCAAAGTTTTCTGGATATTAGGCACAAAGCCTCCCGTTCCGCCTCTCTTCAAAGGTCTGAGTATAACCTGAGGCAATTTTTCGTGCTCTTTACTCATACCGAGCTTAAGGTTCAACATCCGTTTAAGCATAAAGCTTTTCTCACCAAGTGCCACTATATCCTGAGGTCTAACCTCCTTACCGGTTATAGCTGAGTAAAAAGCACAAAGATCGTTTATGTCAAAAATACCAAGCATACATATCACACCAGAATTCAAAACTTCTTTGGCATTCTGATGATTTACCGTCATCTTCACCTTCTCTTCGCTTTCTTCAAACCTATCAGTAGGTACAACACCTATTTCAGGTATAGGAGCAGCAGCTATATCAACCGTGAAGTAATCGGAACGCATATGACAGGCTCCTCTTATCCCTGTGGCGTAACATAGGGCTTGCATGCTAAAAGCCCGAGGATCGTGCATCGGTATCTCAAGCCCTTTTACACAAGCTGCCTCTTCGGGATCAATCCCAAGCCTCTGAGCCATCCTTAAAGTTCCTTCCGCAATAAGATCACCAAGACCCTCCCTAAAAGCTACACTTCTCAAAACCTCAATCGCTCTTTTTCCATTTCCCCATTGGACACCATCTTTAAGCACTCCCTTTTCGCTTAAATACATGGCAAAACCAAGGCTAACCCCTGCCGAGATAGAATCCATACCCATTTCGTTGCAGATGTGGGTGAGATCGAGAATGTAATCGAGGTCATAAATGCCTAGGGTTGAACCAAGCGAACCAATAGATTCATACTCCATCTTGACTCCTCTTACCCGGTGGCCACATATAACTGAGCAAAGGGCACATCCTTCGTTTTCTACCTCATAATTTTCTATCAAGGCTTCACCGGAGATCTTGAAGGCAGGAAACACACCTTCCTGAAAATACTTTGCCGGAGTGTCACCAAGCTCATATCCTTGAGTGGTATACATAAGGGTACCATAAGTGTGCCACAGTTCTTTACCAGGGTTTGCGTTTATTTTCTCGAGACACTGCGAATAAAGCTCCTTCACTCTGTTTGGATCAGCAGCCTCAGGTAACCCCTTCTCACCAATAACCGCTATGCCTTTAAGTTTTTCGATCCCATTACCGCACCCATACCGGTACGTCCAGCTGCTCGATGGTTCTCATCCATTATGCTTGCAAACCTGACCGACCTTTCTCCAGCAGGACCTATGCACATAACCCTAGCTTTCTTGTCGGTTTCTTCCTTTACCTTTTCGGCGGTCTCGGAGACGGATTTACCCCAAAGATGATCTGCGTCCCTAAATTGGACTTTACCTTCCCTCAAAACAAGGTAAGTGGGCTTTGAAGCTTTGCCCGTTATGATCAAAACATCAACGCCAAACCTTTTCAGCTCTACCCCGAAAAAAACCACCGACCGTGGATTCTCCCCAAAGCCCCGTAAGAGGTGATTTTCCACAAACAGCATGCCTCCCAGAAAAAGGAGAAAACCCCGTAAAGGCCCCGGTTACAAAAGCCAAAGGTGCCTCAGGGGAATAAGGGTCAAGATCAGCATTCAGCCTTTTATAAAGAAGAGCTGCTCCTAAAGCGCAACCTCCTACAAAGGCCTCAAGCAACCTCTCCGGGATCTCTACCTCTTTGAAACTCTTTGCAGTAAGGTCAACCTCTAAAACCTTTCCATGGTATCCCTTCATGTTAGACCCTCCCATAATACATGTCTTCAACAAGCTGTTTCACTTCCTCATAGGAAGGCTGTCTCGGTGCCATAGGACCAGTTGGATCTTTAAGGATGTACCGGACCAAAAGATCCAACTTTTCACCAAAATCCTTCTCCCCTATCCCAAGGTCTTTAATGGTCAAAGGCGCTTCTACTTTCTTATAAAAATCAAAGAATAAAGCGATCAAATTGCTCAACACCTCTTTCGGTTCCCCTTTTATACCAAGCTCTTCAGCCAAGGAAAGGTATTTGTCGTCAACTTCTGCGTAAAACTTAATCACATAAGGAATAGTAACCCCACAGGCCATACCATGATGGATTCCGAATAATGTACCTATATTGTGAGCTACCCCATGAGTTGTTCCCACTCCTCCGTTGGAAAAGGCAGCACCTGCTAAGGTAGCAGCAATTTGGGTCCTCAACCTTAACTGGGGATTGTTAGGCCTCTCTAAAACCTGAGGTAAGTATTTAAAGATCATCTTTATGGCCTTTATCGCGAAGGCATCTGAAATTGGATTGCTGGAACGACATAAGTAGCAGTCTACCGCGTGAGAGAGGGCATCCATAGCTGTACCAAGGGTTAGAGTCTTAGGCATCCTCATGACAAACCTGGGATCTAAAACGGCAAAATCTGGATATACCTCAGGATGAAGGACACCCTCCTTTCGCGGAGGACTGTGAGTTTCATCATGAACCACAGCCACATTTGTGGCTTCAGAACCGGTACCTGCAGTAGTAGGTATACAGGCCAAAAGGGCCTTCTTTCTTAACCCTAACGGCTTCATGGCATCAACGGCAGCAAGGTTTGCATCAGGAATCTCGTACAAAATCCAACTCACTTTCGCCGTATCCATCACGCTTCCGCCACCTACCGCCACAATAAGATCAGGCCCGAATTCCTCCATCTTCTTCGCTATATCCTTTGGCACATGAAGCGGAACCTCAGGTTCGGTCTCATCAGTGGTTTGAACGACGATCCCTACTCCATTTAACGACTTTTCCACCATATTAGCCAAAGACCTCACGCCTTTATCGGTTACAATAAAAGCCTTTCTCCTTCCCAGCTGCGCCATTGAACCAACAAAAAACTGAAGCCCCGCAAGGCCATAAAAGATCTTCGGTAAACAAAAAGCATTTAGTAAAAGCTTTGACTCAGGGGCATTGAAGGTAGTAACCACTGTTCGCAAAACAGGAATATCCATTGGCCATGTAATGGCTTCTTTTTCCCCCATTTTACCCTCCCCGATCGTACTGGTTGTTTTTTTATCATAAAGCGTTTTTTTTTTGTCAATGTATATAATTGCAACTCTTTTCACCTAGGGAACCACTGCGTTTGGTGTCCTTTTTGCACTCCTGCGGAAAGAACTCTCTCGTACGGAGGGCTTTTCTTTTAATCCTGACTGTGACCATCCATAACATCCCTGAAGTCCTAAATATTGGCGTTTCATTTAGAGCCCTTACGCCTCAAATGTAAAAACGCAACTAATAAGCGCATTAACCCTTGCCCTTGGGAAGGCATCCAGAGCCCCGGAAGCATTAACGGTTTCGTTGCCTTTAAGGAGGGGAGGACTTACGGCAAAAGGAAGTTTCTTCTTCGGCCAGCTCTCAGAACCTTTCGAACCAATGGTTGCCCTTTTAGGGGTAATATTAATAATGCATCCACTTTTGCCTTACGCTCTTGGATTTGCAGCGGGAGCTATGATCTTTGTAGTGATGGGAGAGATAACACCTGAATCGCGGAACGAAAGGCATTCGGAGGAAGCCACATTTGGGGCAATAATAGGCTTTGCCCTCATAATGACACTTGACTTATATTTTAAAAGATGAACTTGGGGCATAAGGTAGAAGAAGGGATTTTCCGGGTGAGGATCCCTATTGAAGGGTCTCCTTTAAAGGAAGTTAACGCCTATTTAATTGTTTCGAGCAAAAAGGTTCTAATCGTTGATCCTGGACCAAATTATCCCCCTTTGTCTTGAAATCCTACGTTTGGCCTTAAAAGAGAGTGAAGTCGATAATAAGGAAAAAGAGGTATTTGTCACGCATTTTCATTTGGATCATGTTGGACTTTGTGCCAAGTTGGAGGGAATGGTTTCAAGTTTTTTCTCAACGAAATTGAAGCTCAAATCATCAAAGAGAAACTTGATGAAAGGCAAAAAGAAGCTTTAAAACTTATGAAACAACATGGTTTCCTCGAGAACGAACTTGAGGCCTTAAAAATTTATCACCCAGCCAAGGCTTTACCCCCTTCCTTCCAAGCTTTCACCCGGTTAAAGAGGGCTATAAGTTACTTTCCGGCGAAACGGAACTTATGGTTATCGAAACACCCGGACATTCGCCAGGCCATTGTTGTCTTTACGAACCAAATAAAAGGATACTTTTTTCGGGGGATCATCTTTTAAGGGAAATAACGCCAAATGTAAGCCTATGGTCAGAAGAAGTGGATGTACTTAACTTATATCTAACAAACTTAAAAAGATTCACAGAGTTAGAGGTAAAAGTAGTACTGCCCGGACATGGGGACCCCTTTTCGGAATTCGAGAAAAGGATATACGAACTCGAAAGACACCATGCCGAAAGGTGTGACGAAATCTTAAATCTTGTAAAAAAAACCATCCTCTTACAGCCTATGAAATTGCTTCCTTGATGAGATGGGATGTTAAAGAAAAATGGGATGATTTGCCAACATTTCAAAAGTGGCTTGGCGTATCGGAAGTGTTAGCCCCTCTGACCTACCTTGAAAGGCAGAAAAAAATTAAAAGGATGAGGAGCAAGGACTATTACCTCTGGACCGCTTAATCTAATAAAGCTTCAATCCAAGGTAAAACTTGAGGATACCGAAAGTGACTTAAGCTCATCGCTCCGGAGGGACAATTGGCTGCACAAGCCCCGCATCCCTTACAAGCGGCCTCAATTACTTTCATCCTTTTTGATCTCTCGTCATAAAGGATAGCGTTGAAATTACAAGTTTGCTCACATAGTCTACATTTGGCACACACTTCTTGATCGATCTTTGCGACAAGGGGCTCTTTTATCACCTTTTGGAGATGAAAAACCCTTGTGGCCCTTGAAGCTGCCCCATGGGCTTGGGCTATGGTATCCACCAAGTCCTTTGGTCCTTGACAGCACCCTGCCAAAAATATCCCCTCAGAAAACGTATCCAAAGGACCAAGTTTAGGATGAGCCTCAAGGTAAAAACGATCGCTCGAAGTGGAAAGGAAAAGCTTTCTTCCAAGTTCATCAGCACCTTTCGGGGGATCCATCCCTACGGCCAAAATTATCATATCAACTTGTAGCTCTTCAGCTTTTTGTAAAAGGGTATCTTCATACTTTATACAGAGCTTGTCATTTTTCGGATAAATTTCACCAGGATTAGCCCGAACGTAAAGAACACCTTTTCTCTGTGCCTCCTCATAAAGCTCCTCATATCCTTTTCCAAAGGTCCTCACGTCCATGTAAAACACATAGACCTTAGTATCCGGGAACCTTTCCTTTAAAAGTAAGGCCTGTTTCGCCACTACTGTGCAGCAGACCCTTGAACAATAGGTCCGTCCAAGCGTCTGGTCCCTTGAACCCACACATTGAATAAAAGCGACGGCTTTTGGAGCTTCGCCTCCTAAAAGTCCTTTGTCGTATAATTGTTCAAAGTCAACAGTTGTCAAAACTTGGGGATATTTTCGGTAACCAAACTCAGGCTTGAGCTCCGCATCAAAGGGCGAAAATCCAGTGGCTACAATGATGCTGCCGACTCTTTCCTCCACAACCTCTTGTGAGTTCAGTCTGATCTTGACATAAAAATCGCCTTGAAACCCCGATATTTCCTCCACTTCACTTTGAAGGTATATTTTCACATTGGGCCTTGAGGCCAATTCCTTAATTCTATCCTCCACATACTCCCTTACCGAAATCAATTTGGGAAACCCTAAACTAATCCTTCTTCCCCATCCCCCAAGTTTCTCCTCTCTTTCCACCAAAATAACCCGAAATCCGGCCTCGGAAATATCAAGAGCAGCAGTTATACCCGCTATTCCACCCCCTATTATCAAACAGGAGGGCACAACGGGATATTCTAATTGGAAAAGTGGTTCGAGGAACCTCACCCTCCACACCGCTGCTTTTATCAGCTTAAAAGCCTTCTCGGTAGCTTGCTCTTTATCCTCCGTAACCCAAGAACAGTTCTCTCTTATGTTTACTTGCTGATAAAGGAACGGATTTAAACCCGCTTCGCTTACACACCGCCTGAAGGTTTTCTCATGCATTGTGGGGGTACAAGAAGCCACAATGACTCTATCCACGAGGCCTTCCTGCAGGTCTCTTTTTATCATCTCTTGGCCTTGTTCTGAACACATGTATTTTTCATGTCTAACTATAGAAACCCAATTCAATTCCCTAACCTTTTTCGCCAATTCTTCCACATCAAGATATCCCGCGATGTTCCTACCACAATGGCAGATGTAAACTCCTATCCTTTTACCTCTTTTCATTTCTTCTCCTCACAAATTAAAGCCAAAGCCTTAGCCGCTGCTCCAGAAGCATGGGCGACAGTATCGCTTATGTCCTTGGGAGCTTGACAACATCCAGCGAGAAATATCCCTTCCCGAGTGGAGAGCACGGGATCCAACGGCGTCATTTCTTGGAAAAACCCATTCTCGTCAAGTTTGAGACCAAGAATGGAAGCCAATTCTTGAACACCACAGGAGGGTTCAAAGCCTGTAGCTAATATGACCACATCTGTCTCAAGCTCATAGGGTTCACCCAAAAGGGTGTCTTCACCTCTCACGATTAAAACGCCATCACGTTCATGTATTTCTGAGGGAATACCTCGGCGATAAAGAATTCCCTTCTTCTGAACCCTTTCATAAAGTCCTTCATAGCCCTTTCCATAGGCCCTGACGTCCATATAACAAATAGTCACTTGAGCATCAGGGATCCTCTCTTTTACCTCGTAAGCTTGTTTGGCCGTATACATACAACAAACCCTTGAACAATATGGATGATTAACGGTCCGATCCCTTGATCCAACACATTGAATAAACACGAACCTCTTGGGCACTTTTCCTTCTATTTTTATCTCCCCTCCGGTTGGACCAGAAGATGACATAAGCCTCTCAAGCTCAAGGCCTGTCAGCACCCGAGGTGAACGTCCATAAAGAAACTCCGGCTTCTTTCTAGGATCGAAAAGAGTAAAACCGATGGCTACAATGATTGATCCTACTTCAATCTCCAAAAGTTCCTCTTTCATATTGTGATCGATAGCCTTCTGTTCACAAGCTTTAACACACATTAAGCATTCGCAACATATCCCACAATTAAGGCACCTCTTAGCTTCCTCTACCGCTTCCTCTTCTGATAGAGAAACTGCTACCTCGTTGAAATCCCTTACCCTCTCAATGGGACCACGCTTTTTGGGCCTATGTCGAGGTATGGCGAGGAACTTCCTTTCGGGTAAGGAAGCCCATTGTGCTTTGACCTTTTTACGGTCGACCTCTAAGTTCTCACCTCTTAAGAACCTGTCGATAGATATGGCGGCCTCATGCCCTTGCGCTATGGCATCAACTACAAAGCGAGGGCCAGTAACCACATCGCCTCCAGCAAAAACATCTGTCAAGGACGTCCTTAAGGTTATCGGGTCCACCTCCAATAAGCCTTCCTTGGTGAATTTTAAGCCCTCTTTTTCAGCCCATTTAACGTCTGAAGTCTGACCTATAGCCAGAATTATTGTCCTTGCTTCGAGCTCGAACTCCGAACCCGGAATAGGGATCGGTTTTCTCCGACCAGTTTCATCAACCTCGCCGAGTTTAATGCGCTGAAGTTTAACTCTCCTGACCTTACCCCTTTCTCCTATAAATTCTATTGGGTTAACCAAAAAAACAAACTTCACCCCTTCTTCTTCCGCTTCCCATATTTCTTCAGGTGAAGCGGGCATTTCCTCACGAGATCTTCGATAGAGGATATAAACATCCTTCACCCCAAGCCTCAGCGCACTTCTAGCTGCATCAATAGCCGTATTTCCACCTCCAATTATCGCAACGGGTCCTTCAATGAGGGGTTTTTTACCAAGGTTTACCCCTTTAAGAAAATCCAAAGCCATATAAACCCCATCGAGATCACTTCCTTTCACCTCGAGTCTCCTACCCAAAGGAAGACCCACTGATAGAAATATGGCCCTATATCCTTCTTTGCGAAGCTGATCCAACGTGATCTCCTCTCCTACCTTAACGCCGGTCTTAAGTTCTACTCCTAGATCCAGAATCCTCGCTATGTCATATTCCACTATTTCCCGAGGCAATCTATAACTGGGAATCGCTTGAGTGAGCATGCCACCAGGGAGAGCGTGGGCCTCGAAAATCGTTACTGGATAACCCATAAGAGCCAAATCCCTTGCGCAGGTCAATCCCGAAGGGCCAGATCCCACCACTGCGACCTTTGGTTTGGAGGGATCCACTGTATTCCTGGGCAAATTGGCTCCTCCCCTCTCCCTTACCCAATCACTTACAAATCTCTTTAGGTCATTTATTCCTACTGAGTCGTCAATTTTTAAACGATTGCAAGCACCTTCACAGGGATGATAACAGACCCTTCCGCAGACGCCTGGCAAGGGGTTCTTTTCCCAAATAAGCTCATAGGCTTCTTTGAACTTACCTTGGGAAATAAGGGCTACATATCCTTGAACGTTAACTCCTGCGGGACAGGTTAATCCGCAAGGCGGTCTTTCAAGTTTGCTTATAGCCATGGCATTGGGAATGGCCTGGGGGTATGCTTTATAAATGGCCTTTCTCAAGGAAAGGCCTTGCTCAAACTCATTGGGTATTGAGACTGGACATACGTTGACGCATTCGCCACAGGCATTGCACTTGGTAGGATCTACAAAGCGAGGCTTTCTTCTTATGGTGACCTTGAACTCGCCGGCTTCTCCTTCTACTTTTATTACCTCCGAATTTGTCAAAAGGGTGATGTTAGGATGCTGGCCTACCTCACTAAGCTTCGGAGAAATGGTACACATGGCACAATCATTGGTGGGAAAGGTCTTGTCCAGTTGAGCCATATGTCCACCGATCCAGGGGCTGCGTTCAACCAAGTAAACGCGATAACCGGCATCCCCTACATCAAGGGCTGCTTGCATGCCAGCTATCCCACCCCCTATAACCAATACAGCCGGAACCACCATCTTACTTCTTCCTCTCCTTCAACTTGTTCAAAAGATTAGGGATAACTTGAAGGACATCCCCCACAATCCCGTAATGGGCCACATTGAAAATAGGCGCCTTGGGATCTTTATTTACCGCTATTATCATCTGAGCCCCCTTCATACCTGCCACATGTTGAAAGGCACCACTTATCCCAAGGGCTATGTAGACTTTGGGTTTCACGGTCTTACCAGAAGTACCGACTTGTCGATCCTTAGGAAGCCATCCTTTATCCACGACAGGTCTGGAACAGGCTAAAACTCCTCCCAAAGCTTTAGCCAATTCCTCAGCTAAGGGGATATTCTCTGGCCCCCCAATCCCCCTTCCTACGGAGACTATGATATCCGCTTGGGTTATATCCACTTCCGCTTTAGGAGCTTCTAAAAAGCCAAGGAACCTCTTATAGGGAAATGGAACAAGAGGAAAAGTTACTTCTTCTTCCTCACCCTTAAAAGCGAGTAGGCCTTGAGGATCGAAGGAACCTGACCGGACCGTAAGGATCACCGTCTCCGATGAAGCCTTTACTTTTGCCGAAAGCTTTCCCCCATAAACCTGTCTTATGGCCCAAACCTCACCGTTTTGAAAACCGAAATCCACTACATCTGTTATGACCCCACAACCGAGGGCTGCCCCAAGTGAAGGAGCTAGGTCCATCCCCTGAGCGGAATGCCCTATAAGAAGGATTTTTGGCTTACGTTGAACGAGAAGCTGGGAGAGTATGTGCTGATAGGGTTCAGAGTTGAACTCGTTTAGGCCCTCAACCTTAACCATGATGAGCTTCGAACAATAAGGGCGCACCTTCTCCTTTAACTCGGAAAGGTTTTCTCCTATCAAAACGGCCTCAACTCCTTCGTCCAATTGTTGAGCCTTCTTTAACATCTCATAGGTTATCTCCCTGATCTCTCCTCTTCGGTGTTCTACTAAAACCATCACCTTCCCCATTAGATCACACCTCCTTTTTCAAAGATCTCTAGAAGTTTTTCGGAAATCTCATCAAGGCTACCTTTAAGGATCTCAGCTCCTTCCCCTACTGGAGGTGGGAAAAGCTCTTCCACTTTGATTTTTGGCAAAACTTCCCCAGGATCAAGCTTAAGGGCACCAAGATCTAAAACCCTTATCTCCTTCTTGGCCACCCTTTTGATCCCCAAAATAGAGACATACCTTGGCTCGTTTATCCCACTCTGAATCGTAAATAAAGCAGGAAGCTCTACTTCTAGTTCTTCTTCCAATCCCCCTTCAAGCTCTCTTTTGACCCTTGCCTTCTTTTCGTAAAGCTCTAAACGAGTGACAAGAGTCACATGGGGAATGGACAAGAGTTCAGCCAAAATCGGCCCCACTTGGGCATAACCGTCATCTTGAGCCTGAACACCTGTGAGGATGAGGTCAAAGGGAATCTCGTTCTCCTTTATCGTTCTGGAGAGAAGTAAAGCGATCACATAGGGATCCATTTCACTTACAGAAGGATCCCATACCCTCAATGCTTCGTCGGCACCAAGGGCAAGGGCCCTTCGCAAAACCTCCTCGTCAACCTCTTTTCCCACCGTTAAAGCGTAAACCTTTCCTCCTGTTTTTTCCTTGATCCTTATGGCTTCTTCCAAAGCATAGTTGTCCCAATCGTTCAATACGTAAGGCAATCCCTCCGTCTTTATGCTTTTACATGAAGCATCCACCTGAAGGTCTATCTCTGCCACATCTGGAACCCTTTTTAAACATACGATGACGTTCATCTCTCCACCTCCAATCCCAGGGCCTCTGAAAGAAGCTCCGCTATATCCTTTACTTGAAGCTTCTCATCAAGGCCCATTGTTTTTAAAGCATCTTCAAGTGTCAAAAGACAGAAAGGACAAGCCGTAGCGATGATATCCACCCCAAGGGCTTCCGCGTCTTTTACCCTTATTTCGCTATTCCTTGTGCCTCTTCCAGTCCCTTCGACCCACATCCTTCCGCCTCCGCCTTCACAACAAAGGCTTATCTCCCTCGATCTCGAAAACTCAAGAAGTTTAAGCTCGGGAATCCCTCTAAGAAGATCCCGAGGAGGATCGTAAATATTGTTTTGCTTACCCAAAAAGCAGGGGTCATGGTAAGCGACCTTTTGAACCAGAGGATTTTTAAAGGGGAGTCTTCCCTCCTCGAAAAGTTCAAGGAAGAATTCCGTGTAATGGTAAACCCTTATGCCCTCAAGCCCGTATTCGTTTTTTAAGGCATTTAAACAATGCGGAGAGGTAGTGACTATCCATTTTACACCACTTGAAAGGATCTTTTCCTTATTCTGCTCCCTCAACTCCTCAAAAAGTCCCTCTTCCCCAAGCCTTCTTATCTCATTACCACAACAGCTTTCCGAAGTCCCAAGAATTCCGAAATCCACTCCTGCGACTTTCATGATCAAAGCAATAGATCTTGAAACCCTCTGAAGCCTTGGATCATAGGAAGGAGCACAACCCACAAAGTATAACCCTTCGCTTTCCTCACCTTTCGTCAAATCCTTCACTTTAATCCCATCTGCCCAATCCGTTCTTTTCTGACGAGCCCTTCCCCAGGGGTTTCCATGCACATAGGTGGCCTCTAAAGCATCTATTACCGTTTTGGGCACACGCCCAAGTTCTACAAGAGTAGCCCTTAGGGCCACAATGACCTCGGAGGGTTCAAGCCCTCTAGGACACCTTAGAGTACAGGTCTTGCAGGTAGTACAATCCCAGATAGCTTCCTTTTTTAATACCTCCTCCTCTCCAAATATTAGCTCCCTCATTATCCTCCTGATGTTAAGGTCAGTTCTTAAGGATACCGGACACCCCCCGGTGCATTTACCACATTGAAGACACGCATAAAGTTCAAAACGTTGAACAAGTTGCATTAAAACCTCCCCAACATCCTTCTTGCTATTATTAATTTCTCTATCTCCTTTGTTCCTTCATAAATCTCAAGCACTTTAGCATCCCTCCAATAATGGGCCACATCGTATTCCTCAAGGATTCCATAACCACCATGAAGTTGAATGGCCTCATCAGCTACCTTAACCGCCACTTCGGCAGCAAACCACTTGGCCATAGATATAAGGGCCGGGTCCACCTCCCCTCGATCCACTTTTGAGGCTGCCCGGTAAAGAAGGCTCCGGGCTGCTTCAGTCATTGTGGCCATTTCAGCGATTTTATGTTGGATCGTCTCAAATGCTGCAAGTGGCTTTCCGAATTGATGCCTCTGCCTCACGTGACTTATGGCCTTTTCCAACGCCCCTTGGGCCGTCCCTACAGCCTGAGCTGCAGCAAGGAGCCTGGTGCGGTTGAAGAACTCCATCAAATAATAAAAACCCCTTCCCTCTTCTCCTATAAGGTTCTCTTTTGGAACCCTCACCCCCTTGAAGGCCACCTCTCCGGTATCCGAACATCGAAGAGACAGCTTCCTTTTGAGTTTCGTTGACTCGTAACCCGACCTGGAGGTCTCAACGATTATTAAACTCAACCTCTCATGCCTTTTAGGCGCATCGGGATTGGTAACGCAGGCCACAATTAGGAAATCAGCCACATTGGCATTGGTTATAAACATCTTATTCCCGGTTATTACGTACTCATCACCATCCTTTTCGGCCCGAGTGGAGATAGAAGCCACATCACTTCCCGCATCGGGCTCTGTCACCGCAACCCCCATACGCATCTGTCCACTACATAAAGCGGGAAGGTACTTTCTTTTCTGCTCCTCAGACCCAAAAAGCAATATGATCTGTGAGCCGAAAAACGTGGACTCTATAGACTGAGCCACCGCCGTATCCACCCTTGCGAATTCCTCTATAATGAGACACTGCTCCAAATGACCATAACCAGCTCCACCGTATTCCTCAGGGACAAAAACGGCCAAAAACCCCAATTCCGCCGCCTTTTTCCAAAGTTTGGGGTCAAACTCCTCTTTCTCGTCTAGTTCTCGAGCAATAGGTCTTATCTCTCCTTCAGCAAACTCTCGAGCAGCTCTTTTTATATCCTTTTGCTCTTCGGTCAGTTCAAAGCCTGTCATCTCCCATCCTCCCAGATTTATTTAACCTAAAGAAGGTTTAACCATATGCCTTTTAAACCAGTTTTTGGCATCTTTAATGCCAAAGGAAACCCCCATGAGTTCTGTAAAGTAATAAATGGGCATGTTTTGATTCTCTTGATATAAGTCCAAATTGGCTTGACAAAGGGGACAGGCCACTACTATCCCCTGAGCCCCAGATTCTTTGGCCTTTTGAACGAGTCTCTTAGAAAGTTTTTTCACCAAGTGAGGATTAAGAAGCGAATGGCTCCCACCACAGCAATCTACCTTCCAGGCCCAATCGATAACTTGGATCCCAAGCGTTTTCATTATCTTTTCCATTAGTTGGGGATTTTCAGGATCGTCTATTTCCGTAATTTCCGGAGGCCTAACCAAATAACATCCGTAATAACAAACAAGCTTAAGTTCAGAAAGTTTTACCTTAATAAGCTCCTGTGATCGCTCTATCAATCCAGGCTTCGAAAACACCCAGAGGGGATGAAAGACTTCGGTTTTTCCTTGGAAGTTCTTGCCGAATAAGGACGAAAGTTTCGTTTTGAGCTTTTCATCTTCGAGAAGCGCCTTTTTAGCACGCTTTAAGTTCAAAAAGCAAGCTGCACAAGGTGCCAGAATGGGAAGCCCCATCTCTTCTGCTTTTAAAAGATCCAACGCCGGAAGGGCTATTTTTAAGAAGGAATCCACCTGATGAGCCGAGGAGGCTCCACAACAGTTCCATTGGGGAATCTCCACAAGTTGAATTCCTAAAGCCTCACATACAGCTCTGAGAGACTCGTCGTATTCCCGCGAGGAGCCTTCAACCGAACAACCGGGATAATAGGCGAACTTCAAAAGGAAACCTCCTCAAAAATCCTCTTAAAACTCTCAGATGAAACCCTTTTCGCAGGCCTTATCCTTAACTTTCCCCTTAAAAACATCCTAAAACCCATTTTCAGTTCCTCCATTGAGACCTTAAATCCCACTAACCTCTTTAACCCCAAAATCAACGAAATTTCGTGAATCCTTCCCCTCTTCTTTATCTCCTTCAGGAAAACAAGGGGTAAGGCAAATGCCTTTCCTTTATAAATTCTTTCCTTTATGCCCTTTTGCCTTATTTGATCCATTAACTCCGAAAGCGGAACTCCATTGGGACACCTTACTTGACAGCTCTCGCAAGAAGCGCATATCCAAGGGGTGAGACTAATCAAAACTTCCTTATCTTTGCCCAAGATCAACATGTTCACCAATTCGTGGGGCTTAAGGTCCATTTCTTCAGCCAAAGGGCATCCTAAGGTACAGCTCAAACATTGATAACATTTAAATAGCTCTGAAAATACTTCCTTAAAGGTCATGAAGGCGACTCTCCACTTCTTTTAGTTCTTCTTCCCTGAAAGTAATAAGGGGAAGCACCTCTTTTGGGTCTCGTCCTGGCTCATACTGAAAGATTTCCTGAACTTTTTTGGCTACAGCCTTAAAAAGCTCAAACACCCTTATTCCTTGGGGACATCCTTCCTGACACATTCCACATCCGACGCAAGAAAGCGCCATATGAGCCATTCGGGTCAGATGAAAAAGAAGAATCTCCGTTGGTAACCTCAAAACACCTTTTAGCTGAAGCAAGTTCAAAAACCTATCGGCCTCAAACTCGAAACTCGGCGAATTGAAAAAACACTCCTTACAATAACAGAGGGGACAGACGGTCATACAATTATGGCACTTTATACAAACTGAAAACTCTCTTAAAAGGGCTTCGTAACCTTTAAGCTCTTCCTGCTGGTGGTGCAAAAGTTCATTTTCATTAAGAGTCCTCTTTTCGAGAAGCTCCGATAAAACCCTCTTCCTTTTTTCGAACTTCTTCTCTTCAAGTTCAAAACCCGATTCCTTAAGAAGCCTCTCCCCTTCTTCAGTTAAAGCTTCAAGGAAAATTCCCTCCTCAATTCCCAAATAAGAAACCCTCAAATCACTCCAAGGAGCAACTGGATAGGTACAAACTCTACAAGCATCCCTTATAAGACTTTGATCCACTTGGACTTCCTCGATTTTTCCTTCTTTTAATTTCTCTTGATAAAGTCTAAGCGAATAAGTCCCCAGACAATCTATGGCCAAAAACAGGAGGTTTTTCTCCGCTACCTGTTTAAGCTTCCTCAACTCAATCGCTGCTCGTATCTCACAGGGTCTTGCCACAACCCCTATAGGCTCAGAAGGGGGTTCGAGCTTGGTAAGCATCTGAAGAAGCCTTGCCGTATTTATAGGAATATAAGGGGCAAGAGCCCTTGTCCTTTCGATACCATCGGGAGTCCCAATCAAACCCGGAGAGATGAAACTTTCGCTCTCAATGGGTACAAGGAGAGCCTTTAGGGGCTTCTGCAAAAACCTTTTCCAAACATCCCTTAGGACTTCTTGAACCTCTTTACCGTTTAAAGGTAGAAAAACGCCTCTTCCCATCTTTCCCTCTCACGTAGTACTTGACCCACTAAGGAGATTAGGTCCCTTTTTCTTTACAAACTGGTCAATCCTATGGGCCCATTGGGCGAACTGGGGTCCTTCACTTGCTCCAATCCAAGTTAGAAAAACCCTCTCTGGCTCAAGGCCAAGCACCTCCAATATCCTCTTTATTACCGCAATCCTTCTACGTGCTTTTAAGTTGCCACTAACATAGTGGCATTCTCCCGGGTTTCACCCCCCTACCCAAACGGCATCAGCCCCCTTCAAAAGGGCATCGAGAATGTAAACCGGGTCTACCGATCCAGTACACATCACGCGAATGGGCCTAATTGAGGCGGGATAGGTTTTCCTCAAAGTACCCGCCAGATCTGCCGCTGTTGAAGCACACCAGTGACAGAAAAACCCGATGATCTTGCCGTTCATCTTCACCTCCTCATCTTAAAAGGAGCTCCACACCCCCAATGACCTGTCGTTCTTCAAAATCCTCAAGTTTTGTGGCTCCATTCGGACAAATGGAAGCACAAACTCCACAACCCTGACACAAGGGGGCCTTTACCCGAGCGACCTTCTCCTCATCGTCCAGAAAACGCACCCCATAGGGACAGGCCTCCACGCATAGCCCACATCCCGAACACCATCTCTCTTGAACGACGGAAATTGGTCTCGATAAGTAAGATTCTTTGGATAAAAAGCCAAGAATTGCCTGAACCGCTCCCAAAGCTTGGATTTGAGCCTCCTCAAAGGTCCTTGGGCTATGGCAACCACCCGCCAGGAATATCCCCTCCTTTAACGTCTCCAAGGGGCGGAATTTGGGCTCCGCCTCCTTGAAGAACCCTTCTTCCGTCAATTGAAGCCCTAAAATCCTTGAAAGTTCAAAATTATCCTCCCTCGGAACCTCACCTACTGAAAGCACCAAAAGATCAACTTCAAAGCTCTCCCCATCAAAAGGAATCCTTATTCGGTCGGAAAGTTCGGGCATGGGCAATTGATCGCACCTTAAAAAGATGACTCCCTTTTCCCTCGCCTTAAGGTAAAGCAATTCCTTTAAACCATAAGCGTTTATATCTCGGTGAAAAACGAAGATCTCTCCCTCGGGATTTTTATCTTTAAATAAAATGGCATTCTTCAAAGCCTCCTCACAACAGAAGCGACTACACCAAGGATGAACCTCGTCCCTTGAACCCACACACTGTATTACCCCTACTCTCCTTATGCCTTTATCCCGTAGATCCTCTGAAAGAAGCAACTCCTCAAACTCCCTTTGAAGTAAAACCTTAGGGTTACTACCGTATCCGTACTCTTTGGGCTCATAGGATTTTCCTCCTATGGCCAAAAGAATAGCCCCCACTTCAATGACCTTCTCTTCGTTTTGAGAGGCTACTTTTACTTTGAAATCCCCGGGAGTTCCATCCACAGATAAGACCCTTGAATTCAAATAAACCCAAATGCTTTCCCCCTCCTCCATCTCCTTGAGCTTTTCTTCCAAAAGACCCCTCCGAGAGGGATAGTGCCACAAAATTCCCCCTAACTTCCCCTCTTTTTCGACAAGATGAACCTGAATACCCTCTCTACTCAGGTTGATGGCCGCTTCAATACCACATAAGCCACCTCCTATAATCAAAACAGATGGCTTAACGTAAAGGTGTCCAATGGTTCCCGCACTTTTCCTTCTCAATCTCTCCCTTTCGGTTAAAAGCAATCCCCTTACTGTGCCTATGCCTTCTCTCTTCCCACCTAATATCCCTTTCACGTTTACCCATCTAACCCCTTGAACTTCTTCAAACCTATTCAAAACCTTCCTTTTAAACCAGTAAGGATTACAAGCTCCGATTACCCAAAACCTATCGGAAGGGAAAATCTCCTTTTCGAGACACAAGTATTTTTTTTCACAAATAGGTGAGAAAAATTCCTCCATACCTTTAAGGATCTCTTCACTGGGGATCTCCCCTCCGCATTTACATAAGATGAGGCCCACTTCCTTCGGTATTTCCTCTTCTTGGAAGATCTCTCTCTTCATATACTTTTGGGGGAGTTCAAATTTTCGGGTCGCTAAAAAGGAGGCCGCCTGTGCTTCTATTATGGTGTCTGGAATATCCTTCGGTCCTGAAGCAGTGCCACACACGTATATCCCTTTCCTTGAGGTCCTCAGGCCTTCTGCCTTGATAAACCCCCATTCATCCGTTTGGATTCCAAGGCTTTTTGCAAGGTCTTTTTGGCCTACCGGAGGCCTTTGCCCTGTCACAAGTACAACGAGATCAAAAAGCTCCTCTTTTATTCGCTCCTGTTCCAAGAATCTTGCTAAAAGGCCTTTTGTCAAAGGATCTTCCCATATCTTAGGGACCCTTCCCCTTACGAAACGAATCCCTCGACGTTTTGCTTCCTCCAAGTACCGGTAATAAGTTTTCCCAAAGGTCCTTAAATCCATAAAAAACAAAACTACTTCGCTTTCAGGCAGAATCTCCTTTAAGATACGGGCTTGTTTTATCCCTATCATGCAACAAGCCGAAGAACAGGGAATCCATTCCTTATCCCTGGACCCTACACACAGTAAAAAAGCGACCTTTCTCGGGATAGAACCGTCCGAAGGCCTAATTGGTCCATTTCCGAGAGGGCTCAGGGCTCTCTCGAATTCGAAACTCGTAAGGACATTGGCAAAACGCCCATATCCATATTGAGTCAAACCGCTCGGATCAAAGGGCAAAAACCCCGAGGCTAGGATAAGCGAAGAGACCTCAAGTACTTTTACTTCCTCCTTCTTTTTAAGGTCTATAGCCCCTGTTGGACACACGGCCTCACATTGTGAGCAAAGGTCACAAAGCGTCCAATCTATAGCAGGAATAGGTGGAAAGGGAGCAGGTCCATTGAGGTAGATGGCCTTCCGATAAGAGAAAGGATCAAATTCATCCCTTATAGACTTTGGACATACTTCAATGCATCTTCCACAACTGATACATATATCCTCATTCACTCCTCGAGATTTGGTGATTATAGTTACCTTAAAGGCCCCCTCTTCTCCTTCTACTTTCAGTAACTCCGAACAAGTTAAAATATTGATCTTTGGATGATAAAAAGATCTTCTTAAACAATACTCTCCCTCTTGAACCCTTGAACTTGAAAGCATTTGGCACATACAGCAACGGTCCGTGGGGAATTGCCGGTCAAGAAAACTTATCTCTCCCCCTATAAAAGGCGAACGCTCAATTAAAAAAACTTCTTCAGCCCTCTTGGCCGCTTCAAGTGAAGCCCTTATACCCCCCACACCCGAACCTATTATCAAAACCCTTGACAAACCTTATCCTCCTTTTAAAACCCCTCTAAGAAAGACCTCGCTTATAATCTCACCGAGTTCGGTAGGGTTAACTATCCCTTGAGGGTTATACCAACGAGAAGTCCAAAGTACCATTCCGAAAAATAAAAATGCCAAAACCGTTTGATCGATCTCCTTAAGCAAACCTTCCTCATGAAGCTCTCGAAGCAAACTCCTCACGATATCCAAGTACTGGCGTTGCTTCCTCTTAAATATCTGTTTGTGTTCAGGGGAAAGGGATTTTCCTTCGTTGGAAAGGATAGTAAGCTCATCTTGATGGCCTGCAAAATATTCGGAGAAGAACTTACAGACCTCCTTAAGCCTTTCAATCGATGGCTTCTCGCTTTCGCATATCCTCTTTAGCCCCCTCAACCCTTCATCCAAAAAGACCATCATTATGTCAAAAAGGATCTCCTCTTTGGTAGAAAAATAATGAAACATACCGGCTACACTTAAACCCGCCTCTTCCGCAATCTTCCTCACTGAAGCACCATCAAAACCCTTGGCCGCAAAAAGCTTAGTAGCAACGCCTAAAACCATCTCCCTTTTCGAAAGCATCCCCTTCATTTCTACCGATCGATCGATCGATAAATAACACGAGTTCTTAAACTTGTCAATAGGTTTATTGAGGCTGTTCCAAAAATATCTCCCCTTGCCAGATTGCTTACGCGGTTTAACATATTTCATAAGATGTAACCTTTAAACTCTTCCCTGAACCCCAACATAACCAGGAAGTCTTAACCTTAATGCGTTGGCAATTTTCTGCCATAAGAATTGCATACAACATGCTTAAACAAAATAAACAAAGAAATATACGAGAGGCTAAGAAGGCTTTTTCCT
>Ga0185307_1000227_pt1 | contig 38838 bp, 37 predicted proteins | sample LHCtaG_FD_128010 | JGI IMG/M metagenome (GOLD analysis project Ga0185307, IMG submission 128010) | Hot spring microbial communities from Little Hot Creek, USA to study Microbial Dark Matter (Phase II) - LHC4sed_matched (SPADES... | ecosystem: Environmental > Aquatic > Thermal springs > Hot... | reverse complement strand
AGAAATTACTAATTAATAACACACATATAATTAACGTAGGCTCAGTAGATGTAGAGATAGTTAGGTTATGGCTTAAAAATAATACGTTAGTAGAGTATAACCAATGGGTGAGAATCCCAGTAGCATCATCAATACCTATAGAGGTACTAGGGATCACGAATATATCAGAAATAGATTCAATAGTAACATCTAGAGGTAGGGTATTCAAACTAGAGGAATTAAAACCACCAGAAATAACAATACCGATACAATACCCACCACTAGGGATAAACCCAACAGATATAATAGCGGGTTCGTCTCTACTAGAGAAGAATCTGAGCATAATAGTTGATTGCAAATATGATGGTAAGCTGTGTTCAAACCCGATAGCAGGTTATTACAACGGGACGTGGTGGGTAAATTTTGGTACTGGGTGGGTACCAAGTAATGTAAGTATAAGGTCTGGTCAGGAGCAATATACGAACTTAGATAGGAATTACGCTAATGAATTAGTAGTACTTACAATGTCAGGTAATCAATATGTAGTTGTAAATGAGAGGAGTTTAACTATAAATATTACTTTCTGCAATATAACAGAAATTGATGGTAGTAAGTCGTTAGTAGCTGTATATTTGAAGGTCTTAGTATGGAACACTGACAAAGACTCTGACACGATTGTAGAGGTTAACATCTCACTAATTAACAGTACTGATAGTTCTAAACAGATCTCATCTTATGCTACATTCTCATCAGCTAAGGTAACAGGTGCTGCTGGAAGTAAGTTAACAATATATGAAGGTTATGCTATGTTTCCTTTAACGCAATTTGGGGTATTTAATTATGTGTTAGGGTCTAGCAGAAGTCCGTTCAATGTGAAGATCGATTTAAGTGGTAGCACTGAAACAGGGAGTATATACGTTAGTATAGAATATCTAACTATAACCACTTACTAAATAGTTCCTAAAGTTAAGATGTTTTGGGATGACCTCTCTATCCTAGCTAAAGTCTATACTCTCTTTGAGTTGAGGTAGTTTCTTAGGTTGTTGATATTGTTTGTTAACTCCTTATATATCGTTAACTCCTTCTTTATCTTCTCTACTTCCTTACCTCTAGGTATGTATGGGTAGTTTCTAGGTCTTTCACTAGGTCTTTCATTTGCGTATGGTCTATTACATCCTGGGCAGCCTGAGGTTACGAATGGTAATCCACTCTCTACTACCTCCTCAAGCTGTCCTCTAGGTATTCCGAAGTCTATTATCTGTCCTTGACTATTGAATCTCATCCATTCATACCTACTAATTCCTGTGTTGATTAAGTATCTAGCTAGCTGTACCCTCCTATACTGACTTATCGGTGGTCTTACCCAACCCTCAAGTACTGAACCCTCTTCCGGGTAGAATGAGAATAGATGTGTCTCAGCACCTAAGTCATGTACTTGCTGTATTAACTTTACAGCTTCCTCCTCACTCTCACCTAAACCAACTATTAAGTGAATACCTACTCTACCCCTACCTAAAACCTCAACAGCTTCTTCAACACCTTCTAAATACCTCTCCCACCTATGAGGTCCTCCAGCACCCCTACCCCTAAGTAAGTCGAATATCTCTTTAGTAGCACAGTCAATAGCTATACCTATACGTTCAGTACCTACATCTCTTAACTTCTTCATCCACTCCTTAGTGAAGAGTGATGGTGTTATTAGTGCTGATATAGGTAGTCCAGTAACTCTATAAACCCTCCTAATAACCTCGACCTCAGCTTCTAGAGCTTTAGGGTTAGTTATAGATGCTACACAAACTCTATAAGGTCTTAAAGAACAACCACTATAGTTGAACTTATTCAACCTCTCAACGATGTCATCTAAACTCCTTAAAGGCCATTCAACACGTATTAAAGACCTACATATAGGTGTTCTACTCACTTCCCTAGCCTGACCACAGTATAGGCAGTTAGCTTTACAGCCGTCGTTGAAGTGTAGGAGTAGGTTTATACAGAATGGATATGCATTCCTGAAGAACTTACCCTCAGTAAAACCTAACACTATATCAGCTGCAGTACTAATCCTCACATAATCAGGTGATTCGTAAGTTTCTGTAGACATAGTAACTCCTAAATAACCTCATACACAGTAATTAATACTTAACGTACTCGTAAATAGATGCACAACACTCATGAACTACTTTAAACGGTATACCCCTCTCAACTAAGTAGTTAAGTGTTTGAGTCATCGGGAATGCAATACCGTTAAAACCTAACTCAATAGCTCTTAACTCAATACTTAAGTATTCTTCACTCCTAGGCCTCATACAACCAATTGTTAATGGTATACTACTGAGTCTCTCCCTACCATACTTAAGTACTTCTAACACATACTGAGGTTTTGGAGGTTTTAAAGACTCGTAAGGTGTTCCTGGATATGGTGTGAATACTACGAATACTGCAGCCTTAGGTGGGTTCCTATAGATTATATCAATAGCTTTAAACTCATTACTCGGTAACCCCTTATAAAGCCCTATAACTATATGTGGAATTACGACTAAGTCGTAGTCCTTAAGTATTTCGTAGGTTCTTAAATACGCATTAACATCTTGAAGACCTATAACCTCCCTCACACTACCCTCATGAACTACTAAATCTATTAATACTGCATCAACACCTAAATCCCTAAGCATCTTAGCTCTAAAATCATCAACAATACCTGAATGTATGAATACCTTAAGCCCTAACTCCTTCAAATACTTAATAACTCTTAAGTACTTCTCAAAAGGTACTCTACCAAACCTATCACAACCACCACTAACTAAAACACCAGTAACTCCAGAATCTCTTAACCTCATAGCAAGACTTAATAAGTCATTAGGTCCTTCAACATGTAACATATTATTCAGTAACTTACCGTAGCAGTGCTTACACATTAACTCACACATACTACCTGTTAAACTTATTGATGGGAAGTCCCTACCGTAGATACCTAATTCAGGTACTTCATAATGTATATTAGATGATGCGAATACTATCAGCAAGTTATTACCTAGTATACATACTCAGTAAGTTTTTAAAGGTGTAGAACATGTTTCTTCGGGACCTTCATGAGTACTTGGAGATTCCTATTCCATAAAGCTTCAGATGATTACTTACTAGCTACTGAGGAAGTATTAACTAAAGGTGTTGGATTAGGTAAGTCACCACCTACACTACGTGTTAATATCTTCAACCCACCGGTAGTACTCATAGGGTTTAATCAAGACGTCTATGAGGAAGTTAATGTTGAGTTAGCTAAGGAGTTAGGATTCAGGATTAATAGGAGGCCTACAGGTGGTGGTACAATACTAATGTATGAGGATACACCTGGTTGGGAGTTATGGATCCCTAAAGACTACGTAGCTAACCTAGACATCAGCTCTATATATGAGTACTTAATAAGGATACCTATTAAAGCATTCCATAACTTAGGAGTTACTAAAGCTGTATTCAGACCTAAGAATGATGTTGAGGTTAGTGGTCGTAAGATCTCAGGTACAGGTATATATATGGATTATGACGGGGTACTATTCTGTGGTACTGTATTACTGGACTTCAACGTAGAGTTAATGCTTAAACTACTGAAACTACCTATAGAGAAGTTAAGTGATAAAGTAGTTAAGAGTTTTGAGGAGAGGATAACTACAGTTAAACGTGAGTTAGGTTATAAACCATCAGTAGATGATGTAGTATTAGCTTTTAAGAAAGCTGTTAAGGAGGTATTAAATGTTGATGTAGTTGATGGTGATTTAAATGATTGGGAGTTGAAGGAGTTAGAGGAGGTTATTAAGAAGTATAGAAGTGTTGAGTGGGTTTATGAGTTTAGGAGGGGTTCAGGGTTTAATAGAGTATGTACTTATAAAACACCTGCAGGGTTGTTAAGAATCCATGTTAAGGTGTTTGAGGGGGTCTTAGAGAGTGTTTTAATAACTGGTGACTTCTTCACATACCCTAATACGTTAGTATATGATATTGAGGCTAGGCTTAAGTGGGTACCTATAGACAGTGTTGTTAAGGAGTTAGAGAGGTTTAGTAAGGAGGTTAAAGGGGTAATACATGGATTAACAATTAATGATTTAGGTAATTACATAGTGAGTTGTTGTGAAGGGAGAACTACTTAATGCAGAGTATTTCAAACTATATTACTGTCTTCATAACATCACTACTCCCAGTAGCTGAGGTTAGGGGTTCAATACCATTAGCATTAATACTATTTAATGATTTTAATGAGAAGGTATTAGCTGTAGTACTAGCTATTGTTGGGAACTTACTAATAGCACCTATAGCGTTATCAATACTTAACTACTTAGACCGCCTAATCAGGAATTCAAGGTATATTCCATCAACTATACGTAGAGTATACATTAAATTACTTGAACGTGCTAGGAGGGAAGGGGTTAAGATAGAGAGGGAAGGGCTTATAGGGTTAACAGCATTCGTAGCAATACCACTCCCAGCTACTGGTGCTTGGACAGCATCATTAATAGTCTTCATTATGGGTTTCAACAAGTTCAAATCATTAATAGCTATAGAGTTAGGTGTTCTAATAGCATCAACTATAGTTCTAATAATTTCTGGCTTCATCCAACACGTAATCTAGTATTTACTAACTACTTAAGATGTTTTAAGACCTCACTAACTAACTTACTAATCGGTACCCCTAACTCCTCAGATACCTTCTTCAAATCATCGAATTCCGGCTTAACCTTAACGATATTACCTTGGTTATCCATACATACCTTAACCCTAACCTTAAACTCCTTACCCCCACTACTAATACTTAACTCCTTAACCTCCCTCCTAGGTACTACATACCTACTAGTTCTTAACACTCTAACACCTAAAGTACCTAGACCCTCAATTAAATACTTAGTCAACTCAGGTACTAACTCCTCCCTACATATAACCTTAACTATATGTCCAGGCCTCCCCTTCTTAGTAGTTGTAGGTATTATAACTACGTCTAAAGCACCTAAACTCAATAACTTCTCTACGGTATAGCCTAAGACCTCACCAGTAACATCATCTACGTTTGTCTCAAGTACGTATACCTCATCATAACTTAACATGTTTAACTCATCTGAAGTACCTAGTACTACTCTAAGGATGTTCGGTAATTCCTTAAACACCTTACTACCACAGCCGTAGCCAACTCTTTCAACCTTCATTAAAGGTAAGTACTTAACAGGTTCGAATAGAGTTACTAGTAATGCAGCACCTGTAGGTGTTGTTAACTCATCATCGATAGGTCCACCAAATACGTAGTAATTCCTAGACTTAAGTATCTCTAACGTCACGTACGCTGGACTAGGTATTAAGCCATGTTCAGTCCTTACTAAACCACCACCTACAGCTACTGGGAGTGAGTACTTCCTACTATTGAGTAACCCTAAATCATTTAATAATATGATAGTAGCTAGTATATCGAATAAGGTATCTATAGAACCTACCTCATGGAGATGTACGTCATAAACTGTTGAGTTATGTATTAATGCCTCAACCTTAAGTATATTGATTAACACATCCTTAGCTAACCTCATAACATCCTCACTTAAGCTTAAGTCACTACCTACACGTTCTAAGTAATTGATTAAGTCCTTACCTATGACAGCATCCCTAACCTCACTTACTGATAACCTCACATACTTAGCCTTAAAACCACTAACGTTACGTTCCTCAACAACTACGTTGAATTCTCTAACCTGCGGTAACCTACTTAAAGACCTTGATAACTCATCAAGTAATGATTTCTTACCGTTTAAGTCTAATAAGGCAGCTACTAACATATCACCTGAGACTCCAGCTAATGTAGGGTCTACAACTAATACCTTACTCACAAACCTCCCTCACATAACTAATACGTCTACATATCAACGTAGTGAATAGTGCTGCACCAACACCGTTATCTATATTAACTACTGCAATACCTAGAGAACATGACTGAAGCATTGATGTTAATGCTGAAATCCCAGAACCTCCGAAGCCGTAACCATGTGATGTCGGTACAGCAACTACAGGTATGTCTAGTAGTGATGATATTACTGAAGGTAGTGCCCCCTCCCTACCAGCAATAACTACAGCTACATCAGCGTTAAACTCCTTAACCTTCTTAACAGCGTTAATAACTCTTTGAAGACCTGCAACACCTACATCATATATACTGAGTACTTCACACCCAAACTCCTTAAGTATAGCTTCAACCTCCTCAGCTACTGGGGCATCAGCAGTACCTGCAGTAACTACAGCAACTCTACACCTCAACACATCACTCTCGAACCCCTTACCCCTAACAACTACTAACCCACACCTACTGTAGGTACTTACTGAGAAGTCCTTACTTAACTCCTCAGAAAGATGTGTTAGTAGTTCCTTAGGAACTCTAGAAATTATTAACCTACCTAACTTAGGTGTTAAGTACCTAGCAATACTTAATAAAGTGTTTAAGTCCTTACCCTCACCTAAGACAACCTCAGGAATACCCCTACGTAACTCCCTACTAACATCAAATACTACATTACCTAAGTCCTCAACAGCTAATAACTTAATAAGGTTCTCAGCCTCGTCAATACTTAACTCACCCTTCAATAACTTCTTAAGGATTATTCTAAGGTCTGACAGGTACTACACCTACAGTAAATGACTTAAAACGTTAAAAATCTAATAAGTGGGGGAGTAAGTAGGTTTTGGGTTAGGTCATGAGTAGTAAGTTCTGGTTAAGACCTATAGGTGTTATCCACACATCGTTTAGTGATGATGAGGTTAGAGAGTCTTTAACAGGGGTTTCAGGAGTTATTGAAGTCTATGAAGAGTTTGCTAAAGGTCTTAAAGGTATTGATGGCTTCTCACATATAATGATTATAGCGTACCTACATAAAGTTCCAGAGGATCGTAGGGAAGTTCTTGAGGTAAGACCTAGGAGGTTGATTAAACTAGGGTTAAGTCCTGAGGAATTACCTGTAGTAGGTGTTTTCTGTACAGACTCACCACATAGGCCTAACCCAATAGCTATAACTATAGTTAAACTTGTTAGACGTGATGGTAGGTTCCTCTATGTTGAAGGTTTAGACCTATTCAACGGTACTCCAGTTATAGACTTAAGACCTTACACACCTGATAGAGTAGTGAGGGACTCCACACAACCTCAGTGGTATTTAGAACTTATTAATAAGGTTAGGATGAAGACCGGTATTACTAACATACCCCTATAACATCCGTAACTACGGAGTTATTATTAGGGGGAAGAAAAATTTTGGTTTATTGAGGCTGTAGTTTATATCCTAAGAACCTACTTATGAGGACTGTAGATGCGTTATCTCCAGATACGTTTATAGCTGTCCTCATAGCATCTGTTATAGGGTCTACGACTAACATTATCCCAACACCTTCTAACGGTAGTCCTACAACTGATAACACATATGCTAACATTACAGTCCCACCACCAGGTATTGCAGCAGTAGCTACAGAACCTACTACAGCAGCTAGTACTATTAGTGATATATGGTAAGGTGTTAACGGAATCCCGAATAGTTGAGCTATAAACATAGCACTTAACGCTTGATATAGTGCTGTCCCATCCATATTCACAGTAGCTCCTATAGGTAGTGTAATCCCGAATAACTCCTCAGATATACCCATCCTCTTAGCAGCCTCCATATTATAAGGTAGGGTTACTGCTGAAGACCTAGTAGTAAACGCTATTAGGAACGGTGTTGACTGAAATCTAAAGTATTTTACAGGGTTTAAACCACCTAATACTACAATTATCGAGTATATGATGAAGAAGTGGAGTAGTGAGAAGCTATACTGAGCTAATACGAACTTACCGTAAGCACCTAACATAGGAGGTCCGTACTTAATCATAAGCCATGCCGCATATGCGAATACAGCTATAGGTGCGTAATACATAACAACTCTAACGAATGATATCATTACCTTAGAAGCTAATGATAAGTATTGAGAGATTTTCCTACCCTCATCACCTAGTAATACAGTAGCAATACCTAATATTATCGCGAATATTATCGTAGTCATAGAACCACCAACAGTTAGTAAGGAGTTGAAGTCTGTCTGGAAGAATGATAGCAGTATATCAACACCTGATGGTGGTGTAGGTGGTTTATAGTCTTTAGGTACTTGAAGACCTACTGAAGCTCCTGGAGTGAATATCTGACCTGCTAAGACACCCCAGAAAGTAGCTAATGTTGAAGTCAGTATATAGACTACTAGAATTAAGATTAAGATATTACCTAACTTCCTAGCACTAGCTATAGATGATGTTGCAGCAGCTATAGTGAAGAATATAAGTAACGGTATTACTACCCTAATTAAACGTACGAATATATCACCTAGAGCTTTAAACCAATCAGCTAGTACTGCTTGAGTAGCCTTAGGTAATGTAATACTTACAGCATACCCTAGAAGAATACCTACTACGAAACCTACAGCTATAGCTATTAGGAGTAGCTTAGCACTCCTAGCTATACTCACTGAACCACCCATAACCTTTTAAAACAAGGTTTAAATATTTTTAAGAAGTTCATGATTAGCTATAAACACTTTATAACTTAGACCTAATACCTAAGTAGAAATATTTACTAGTTACATAATCAGTAATAAGTTATGTTTAAGTAGCTTTAGGGTATGAACCTAATACCTTCATAAACGGTATAGAGTCACGTAAGGCGTTAAGAGCTTCTAAACACTTACTATCCAACCTATGACCTTCGAAATCTATGAAGAATATATACTCCCACACCACCTCCTTCTTAGGTCTTGACTCAATCTTAGTTAGGTTAATACCTCTAATAGCGAATTCATGTAATGCCCTATAGAGAGATCCTGGGATATGCGGAAGTCCTATAATTACTGAAGTCTTATCATTCCCTGTAGGTTCATGGTCGTGTAACGCAATAACTAAGAATCTAGTGTAGTTGTTAGGGTTGTCCTGAATATCACGAGCTAATACCTCCATACCGTATAACTCAGCAGCTCTTAAACTACCAACTGCTGCTGAATCCTTAAGACCTCTCTCCTTAATCATCCTCACAGCAGATGATGTACTGTAGTAAGGGACTACATCAACACCTAACCTATCTAGGAATTTAGAACATTGAGCTAGTGCTTGAGGGTGGGAGTAGACATACTTAATACTCCCTAACTCAACTCCTGGGAGAGTTATCAAGCAGTGTGAAATCCTTAACTGAACCTCACCATATATCATAACGTTAAAATCCTTAAGTAAGTCGTAGACCTCACCAACACTACCCTCTAAAGAATTCTCTATAGGGACTACACCGAAGTCTACCTCCTTACTCACTACGTAGTCGAAGACATCTTTAAACCTCCTACATGGACGTAGTTCAGCATGTTTAAAGAACCTTAGAGAAGCTTCCTCACTATAACTCCCAACATCACCGTAGTATGCAACCCTAACCAATAGTAATCCCTAATAAGATCTACAGTAGTTTATTAAGTAGTTACTGACCTCCTCCCTGCCCTAAAGGGCGAGGCTTTCAGTTGTAATGACGTGTTTAGTGTTTTGTCTTGATAGGGGTTCTAGCTATGATTAATGTTAAGGCTAGGATTACGATTATAGATATAGATATTAACGTAGTGGTTAGATCTCCTCTATAGTCACTACTGATTTGTGTAGTACCTACCTTCTCAGTAACAGTAACTGTTTCAGTAATTACTACTGTCTTAGTAACTGTTTTAGTAGTTGTGGTTAAGGTGGTCTCACCCTCTGTTATTAGTGGTTGCTTACCTATGTATTCTAGGTTTAGATATGTTGATAGGAGCATTGATAGTCTTGCTAACATGTATGTCTGGTATTGAGGGTCTGAAGAATAAGCGTTAGTTAATTCCATATAGACTACAGTATCTATAGGTATTGAAGTACTTAAGAATTCTAGAGTTGATAGTATAGTACTGTTTAAGGCTTTAACTGAGTCGTTATAGTCCTTAACGAACATAGCAACTAGTGTTAAGTACATATAACCTAATGAACTCAGACCTACTGAGAACTTATCTAAGTCATTACTTAACCTACTCATTAGTGAGTACCTCATATATGCTTCATTAAATATATCTGAAGGTATTGTTAAACTACTTGAGAATGCTAGTACGTATGCGTAGATGTTCTGAGCTAGTGATTCTATACTAACTACTAAACTCTTAATATCTTTAACTGATATATACCTACTGGATTCAGACCCCCTACCAAGTAATTTAAGCCATAACTCTGCAGTATATACTCTAGCATCTGCAAGTGCTAAGTAGTAAGTAGTTTGTTCTATACCTTGAGAACTTAATGAGTTATTCAAGTATATGTACGCGTCGTAAACCCTCTCCAACACATTAGCTAACACGCTAATACCTCCTAAACTAATACGCTCAGTGATGGAGTTATGGACCTCATCAATTAACTTATAAATTGTTGAGTTGATATCGTATGTAGTACTCCTTAAGTAACTACTATCTAATATAGACTTAAGTATGTAGTAACGCCACTTTACATGTATTAACGCTTGGAAATATGTTGAAGCAGCTGCATACAGTAACCCCCTACCCTCAAAACCCTTAGCTGTAGTTATTAAGTCGTTAATCCTAGACTCTATATTATTAAGTAGGTTGTTAATGTATGTAGCCTCACTACGACTTAATGACTTTAAAGCAGTACTTCTTATAGAATCACCAGCACTTAAGTAGTTACTAACTTCATATTTAATACTACTAACCCAATCCTTAAATATCGGGTCTAGTCCTGAACGCATACCCTCGATAATTGCTATAGCCTCACTAGTTACAGGCTTCCTATAAATACCGTCACTAAATACTTCAAGAGCTTCAAAGATATTAGCTATAGGTACTACCTCAACACCTAACCTACGCCCGTAATCTACTAAATCAATAACTACCCGCTCAGTCCTATAGATAACTACGGAGCCCCTACGCTCAGCAACTGTGACGTACTCAACATCGTATACCTGCCCGTAAGGTACTAAGAACTTCTTAGCACCTATACTTGCAGCTGCTTCAAGCTTAGCTTTAAGACCTCCAACAGGTCCTACACTACCGTCAGGCATTATCATACCAGTCATAACTACATCACTTCTTAACGGTAAGTTAAGTAATGCTGATGCGAAAGCTACTGCAGTAACACCACTAGCACTAGGACCGCCAACTATAGGGGCTTCAGAAGTTATTGATGCATAGTAATCACAAGCTCTGAAGTCAATACCTGCTACCCTACTAGCTACTAAAGCAGCTACTCTAGTTGATGCTTGAAGGTCTAACTCACTTAAGGGTAAGGTCTCAACGTATACATGACCTAATCCTGGGCAGGATATCCTGACGTGGAGTTCTGCAGTAACACCGATGTAGCTACCGTTAGGTAGTTGACTAACAGCAACTATAGTTACGTACCTACCCCTACTAACTACTGAGGTGTTGTAGGGTTGTGGGTGGGTCGGTATTATCGTGAGTATCAGTATTAACAGTATAGGTAGTATTAACTTACGCATTAGCTCATCCAAAATAACGAGTGATTTAAAAATAAAATACTTTGGTATTAGTAGTTATGAATATCTAGTCTACCTTAACCTTAGTAATAGCTTCTAGTACTAACTTACCAGCCCTCTCTACATAGTGACGTAGTTCCTCAGCTGTTGCAAACCCTAACTCCTCAACTAATGAATCACTAACTAGTAGTAATGCACCGGACTTCAAACCCCTCATAAGGCTTAAGACAAATAATGTAGCACATTCCATCTCAACAGCTATTACACCCCTACTAGTCCACTTCCTAACGAATTCAGGGTCTTCAGCGTAGAACGCATCACTACTTACTACAGGACCTACTACGTACTTAACACCTGACTTACTAACCTCATTAACTATAACGTTAAGTACTTCATAGTGTGGTGCTGAGGCTGTACATATGTTCTCCTTTATATACTGGTAGTAAAGACCTCCTTGATTATACGCTGCAGCTGTCGGTATGACTATATCACCAATACCTAAACCCTTAACCATAGCACCGCAAGTACCTAACCTAACGAATACCTTACCACCTAACATAGCTAACTCCTCAACAACTATAGCTGATGAAGGACCTCCAATACCGTGAGTAGCTACTGTTACCGGTATACCCCTATAAGTACCAGTATATGTTAGTAGACCTCTATTACTATTAACTAGTTTAGGATTCTCAAGTAGTGATGCTACATGCTCAGTACGTGCTGGGTCACCACAAACTACAACCCTCTCAGCTATATCACCTTTCTTAGCCCTAATAATTACCGGGCCAACCATAACTAAACCCATAAAACTACGTAGCTAAACGTTTTTAATCTCTCATGAAATTCACTAAATCGTGTATGTAGTTGTTAATGTAGGTCAGGTATGTGCTGTCGGTAGAGTTATAGAGGAGGTATTCAATAAAGTCGTAACGTACTTAGAGGACTTTACAGACCCTGACTTCTACCCATCAAGAAGTGACAACCCAGAACAAGTACTAAGGTATTTCTTCTTCATGGTATCAATAGATCATAGGACTTCAAGAGGTGATGTATTTGAGGATTACATCAACGGTAAGTTATACCATGGGGCAGACCTACTGTATAGGTTAGGGAAGTTAAAATATGATGAGTCTCCAGACTTCTTCAACCCTGAGAACATGTTGAGGGTAAGTACTGAAGACGTTACTAAGTGGTTGAGGACTTCGAAAAACGTAGTTATATGGGATCCAAGTACTAGGGCTGAGTTATTAAGGGATGCTGCGTTAAAACTAATTAAGTACTTCAACGGCTCTGTAACTGAATTACTGAGTAGGTCTGAAGGGTATGTAAGACATCCCTATAAGAACGGGTTAAGTGATCTGTTTAAGGTGTTTAAAGCTTATTCAGACCCTGTAGAGAAGAAGTTCTTCTTATTCCTTAAGTTCGTTATGAGGAGGGGGTTGTTAGAGGTTAGAGACCCTCAAAACATTGAAGTACCTGTAGATAACCACTTAAGTAGGTTAGCACTACGTCTACGACTTATAGAGTTAGATAGTGATACAGTTTCTAAGGTCTTAAGTAGGGTTGAGTTCACTGAGTATGAAGATATTAAGTTAAGGGTTAATGTGAGGTATGCGTATAAGTTAATGTGTAGGGTATTCAGTGTTAAACCTGAAGTCCTCGACGACTTCTTATGGGTTTTCGGTAGGAAGTACTGTAGTAGGGAGAGGCCTGTATGTGAGGTAGTTAGCTCATGCCCTATATCTAGGGTATGCCCTAGTTTTAAGAAGGCAGGTAATTTAGTAGAACATAACTTCATAAACACTTTCTACTACTGATTAAGATAATTAAATAATTTTTATAGTTACTAGTACGCCACTGAGTTAATATTTACATCCCAGTTCATACATTAAGAATTACCAGCATAGTTTTTAAACTCCTACCTAAATAACTTTAGGATAGTCAATGACGCTAGCACGATATCTAGTTAGGAGGGTATGGCACTCAATACCTACACTCATAGGTGCTCTACTATTCATCTTCATATTAGTCCGTGTACTACCAGGAGATCCAGCTAGGCTTATAGCAGGACCTGAAGCTCTTGAAGAAGATGTTCAGAGGATTAGAGAGCAGTTAGGTCTTGATAGACCCCTCTACATACAATTTATTGACTACGTATCAACTATACTTAAAGGTGATTTCGGTAGGTCTATAAAGTTCGGTACACCAGTTATTAATGAGATACTATTCAGACTACCATACACTATAGTACTAGCGTTAGTTGCTGAGGTTATAGCAGTAGCTGTAGCGTTACCATTAGGTATTCTATCTGCGTTAAGACCTAACTCTAAAACCTCCTACATAACATCTATAATTTCTTTAGTAGGTGCTTCAACACCTGTCTTCTGGATAGCATTAATACTAATATATGTGTTCTCAGTAAGCTTAAGATTACTACCTTCAAGTGGTGCTGAAAGCCCTAGACACATAATCTTACCAGCTATAACGTTATCATTAGTGTTGATGGGTAATCTAACTAGGATTACTAGGTCTTCAGTTATTGAGGTGTTAAGTAGTAATCATGTGTTAACAGCAGTTGCTAAAGGGCTTAAGGATAGGGTAATAGTTATCAGGCATGTACTTAAGAATGCTTTAATACCTATAGTTACTATTATGGGTCTTCAAATAGGTAATTTACTAGGTGGTGCTATAATCACTGAAACAGTATTTGCATGGCCTGGTATTGGTTCATTACTAATAGATGCGATATTCTTTAGAGATTATACGTTAATTCAAGGTATAATACTCTTCATGGTATTAGTCTTCATCATAATAAATATAGTTGTTGATATTATCTACGCATATATAGACCCTAGGATTAGGGATGTGTTATGGAGGACGAGTTAATACTTAAGAAGATTTCAGAAGCTAGGAAGAAGCAATTAACTACTATGTGGGAAGTATTTAAGTCTAATAAAACTGCATATACGTCACTATACGTGTTACTAGCTATTATAATGTTAGTATTAGTTGGTTTCTTCTACACTCCTTATAATCCATACGATTTCGACTTAAGTAGGGCTAGACAACCACCATCACCTAAACATCTATTAGGAACTGATGAGTTAGGTAGGGATATACTCAGTAGGTTAATGGTTGGTGGTAGGTATACTATAGGTATATCATTTATCTCAGTTATACTCGGTTCGATAATAGGTAGTACTTTAGGACTTATATCTGGGTTCTTCGGAGGACGTATAGATACTGTAGTTCAGAGAGTTGTTGATGTAGCGTTAGCATTCCCTACAACATTATTAGCTATAGCTCTTATGGTTTCCTTAGGTCCTGGAATCCTTAGCTTAATAGTAGCTATATCAATAAGTACGTTCCCAACATATACTAGGTTAGTGAGGGGTGTAGTACTTCAGGTAGTTAATGAGGATTACGTAGCAGCTGCTAAACTACTTGGTAGGAGTTCATGGTATATAATCTTCAAGCACATACTACCTAACGTGATATCACCTATAATTGTACAGACTTCGTACTACTTAGGCTTCTCAATACTTCTAGCATCAGCTCTAGGCTTCCTAGGACTAGGTGTACCTCCACCAACACCTGAGTGGGGTTCTATGATAGGTAGTGGTAGGGTATATCTATTCAGCTCCCCACATATAGTGATGTTTCCAGGACTGTTCATCACGATAACAGCATTATCGTTTAACTTAATAGGTGATGGTTTGAGGGATGCGTTAGACCCTAGGTCGAGGATGTTTCTTAGGAGGTTCTAACCATGGAGAAGGTGCTTGAGGTAGTTGATTTAAGGGTATACTACGAGATCCCTCAAGGTACTGTTAAAGCAGTTGATGGTGTAGACCTAGAGGTATTTAAGGGTGAGATCTTAGGGGTTGCTGGTGAGAGTGGTTCTGGTAAGTCAACACTTGCTCTAACTATAGCTGGGTTGTTAAGACCTCCAGCTAAGGTAGTATCTGGGAAGGTACTGTTTAAAGGTGTTGACATCCTTAAGTTAGGTAATGATGAGTTAAGGAGTATTAGGGGGAGGAGGATTGGGATTATATTTCAAGACCCAGTCACATACTTAAACCCTATATACACTGTAGGTTTTCAAGTAGGTGAGGTCTTCGAAGCTCATAGAGGTGGTAAGGTAGGTAAGTACTTCAGTGAGGTTATCAACTTATTCAAAGCTGTTAAAATAGGTGATCCTGAGAGAAGAGTCTACTCATACCCTCATCAACTAAGTGGTGGTATGAAGCAGAGGGTCTTAATATCTATAGCGATTGCTGAGAAGCCTGAGTTAATAGTTGCTGATGAACCTACATCAGCTTTAGACGTAACTATACAGGCTGAGATTGTTGAGTTACTTAACGAGATCAGGAAAGAGTTAAATACTTCGATAGTCTTCATAACCCACGACCTAGCACTACTGTTGGAGATAGCTGATAGGATTGCAGTCATGTATGCTGGTAAGTTAGTTGAGGTTGGGAGAGCTGATGAGATGTATAAAGACCCGCTACACCCGTATACTAAGGCTTTAATCTCAACTCTAAGGTATGAGAGGAAGAGGAGGCCTACACCGATTAAGGGGTCTATACCTAGTCTGATAAACCCACCACCAGGCTGTAGATTCCATCCAAGATGTCCGTACGCTATATCTAAGTGTTCTCAAGTAGATCCTAAGTTAAGTAGTGTTAGTGGGAGGTTAGTCTCATGTTTATTAGTTGGTGGTAGTAATGGATGAAGTAGTTAAGTTAGTTAAAGTCAGGAAGTACTTCCCAATATATTCCGGTCTATTCTCTAAGAACTATGTTAGAGCTGTTGATGGTGTAGACTTAGAACTACGTAGTGGTGAGGTATTAGCACTAGTTGGTGAGAGTGGTTCTGGTAAGTCAACACTTGGTAAGATGGTAGTAGGTTTAATAAAGCCTGACTCTGGTGAAGTACTCTATAGAGGTCATAACATATTCAGACGTAGTAATTCGTTTAGGGAGGTAAGGCATAAGATTCAAGCAGTATTTCAAAACCCTGATAGTAGTTTAAACCCTAGGATGCAGATATTCAACATATTAGAAGAAGCAATACTTACTAAGAAGTCAGGTTTAAGTAGGTCTGAAGTATTGAGTGAGGCTTTAAAACTCTTAAGAGCTGTAGGACTTTCTGAAGACCACTTATTCAAGTACCCCCACGAACTCTCAGGAGGTGAGAAGCAGAGGGTAGCTATTGCTAGGGCATTAGCTGTAGAGCCTGAGGTATTAGTAGCTGATGAGATAGTATCAGCATTAGATGTATCTGTTAGAGCTCAGGTCATGAACGTACTCATGGACGTTATAGATATGTTTAAATTAAGTGTTATATTCATAACCCATGATATGGGGTTAGTCTGGAGTATCTCAGATAGAGTTGCTATTATGTACTTAGGTAAGTTAGTTGAGGTTGGGAGGACTGAAGACATCTTCAAGAACCCTCAACACCCATACACAAAGATGTTACTAGTCTCATCACCTACAATATCATCAACTAACGCTTATAGAGACTTAAGATTTAAACCTATGGGGGAGCCCCCAAGCCCTATAAACCCACCGAGGGGATGTAAATTCGTTACTAGATGCCCTATAGCAAGACCTGAATGTAATTCAGTAGAACCTCAATTAGTTGAGGTCTCTAAAGACCATAAAGTCGCTTGTATAAGAATTAACGACCACACCAACTAATTTTTACTATTACTAATACGTGATTAGATTAAACTTTATTTATTGACTGAGCCATACGTGAATATTAGTTTAAGGTTTAAAAACCCCCGCTCCCTAATATAGGGGGTACCGTATGAAGTTCAGTAAAGGTGCTCTAAGTAAGACTGCAGCTATATTAATAGCTGTGATTGTTGTAACAGCTGTTATAGGTGGTATTACATTACTAACTAGGCAGCCACAGCCAACACCTACACCTACATCACCTTCCCCAACACCTACACTAACCTCACCCCCTATTACGACTAAGAAGGATAGTATTAAGGTAGCTATAGGTGTTGACTTAGATACTGTAGACCCTCACGCACAGACAACTACTATGGTCTATAACGTATTGAGGCATTGTTACGAGACTTTAGTATGGTTTGATGATAAGGGTAATGTAATTCCTTGGCTTGCTGAGAAGTGGGAGGTCTCACCAGATGGTAAGGTATATACGTTCTATATTAGGAAGGGTGTGAAATTCCATGATGGTTCAGAACTCGATGCCTATGTAGTTAAAGCTAACTTCGATAGGTGGTTAGACCCTACAGTTAGGGTTCCTCAGAGGGGTCAGTTAGGACCTATAGATAAAGTTGAAGTAGTTGATAAATACGTTATTAAAGTATATATGAGAGCACCTTACGCAGTATTCCTTAAAGCTGTAGGTGTATACTTCCTCATAACGAATTCTAAAGTTATTGAGACCTTCGGTAATAAGACTATTACTGAAGTAGTTGGTACAGGCCCGTATAAGTTTATGGCTTGGGAGAAGGGTAAGAGGATAGTTATTGAGAGATTTGACGGTTATTGGGGTGAGAAACCTATACTGAAGAGTATTGAATGGTTAGTAATTCCTGAAGCTTCAACTAGGTTAGCTGCTCTACTAGCAGGTGATGTCGACTTCGCATTCAACCTACCACCTACAGATCTTGAGAGGGTTAAAGGTGATGCTAGATTTACGGTATTGACACCAACTAGTAATAGGATTATGTTCGTCGCCTTAGTTCCTAGAGGTCCGTTAGCAGACCCTAAGGTTAGGCAGGCACTTAACTACGCCGTAGACGTAGACTCAATAATTAAGAATGTACTCTACGGACTTGCTGTTAAGACTAACGCACCACTACCACCACACTTCTTCGGATATGCCGATATGCCACCATATACTTACAACCCTGAAAAAGCTAAGCAACTACTTGCTGAAGCAGGATATCCACAAGGATTTAAGGTAATATTTATGCATCCGACTGGTAGGTACTTAATGGATAAGCAGGTTGCTGAAGCTATACAGGCATACCTATCTAAGGTAGGTATCACTGTTGAGTTAAAGACTATGGACTGGCCTAGCTTCGTAGCAGAACTCCTTAAACCACTAGATCAGAAGACATATGATATGGTACTCCTCGGATGGGGTCCTTCAGTAGCTGATGCACACTTCGCACTCCACGGTCAGTTCCACTCAGCTCAAGCACCTCCTAAGGGGTTAGCAGCAGCACACTACAATAACTCAGAAGTTGATAAGTTATTAGAGTTAGGTATGACTGAGTTAAATGAGAGTAAGAGGGCTGAATATTATAGGAAGGCTATAGAGATTATATGGCGTGAAGCGCCGTGGATATTCCTATATACTCAGAAATGGTTCTTCGCATCATCAGCAAGTCTAGAAGGTTATAAGGTACATATAGATGGTGAGCAAGTCTACTTCTGGAAGGCATACGTTAAGTAATTTCCTTAAGTAAATATAAACTAAATCAATACTTTTTCTAAGGATTTCAATGAATTCCGTAACTAACTTAAATAAGTTGAGGGAGGTAATGAGTTCTAAGGGTTTGGAATCAGTGATTATATGCGGTCAACCGAATATAACATACTTTACAGGAATTCCCAAACCTTCAGGTATGTTGATGTTAGTTACAAATGATGGGATAACGTTATTAACACCGTTACTCGATTATGAGAGGATCTCAGCATCTATAAGTACTCGAGATATTGATGTGATACCGTATAGTAGGTATTCAGTTAGAGCTTATGTAGATTATATTGAAGATCCTGTAGATTATATCAGGAGGAGGTTATCAGGTATTAGTAAATTAGGTATTGACTTAAACTACATCAACTACTCCATATATAGGTTAATTAAGGTATTAACTACTGATGTAATCGATATTAGTAACGATATACAGTTTATGAGGTCTATTAAGGAGGGGTATGAGGTTGAGTTAATTCGTAAGGCTTTGAGAATATCTGAGGAAGCGTTAATGAGAACTATTAATGAGTTAGATTACGGGGTTACTGAATTAGGTGTTGTAGGGATTTTAGAGAAGTTTATGAGGGATTTAGGTGCTGATGGTATGGCTTTCGATACTATAGTTGCTTCAGGTATTAACTCAGTATACCCGCACGCACTACCTAGTAGTAATGTTGTAGTACCTAATACACCTATAATTATGGATTTAGGTGCTGTTTATAGGTCATACTCATCAGATATTACTAGGACTATATCCTTAGGTAAACTACCTAGTGATGAATCTAAGGTATTTGAAGTAGTTGTTGAGGTATTAACAACTACTGAGGATTTTGTAGGGCCTTACGTTAAGGTATCTGAAGTTGATGGGATGGTTAGGGGAGTATTAAGTAGGTATGGACTTGATAAGTACTTCATACACTCGACAGGTCATGGAGTAGGTATTGAAGTTCATGAATACCCTAGAATAGCTCATGGAGTTGATGAAATCTTAAGACCTGGGATGGTCATTACTTTAGAACCGGGTATATACATACCGGGTAAATTCGGGGTTAGGATTGAGGATATGGTCTTAATAACTAAATCAGGTAGGGAGGTGCTCAACACATTGAAATACGAGCTCACATGAGATTAAGTCATCAACGATCTAAACTAATGCTAAATCTATTATATATTATCGGTGACCTCATAAACATCTCATGAACTTCACCGTTATAGTATGATGTAGATACGTTCCTAACCCTCAACCTATCCTCAACCTCATACCTACTCAGTTTTGCTGGGTCGTAACTATTAGAAGCTAGTATGAAGTTACATGCGTAGCCGAAGGACGGTACCCACACACTATACTCTCTAACTATGTTGAATACCTGTCTCACATTACTTACTGTACGTCCGTACGTGTTAGGGAAGAAGAATGAGTTACCACTCTGAGTTACGATAACACCATCATCGTATAACCTACTCCTTAACTTACTGTAGAATTCCTTAGAGTATAATGCTTTAGCTATCTCAGGTCCGTGAGGGTCTGTTAAGTCTAGGATTACGACATCGTACTGATCGTTTGATTCCTCAATAAATTTAAACCCATCCATAATCACTACCTTACTCCTAGGGTCGTTAAACGAACCTCTATGTATTACCTCTAAATACTTCTTAGCAATCTCTACTAACTCACCGTCAATATCGACTAAGACAACCTCCTCAACTAAGTTATGCTTAAGTACTTCTCTTAAAGCCCCACCATCACCACCACCTATTATTAATACCTTCTTAGGTTTTGGGTGGGTAGTCATTACTGGGTGGACTAAGGACTCATGATATAAGTACTCATCAGCTTCTGCACACTGTATCAGTCCATCAAGTATTAAAGCCCTACCGAACTCCTCAATCTCAACTATCTGGACGTGTTGGTACTTAGTCTTAACATCGAGTAATACCTTCTTCAGAGATAGTGCTAATGATACAGTCCTTGAGACAGGTTCAAGTACTAATATGTTGGGGTTCATACATCAATCACAGTAGGATTTTAAGTTAAGTACTTATAAGTCTAATCCTTAGGGAAGTACTTTAAAGTTTTCTGAGGTGTTATGACGTAAATCTCTAGTAACTCCTTCAAACCACTCCCTAAGACTTTAGGTATTAGGACTCGTTCTAACTGGAATAACCCTGCATGATCATCCATATATACTGAGATCTTAACTGGTCTTTCCCCAGAGTCTACCTCAACCCTCTTAATACTTAAAGCTGATACTGCATGCATATCAACCTTACCTAACTTATAAGGTATTCTAGCCCTACCCTCAGACATATCTAAACCATCGGCTACCTTAGTAATACCGCATTCTATAGTTAAGCATTCAGCATCGTAACTACTAGCGTAGATTGAGTGTAGTACTTCCTGTCTAATACTTACTAACCTCCTCGTAGGTAGGTCTAGAGATGTCTTTAAAACCCTATCAACTATGTCCTTAGCTATTAAAGCACCTACATACTCATGCTCAACTCTATGTATTGAATTACCTATATCGTGCAGGTAAGCTGATAAGAAGATTATTAACTTAACATCATCTAAATTCTTAGCAGTACCATCCCTTAAAGTAGTTAGCTCAATACCTCTCCTAATCATGAGGTCTAGAAGTTCTAATGAAGTACCTGCTACTATCTTAGCATGTACTATACCGTGGTCGTTATACTTAAGTCTAGTAACAGCCATAACGTTACTCATTCTTAATAACTCATTAACCTCATCATCCTCCTCCAACACCTTACTAACCCTCTGTAAAACACCTGACATACTGATATGCTTACTGTATAGTTGAGGTGAGACCACAACCACGTAATAACCCTATAATATAGTTGTAGGTAGTTAAAATATTCAGCTGATGACGTAATCATCAACTAATCAGTTGCGTGGGTCTCATCAACTCAGTACTTCATAACATCATCTAATACTACCCTAATACTAGTATTACCACCTGCGTAGACAACCTCAACAGGTATGTTGTATGTAGCCTCAAGACTCTCAGTAATTACTGCTGAATCACACATCACCTCATACACTTTAACCCCTACCTCCCCTAAAGGACGTACATACTTACTAACCTCACCTAAATACTTCTTACTGAAGTTACTACATGTACTATTCAGTACTAACTTATTAACTAGTAAGTTGTTTAACTCTTCAGTAACATATGCAGTCCCTAACTTAGGGAGTAGGTAGTTGCTTAAGTAGTTTTCATCGTAACGTATTAAGTAATACTTAATAAAACTTACATTCTCAGAACCCTCGCTTTGGTTAATATATATAGGCTGTACCAGGAATACTAACCTATCATACACACCTAACACTGTAGTATTTACTAGTAAGTTACCTGAGACGCTGTATACGAGGATAGCGTTTGTATCGTTACCCTCAACCAAAGATTTTAGGATTTCATAAGGTTTTAAAGTTGTGGAGGTACCTTCAGAAGCTGAAGGTCTGTACGTATAGTATGTAAATACAGTAATTACTGATAACACAACTACTACTAAAACTATAGCTAAAGTCTTAGGTGTATATAACCTACGTCTAGTCTTCCTAACCTTAACTACCTTACCCACGGTCTTCTTCTGCTGCTTAATAGTTAACCCCTAACTAATCACTACATAGTTATATTTAAGTATTGGTAATACCTCCTAACGTTGATTATTGTTGATTATTTAAGTAATTTATTTACTTTGAAGAGGTACATGTTTTTAAGACTTGTACTACTTGAGTAGTTGGAGGGTAGTTAAGTGAGTGAGAGGAGGGTAGTAGATATTAAGGTGTTATGGACTAACCTCTACAAGTCTGTTAGGACCTTCCTACTAACATTTGTTAAACCTATTGAGAGTTCACTATCTTATAAAGTTGTTGAAGCAGTTATAAAGAGGAAGGACTTAATTAATGAGTTAGATGATGATAAGTACCACCTACTACTGAAGGTGAGTTTGAGGGCAGGGACACCAAACGTTAATGAGTTAGTATACTCTCTAATACCTTTATCACTTACCTACATACCTAAGATAATCTCTAAAAATACTGATTACTCCTTAGGTATATTCATACTCGAAGGTTTTAGTAAGCCTAAGTTAATAGCATCAACTATAACTATTAGTAAGGATAGTAACGTAGATGTTAAATTATTAAGACCTATACTGATTTCAGTATCTCCAGACCTACCGGATGCTACGATTAAGAAGAGAGCTCATAAGGTATCACATATACTCTTCAATGAAGTGTTAGAATACTTCAGTAGGTATGCGCCAAGGTATGTAAGCTCTATAAATTCCTTAGGAATTACTAAACCCTTACTAGTTATGGTTTTAAGAACGTCTTCTGAAGGTCATGATGAGATTAAGGCTGTAGTATCTGATGGTAATGAGTATAGAGAGGTTAGAATACCTGTTAAGATACCTTCATGGGGTTTAAACGACTTACCACCTAAGGTCGTAGATGATATTAAGACAATGATTGTAAACCCTATAGTGAGGGGTTATGACTTCGCACCTAAGGGAGCGTTCATAACAGGACCTCCAGGTGTTGGTAAGTCAGTCATGGCTGAAGCCCTAGCATCAGCTCTGAATTTAAGGATTGTTGAGTTAAGACCTAGTATGTATAGGTCTATGTGGTACGGAGCTACTGAGAAGATGTTAAACGCTATATTCAATCAAGTAATTAGGAGGAGGTCTGAGATAGCCTTAGTAATAGATGATGCTGAGTTCGTAAGTAGTAGGAAGTACACTATACATGAAGCACATGTAAGTGAGATAACGACTATACTATACCACCTACAGAGGTCTGAAAGACCTTTCACGATATTAACAGCTAATAACCCAGAACTTATAGACCCAGCATTACTGAGGCCTGGTAGGATTGACGTATCTATAGTGTTAGGCTACCCGGATAAGGTCATGAGACGTAAGATCGTTGAGAGGGATTTAAGTAGGTATAGGATTAGGGTTCAGGAAGGTATTATAGACTCTATAGTCAGTATGACTAAGTGGTTCTCAGCAGCTGAGGTTAACGCGTTTGTGAGGTTAGCTGCTAGTAGGGGTGAAGGTAGGATAAGTCCTGAAGATATTGAATGGGCTAGGAAGAAAGTTATTGTTAATGTTAGTGAGAGGAGGTCTGTACAGGAGTTCCTTAGGTGGTGGGTCTCTAAAACTCAAGGTATGGTTATAGCATACATACCGAGTGAGAATGAGGTTGAGTAGTTCAACTCAACCCGTAATACCTACACTCCTAATAGCTTCGGTAACTACCTTAGCACAGTACTTAAGTACGTACTTCTTAAGACCTATACGTAGTAGTAACTTATGAAGTAGTGGTAGTTTGAAGGGTGCTCCAGCAGCTTTAGGATGACCACCACCACCGAGTCTAACAGCTAGTTCCCTAATATTTAACTCATTACTCCTAATACTTAAACTACCCTCCTTACACACAACCACTACATCAGCATTAACCCTACTCATTATGAAGTGTGCTATGTAGGATGTAGAACTCTCCTCCCACTCCTTAATTACATATGCTATCTTAACACCGTCAATAACTGATAGTAATACCTTCTTAAGAACCTCACTGTAAGTCCTTAAATCCCTATCAACTACATCCTCAACACATTTAAGGATCTCACTATCTAATCCACCTTTAAACCCACTTAACTTACTTATTAAGTACTTCCTCCACTTATTACCACCCCTACAAACTACATACCTACTTAAGTAATTACCTAAGTAGTTGTTGAATACCCATAAATCTATAGAACATGTAGCATTAGCAAGTAGTTGTGATTCACTATCAAGTAGTCTTAAACTACTAACTACAACACCTGCACTACATGTATTAGGGTTTAGGTATAGGTTCACACCTAGATTAACTAACTCATTAATCCAAGAACCCTGCCATACGTGATGGTCAAACCAGTAGATCTTAGTATCCTCACTCCTCAACCTACGTATCTCATTAAGTAGTAACTCATAAGTTCTATGGTTAATACCTAAATCACTTATGAATAACTCATCACAGCTTAACCTACTAAGGACTTTATGTAGGTTATGCGGTTGTGTAAGTATTATACTGATGTTAGAGTCATCAACTCCTCTAACTCTTAAGTACTTAAGTATTAACGCTGCAGATGCAACACCATCTAAATCAGTATGAGTTACTATCACAGTACCTGACATATCGTACCTAATGGGTAGGTATACACTACTTAAATCTTTTACTACTATAGTTTTAAACATGAGCTTGATTAATCAGATTTTTTACTATGTAAAACTAGTATATATCAGATATACAGAGGTGTGTTAAATGAGGTACCAAGTAGTTTTAGCAGTTGTTGTAGTAGCTATAGTAGCAGTAGCTATAGGTTACTTCGTAGGTACTGCAACAGTACCACCACCTAAGACAGTAACTATAACTACTACAGTAGCTACACCAACAACAATAACTACTACAGTAACTACTACGACCACTATAATTAAAGCTCCTGAGAAGCTTAAGGTAGCCTTCATCTACGTAGGTCCTATAGGTGATTACGGTTGGACTCATGCACACGATGTTGGTAGACGATACATTACTAACTTATTTAAGGATTACATAGATACTACTTACGTTGAATCTGTTGAGGAGCCTAAAGTATATGACGTTATTAAGAAGTTAATTGGTGAGGGTTATAAGTTAATATTCACTACTAGCTTCGGCTTCATGGACGGTACTTTAAAAGCAGCTCAGGAATTCCCTAACGTCATATTCTTCCACTGTTCAGGTTATAAGAGATGGGATAATATGGGTACTTACTTCGCAGACTTCTACCAACTCTACTACCTCAACGGGTTGATGGCTGGTGCTCTAACTAAGTCTGGTAAGGTTGGTTATGTAGCTGCTCATCCAATACCTGAGGTCATCAGACATATCAACGCATTTGCTTTAGGTGTTAAGGAGGTTAACCCCGACGCTAAGGTCTACGTTAGATGGATTCACGCTTGGTACGACCCAGCTAAGGCTAGATCAGCGGCTGAGTCCTTAATTGCTGAAGGTGTTGACGTAATAGCATTTACTGAGGACTCACCAACAGTTATTGAGGTTGCTCAGGAATACTATAAACGTGGGATGCCTGTATACGCATTCGCACACTATAGCCCTATGCTTAAGTTCGGACCTGATGTAGTAGTTAGTGGTCAGTTAGTACGTTGGGAGGTCATCTACGCAGACATAGTAGCTAAAGTACTTACTGGTGTCTACAACACTACTAACTTAAGGAATGTAGACTATTGGTGGTTACTGAGTGAGGGTGCTGTTGAGTTAGGTGCTGATTTTGGAGTACCTATAAACCCGAAGTTCATACCTATGCTGAAGGAGGTTAAGGTTAAGGAGAAAATCACTGGTGAGGAGATGAGTGTCTACGACTTAGTAATGCTTAGGTTAAAGCAGATGAGTGAGCCTAGACCTGCATTCGACCCGTTCTGTGCTGTTAAGGAACCAATACTTACTCAAGACGGTAAGGTATTAGTAAGACCTGGTGAGTGTTTAGGTCATGAAGACCTATGGAATATGATGGTCTTCATAGATAACGTCGTTGGTTCAATACCTGTGAGTTAGTTATAGGTGTGTGTTGTGGTAAATAAAACTTCTTTTTTATATGGTAATTCAATTCTTGATAAGGAGGTAGTACTAAGTGTTAATGGGTTGAGTAAGAGGTTCGGTAACGTAGTTGCTTTAAGGAATGTAGATCTGGTGTTACGTAGTAATGAAATCCACGTCCTACTAGGTGAGAATGGTGCTGGTAAGACTACATTAGCTAATATAATCTACGGTATCTACAGACCTGATTCAGGAACTATAAAGTTCTTCGGTAAGGAAGTTAATATTAGGTCTCCTAAAGACGCTATATCCTACGGGATAGTCCTAGTACAGCAACATCCAATGTTGATTGAGAGGATGACTGTAGCTGAGAACTTAGCTTTAGGGTTTAAGGAGTTAGGTATACTATCATCACCTAAAACTATAAGTAGGGTTGTTAGGGAAGTTAATGAGAAGTACGGGATCTCAGTAGATCCTGAGGTATTAGTAAGTAGTTTATCCTTCAGTGAGAAACAGCAGGTAGAGTTGATTAGGGCTTTACTACTTAATGTTAAGTTATTAATACTTGATGAACCGACAACAATGTTAACATCTTATGAGAGGAGGAAACTCTTCTCAATACTTAAGAAGTTAGTTAGTGATGGTAAGTCTATACTCTTAATAACTCATAAGGTCTTAGAGGCTTTAGAGGTTAGTGATTGGATTACAGTTTTAAGGAGGGGTGAGGTAGTATCTTCAAGACCTAAGGATATGTACTCAGTTGATGAGTTAGTTAAGTTAGTTGTAGGTGATGATGGGTTAGTTAGTAATGTAGTTAGTCCTAGTAAGAGTGTTGAAGTAGGTGGTAATGTCTTAGAGGTTAAGGACCTCATAGTACTTAATGATGTAGGTGGTATAGCAGTTAATAGAGTCTCAATTAATGTTAGGGGTGGTGAGATTGTAGGTATAGCTGGTGTTACTGGTAATGGTCAGAAGGAGTTGTCGGAGGCTATAGCTGGTTTAAGGAGGGTAAGGGATGGTAGGATATTAATTAACGGTGTTGATGTAACTAATAAAGGACCTAGTAGTAGGTTTAGAGCTGGTCTAGCCTACATACCTGAGGAGAGGTTGAAGTATGGGGTTGTAGGTGATATGAGTGTTATTGAGAATTTAATACTTAAGGACTACTACATGTTCAGTAGGTTTACACTACTTAGATTAAGTGATGCTGTTAGAGTTGCTGAGGAATGTATAAAGACCTTCAACATAGTTACTAGAGGACCTTCAGAGAAGGTGAAGGCGTTATCAGGAGGTAATATTCAGAAGTTAATTATTGCTAGGGAGTTAAGGTTAAACCCTAAAGTAGTTGTAGTTCATAACCCTACATTAGGTCTTGATTTGAGGTCAACCTCTATAGTACATGAACAACTACTTAATATTAAGTACAGTGGTTCAGGAGTACTCCTAATCTCTGAAGACCTTGACGAAGTAATTAAGTTATCTGACAGGGTTTTAGTGATGTATAGAGGTACTATAGTTTATGAAGGGGTTAGAGGGTGTTCTAGAGAGGCTTTAGAGAAGGCTATGTTGGGTATTGTAGATGTTTAAGGTTAAGGTCCTTAGACGTTATGAGGTCTCAAGTAGGTTTAAGTTAGTTACTTATTTAACCTCATTCATAGTAGGTGTCTCCCTCTTCATATTATTTGAGGTGTTATTAGGGGCTAACCCATATGAAGTCGTAGATAGGTTATTCGTAAGACCTCTAACATCTTACGATGACCTCAGAGTTAGTATTAGGTATGCAGTCCCTATAGGTATTATAGCTTCAGGCTTACTAATAGTGTATAGAACAGGTATATACTCGATAGGTGCTGAGGGTCAGATGGCTGTAGGTGCTGTATTCACTGCTTGGGCTGCATACACTTTAAGTCTAGGTAGTCCTACATCTGTAGTAGTAGCTCTCTTAGTAGGTGTGTTAGGGGGTATTATATGGGGTTTACTACCAGCTACTCTTAAAGCATTATTAAATGTTAATGAGGTATTAACTACTTTAATGATGAACTTCATAGCGTACTCACTAGTTGATTACTTAATCTACGGTCCGTGGAGGAGTCCTAAGTCTTACGGCTTCCCACTAACAGAACCTATACCTACAGTCTTTACAATACCTACATATGATGGTGTACCAGTAATTAACTTCTTAATCTTCACGTTAGTAGTGTTTCTTACTTACGTAGTTACTAAGATGAGTAAGTTAGGTTTTCAGATTAGGGCTTACGGGTTAAACCCATCTGCAGCATATGCTTCAGGGATGAGTTTCTTTAAAGTAGTCTTACTAAGCTTTATGATTAGTGGTGCTTTAGCTGGTTTAGCAGGTGCTCTACAACTATTGTCTATACATCATAGGTTAGGGCCTAAGTCATGGAGTGTTACTGAGGGTTTAGGATATACAGCTATAGTCGCTGCTTGGATCTCAAGACTTGAACCACTAGCTGTGATACCGGCATCACTACTGATGGGTGCTTTAGTTAATGGTGGGTTAGCAATTAAGGCTGTGTTAGGTCAGTCAGAAGGTGTTGTAAACCTCATGAACGGTATGATACTACTATCTATAGTTGCTGCTGAGTTCTTCATAAATTACAGGTTGGTAATTAGGTTTAGGTGATGATATGATTGATATTGTGTTAATAGGTAACTTCATATTCTTAACCCTTAAGAACGCAGTACCTTTAATCCTAGCAACAACTGGTGAGGTAATTACTGAGAGGTCTGGAGTTATTAACTTAGGTGTTGAGGGTTGTATGATCATAGCTGCATTAGTAGGTGTTGTAGCTACCTTACTAAGTAGTAACTACTTAGTAGGTCTCCTACTAGGTGGTTTAGTAGGTGCTCTACTAGCCCTACTACACGGCTTAGTAACTGTTGTATTCAGTGCTAATCAGATAGTCTCAGGTATAGCTACTACTATGGTAGGTCTCGGAATAACATCACTTCTAGGTAGGGGTTATGTCGGTAGATCACTTCTAGGTTTAAGGCCTAATCCGTTATACCCGTACGACATACCATTACCTGATCACCTAAAGCCTTTAGTAGTAGCTATAGTTAGGCAGGACGTCGTAGTCTACATATCTATAATCATACCTATACTATGTATGTGGTTCTTATTTAAGACTAAGTTAGGTAGTGCTATTAGAGCTTGTGGTGAGAATCCAGTAATTGCTGAGTCTTTAGGTGTTGATGTTATTAGGACTAGGTTATTAGCTGTAGGTTTAGGTGGTTTCTTAGTAGGTCTTGGAGGTGCTTACCTATCGTTAGGTATTGTAGGTACTTGGGTTGAGAATATAACTGCAGGTATTGGTTGGGTTGCTGTAGGTTTAGTAGCATTCAGTATGTGGGTACCTTTAAGAGCTTTACTAGCTTCATACATGATGGCCTCACTAATATCGTTATCATATATGCTTCAAGGTAGGGTAGGTATCAGTACTTACTTCCTAGCTATGATACCCTACATAACGACTATAGCTATCCTAGCTATAGTCAGTATAGAGAGGTTTAGACTGAGGTTAGGAGCACCAGCAGCTTTGGGGAAGCCATACATACGTGAGGAGAGGTTAGGTTAGAGTTAAGACTTAATATCTCTGACTAAGTATTTAGATTGTGTGTGTTATGAGACTTGATGAGTTAAGTAATGAGATTTCAGAAGTTATCTCCAAGACTATTAAGTCAGTTGTAGCGCTCTTCACAGTGAGTTACGCGTATGACTTCATGCTGAATCCAGTTCCGATTAGAGGTGCTGGTTCAGGCTTCGCAGTTAGTAAGGACTTAATAATAACTAATAACCACGTAGTTAGTGGTAGTTCTCAAATAACTATAGTTACAGCTGATGGTTCTAGAAGTGTTGGGAGGGTTGTATCAGTAGCTCCTTGGAAGGACTTAGCATTAGTTAGTGTTGAGGAGGACTTACAACCTATAGTATTAGGTGATTCATCAAGGATTAGAATAGGTGAGTTAGTATTCGCTGTAGGTAATCCCTTAGGTCTTTGGGCAGGGCCTACAGTAACTATGGGTGTAGTTAGTGCTGTAGGTAGGACTATAGCTGCAAGTCCTGAACTAATACTTGAGGACTTAATACAGACAGATGCAGCGATAAATCCCGGAAATAGTGGTGGGCCCTTAATAAATATTAGGGGTGAGGCTGTAGGTGTTACTACAGCTATAATACCCTACGCTCAGGGGATAGGCTTTGCAATACCTATAGATGAGGTTAAACTATTCTTAGAACATATCAGGAGGTATGGGAGGGCTGTTAGGGCTTGGATAGGTGTTTACGTAGTCGATATAACTCCAGAATTAGCTAAGACCTACAGACTACCTGTAAGTAACGGTGTTATGATTGTTAAAGTCTTAAGAGGTTCACCAGCTGATGAAGTAGGTTTAAAGCCTTCAGATATAATTGTAGAAGTTAATGGTATACAGATTAGATCATCTAAAGACCTTAGAAGACTTACTGAGAAAAGTATTGAGAAGGGCTATATAGAAGTTAAAGTCGTCAGAGGTTTTAGGGAATTCCGTGTAGAAGTACCTCTAATGGTAGAGTAGTATTTAGTAATAATTAATGTGGTATTCATCTGAGACCTCAGGAGTTAGTGGTAGGGCTAGGGAGATTAGGAGGAAGTAAGCTAATTGTGATTTTATTAAATAGCAACTTACTAAAGTAAGGATGGCTTTGGAACACCATATAGAAAAAGGTGATTTTAGAACTGTAGCTAAGATTGTTGGTGTAGGTGTTGATGAATTCTTAGATATAGCTAAAGACTTAGCAGGTATACCTACAACTGATTAGATGTTCTTAGGACATAAGCTGTTGATAGGGCATTCACTACATAAAGGTTTCTTAGCCTTACAGTAAGTCCTACCATGAGCTATTAGAGTTAGATGTGCTTTAAGGTAGTAGTTAGGTGGTAATAACTTATGTACTACTTCTTGAATTTTTAAATAACTATAGTTCTTCTTAATAATACCTAACCTACTTAAAACCCTCCTAATATGTGTGTCTATAGGGAATACAGACTCACCCCTACACATTAGTAGGAATACATCAACAGTCTTATACCCAATACCATCAATACCTAATAATAACTTTCTAACCTCCTCAGTAGGCATAGTTAGTAATTTATCTAAAGAGTCTAACCTACTTAAAACTATAGCTAATTCCTTAATAATTAACGTACGCCTCCTATACATACCTGCAACTCTTACAGCATCTACAATAACCTCAGGTGATTGACTTAATATTACTTGAGGATTTAACACCCCTAAAACACTCCTTAAATTATTAAAAGCCTTCATAGCTAGCTCATCACGAGTATTTTGAGATAAGACTATAGCTACTAAGACTTCAAAAGGATTATAACTCCTCCTACATAAGTAGTAAGCTATGAAGTCCTCATCTTTTAAATCCATGTAGTTACTGAGTATATCAACTATATACTTTAAATCTAACACATTTAATCCTTAGGTAAGTTGAAAAATAAGTTATAATGTTTTAGGTAATTCAACACCTAATTCCTTAGCTACATCTGTGAGTAGTTTCCATGTGCTTAAGTCTATAGGTATTCCATTCCTTAACCTCTCCTCGTAATTCCTATCTTCAGGTTCTCCAGGTAGTAAGACTTCATTAAATCCTTGAGCTGGTCTACAACTCTTTAATATCTTAACTAAGGTATCGATATCTCTTAAGTACTCATTATAATCTCTAAATGCTGTTGGATCTATCACTAATATGAAGAATCCTCCCTGTGTTGATGGGTGGTTAATTACGTACTTACTTAATATCCCCCCGGATAATATAGCTGAGAGTACCTCAATAACTAGTGAGATTGCATAACCTTTATAACTACCGAATGGTAGTAGTATCCCTTCATATGCTTCTTTAGGGTCTGTAGTAGGTCTACCATCCTTAGTTAATGCTATACCCTCAGGTATCTTCTCACCTTTTAAAGCAGCTAATCTAATCTTAAACGCAGCTATAGCACTTGTAGCCATATCAATAACTATAGGTTTAGATGATGTTGGGAATGTAATACTTATAGGGTTAGTACCGAAGACTGCCTCACCACCTCCCCAAGGAGCTACACGTGCTGGTGCGTTAACAGTCGCTAAACCTATTAAGCTATTCTTAGCTACCCTTAAAGTATAGTATGCTAACATACCTACATGACCTAAATTCCTAGCACCTACAGCAGCTAGGCCTACAGACCTACACTTACTTATAGCTAAGTCAGTAGCTCTAGTAGCTATAGGTATACCTAAACCATTACCACCATCAACTACAGCAACAGTTAAACCATCCCTAACAACTCTAAACTCAGAGAAAGCCTTAACATAACCTCTCTTAATACCCTCACCATAGTAAGGAATCCTAATAACCCCGTGAGAATCAACACCTCTTAAATTAGCAAGTACTAAATGATCTGCTATTAAATCAGCATCATCCTTAGGGACTCCATACCTTACAAAACACTCAGAAGTAAACCTACGTAAATCATCAGCTAAAACCCTAACATAATCAACCAAACTACCACCACATTAGTAATGAAACTAGGAATAAAAGGTTAATAGTTTATGTGATAATCATTTAATAATTGGTGGTTTAGGATATGAGTGAGGAGGACTCTATCGGAAGGACGTTAGGGAAGGTCGTAACATACGCTATATTGGTAGCTGTAGTAATGGGTATTATACAGTGGTTCTTTACATAAGGGGTCAATATATTATATGAAGTAACTAGGCTTGGAGGGTTCTTAGTATTAAAGGAATATGCTGTTTACGTATACATCATCGTATTACTTATCCTCGGCTGGATGATCGTAGGTGCTACCGCCACAATGTTCTACACAATAATGAAGCCTAAGTACGGGACCTCTGCGGCGGCAGCAGTTAGGGGCATTATTAGAATACTTGGATTAGGTGCCTACTAGCAGGTATTGCCGGTGGAGTTGCTGGAGGGGTAGCTAGAGTAGCCTTAGGAGGCTTTATAGGTCTAGTCGTAGGTTACGCTACTCAACAAGTTCTAGGACAGGCAGTTGCTGGAATGTTCCTACTGCTTACCAGACCCTTCAAAATAGGTGATCTAGTTGATGTCGCTGGTGAAAGTGAGGTTAGGGTAAAAGACATATCAGTGATGTTTACTACAGTTGAGAGGAAAGATCATGTAGAAGTACTAATACCGAGTAGCATGATCGTAGGTCAAAAATCGTGATTAGAGAAAGGTCAAAAGCCGTGTAACCAAGGACTTCCTAAATAACTCTCTAATAATCCATCACCCTAATAATATAATTAATGATGAACCCGGAAAGAAACTATATGTAAGTAGCAATAAATATCGGGATAGCGTCTATAGAAAGTATAGTCCCCTAAGACTTCCTGTAATCCCCGTCCTTCAGGTGAGGGAGATTATCAGCTCATTTTCCAATGTTTTAAGAATACTATTATGAGAGATCCGAAGACTACACCATGTAAGAAGCCGAAAAAAGTTATGAACGTTACTAATGTTAGTATGTCTGAAGTAAAGACTGAGTATCCTAGGTATTTGTATGTGAGTAGTTCGTGGGGTAATCTACAGAAGGGATACACTACTATCCAGTAAGCTATTGTAGAAAATATTTTGTATTTAATGAATAAAGGTACTAAGAATATATCGTAGAGAAATCCGAAAAAACAGTATATTAAGGTAGTAATTAATACATACCCTACATATATTAACGGATGTAATGGTATTTTAATTATGTAGGTAAATAATAAAGTTACAGACATAGATAGACCTATAGTAAGGGACGACCATAACCCAAAAAATGGAGGTATTTTCCTAAACATGATTCCCTTACATTACAACCTATATATACCGAAGAGATTAAGCCATGATAATATCGTGAATATTATCCAGAAGGTCACTGCGAGTGCCTGCCATATTAATAAGATTGTCTTAGGTCTTAACTCCTTAGGCATTTTCAACCACGTATACAGTATTACTGACTGACCTACAGGTAGTAGAGATACTGCAATAGCAGACCCTAGGAGTACAAACCATAGAGGTGCAGCAGCCCACATCATAATTAGCACCGATACACCACACGCTATGACGAACATATGATATATAGCTTTAAATGAGTTAAAACGATAAACAGCGAGTGCGTATGCTATAGTCCACATAATTATTGTGATAGCTGAGCAAAGAGCTGCTGTCGGTGTTGTTATAAATGGTAAGACAACTATACCTATAGCTACTACAATCACGAAGATGTAGAACCTTTTTTGGAGTGTCTTCTTAAAGCTTAGGATAGCATCTGCTAAGTATCTTGACGTCCCATCCCAAGCACCGAGTATTGTGGGGTAGAGTACTAAGATTGCTAGTAATATAAAGAAGTACCAGCCGAAATCACCTAACCATACTCTAAAGAACTCTGCTTGAGCTGTAACAACCGCAAAACCTGAGGGGGCTAGACCTCTTGGATGTAGTATACAACCTGCTAAGTACATGAATATGAAGCAGCCGTAGAGTGCTAGAGGTAGGTAAATACCTATTAAGTCCTGGATGAGTACTTTATTCCATAGTCTAATCTTCTCAAGCTCTGTGGGGTTGGTATAGTCAAACAACCATCCCTTACCTAAGCGCTCCATCAACTCACTACGTTGCCCTCCTTCACCTCTAGTCATTATGCCAGGAATCTTCCTAGCCTCCACCTTATAGTGAGTCATACCCCAACCCCTCTCAGTAAACCACATAGGATATCTAAGTGGTTCGTTATAATCCCCACCAAATCCCCAACCCATCCATGAGAGTACAGTCCATAACCCAAGTACTGGAGGTATATATCCGAAGCTTACTAAACCTATGAAGAAGTCTCTAACCGTTGCTGGAGTCGAGACTAGGGCAGCCGTAATTAACGTTCCTAAATACAGGATGACGTACATTACTATAGCTACCGTCTCTATAACTCTATAGACGTATTTCGGGAACCATATAACTACCCATATCAAAAATGAAGTTACTACCATAAGGACGTAATACCAAGGCCATACATCCTTAATGTTAGAGAATGCCATGATTGCTGATGTAAGTGAACCAGAAAGCCCGGTAAGACCTGTTACGGGGAATAAGATCATGACCTGAATTAAGAGTATCCATAGAGGGATTCCTGCCCATGTCTTCCAATACCTTCTTGTAGGGTGTTCACCTGTGTAGAGCGTGTATTTAGCATGTAGGTAATCGTTTACTATCTTAACAGTTGCTGAGATAAGACCAGCCCAAGCAGCTCCGAAATAGCCCTTAGCACCTATAAATGCACCAGTAATTAACTCACCAGTACCTACCTCCTGAGCCATCATAACCCAACCAGGTCCTACGAGCCTCCACCTACTCATGAAACTCTTTGCTTCAGGCGGGGGTTCAGGAACTTTAATAACCTCATACTTCTCACCAAGAACCTCAACACTTTTAGCTTCACCGGACATAAAACCCCCATTATATTTTATGATTAAAGAATAATAAATTTTTATAATATCGAGGATATCGTATGTACTATGTGGGTGGAGTGATAGATCTAAAGGAAAGATAGTTAGAGTAGCTCTAGAGTTCATTAACTTACGTTATCTGAACTACTTAACTATACAAGAATCCCTAAATAGAGATGTTTAACTATTACTCTTTTTAAACTCTCTAACACAGAGTATTTGGTGTTATATTGAGTCAGTTATGGATTTTTAGGGATTTTGATAGGTGTTCTGGCTGTAGGTTGTGTGAGATTGCTTGTTCGTTAAGGCATGAGGGTGTTATATGGCCTGAAGCTTCTAGGATTACTGTGTTGGAGTTTGCTCCAGGTGTTGTAGTTCCTCATACATGTGTTCAATGTTATGACTATCCATGTGTTAAGGCTTGTCCTACTAATGCTCTCTACGTTGACAGTAAGACTGGTGCTGTATTAGTTGATGTTGGTAAATGTACTTTATGTGGAGCATGTATTAGAGCTTGCCCTGCTAGAGTACCTAAGATTGTTAAGGGTAAGAATTATGTGTTGATCTGTGACTTATGTGGTGGTGAACCTGAATGTGTTAAGGCTTGTAAAGAGGCTGGGTTTAACGCTCTTGAAGTAGTTCCTAAACCTGAGAAAGCCTATGCAGACCCGTATATATCACCACCTGAGGTAGTAGCTTCTAAACTATCGTCTAAAGTCTATAAAGAATTTGGGAAGGAGGTGTTAGGTCTGTGAGTGGTTTCTGGGGTAGGTTACTTGAGATAGACTTAACATCAAGTAGTTATAAGGAGGTTGAGGTACCGTCAATAATATTTAGGAAGTTCTTAGGTGGTAGAGGTCTAGCATCATGGTTATTATGGAGGGAGTTAGGTGGTAGGTGGGAATCTATAGATCCTTTAGGACCTGAGAACATATTATTAATACTTACAGGACCTCTAACAGGTTATTACCCAGGTATTAAGCTTATAGTCTCAGGTAAGAGTCCTCAAACTAATGGTGTTGTAGGTTCTGCAGTATCTTCAGAGGTTGCTGTAGAGGTTAAAGCAGCTGGTTATGATGGGGTAGTAATTAAGGGTTCTTCTAAAGACCCTGTATACCTATACATACATGATGATAGGGTTGAGGTAAGGGATGCTTCTAGGTTATGGGGTAAGACAGGAATTGAATTACTTAGGATGTTAAGGGAGGAGGTTAGAGTTAATTACGTCTTAGAAGGTGTTAAGTCATTACCTCCAGCACTTTATATAGGTCCTGCAGGTGAGAACTTAGTTAGGACTGCACCAGTAAATGCTAAGTGGACTCATGGAGCTGGCTACGGTGGTTATGGAGCTGTTATGGGTTCTAAGAAGTTGAAGGCTGTAGTTATTAGGGGTAGTGGGCCACTACCTAAGGTAGCTAATTTAGAGGAGTTCATTAAGTTAAGGGGTGAGTTAATTAAGTTAATACCTACTAAGAACTACTGGTTTAAGTTCTGGGGTACACCATCAGAGTATTACTTTGCAGGTAGTAGGAAGAGTTCAGAACCTATAAGGAATTGGCAGGAGGAATGGCATAACATCATCGAATACAGCCATCACGACCTTGAGACTAAAGTATGGGTTAGGAGATTCTGGAGTGATTGGGGGTGCTCACTATCATGTATGAAGGTAAGTATAGTTGATATTAACGGTAAGTACTACTTAACTGACGGGCCTGACTATGAGATGGGTGCTTACTTAGGGTCTAACCTAGGTATATTCGATGTTAAGGAGTTTACAGCATTATCAGCTATAGCTGATAATTTAGGATTATGCGGTATTCAGACAGGTAATGTCATGGGACTCGTCTTCGAATTATATGAGAGGGGGGTATTAACTAAGGAGGATATAGGTTATGAGTTAAGATGGGGTGATTTTAAAGTAGCTAGTAGGTTACTTGAGGATATAGCATATCGTAGAGGTATTGGTGAGGTATTAGCTGAAGGTACTTATAGGGCTGCTTTAAAGATTGCTGAGATGAAGGGTCTTAAACCTGAGGAAGTACTTAAGTATGCGGTCCAAGTTAAAGGTATAGGTATTGGAGCTCACGGGATTAGGAGTAAGGCTGACTACCCACAACCAATAGCTTATACTTGTTCAGTCCATGGAGGTGATCATACATCAGTTGCTGGACTACCTATAAATACTATAGAGTCTGAGTCGTGGAAGGTATTCTTCGATAGTGCAGTTGTATGCTGGTTTAACTTATTCAACATACCTGAGGATATAGTGATTAAGTTCTTAAACGTGGTTACTGGCTGGAATATGAGTAAGGACGAACTTTATAGGGAGTTAGGTCCTAGAATACTTACTTTACAAAGAGTATTACTACTACTTGGAGGTCCTGACGTGTACTGGGATCCGAGGATCCACGATGATAACCCACCAAGATTCTACGAACCATTACCAAGCGGTCCTTATAAGGGTAAGTCCGGAGATCGTGAAGAGGTTAAGAAACTTAAGATACAGTACTTCAGTGAGTTAGGTTGGGATGAGTTAGGAATACCTACTAAGGATACATTAACTAAATTAGGACTTACAGAGTTAGAACCAGCTATTGAGAGGATTAGGAAGAGGTTAGGGATTTAATGAGGGTATGTATTAAATTCCTAGGTAATCTAGCTGAGTTACTAGGTAGTGAAGTATGTCTAGAGTTAAGTAGGTGTTCATCTATAGCTGAGGTTATGTGGTCATTAATTAAGGAGAAAGACATACCTGTA
>Ga0185307_1000226_pt1 | contig 39025 bp, 52 predicted proteins | sample LHCtaG_FD_128010 | JGI IMG/M metagenome (GOLD analysis project Ga0185307, IMG submission 128010) | Hot spring microbial communities from Little Hot Creek, USA to study Microbial Dark Matter (Phase II) - LHC4sed_matched (SPADES... | ecosystem: Environmental > Aquatic > Thermal springs > Hot... | reverse complement strand
GTCTATAATACTATAACCTGCTATACTCGGTTGTATCAAGCCCATGATAGCAAAAAGAGCTATCAAGAAGAGTGGTGCAGCTATGATAACACCTACGTAAAACTCTGCGTAAGTTGACATTTGTTGTAAGAATCTTTCTCTTCTCATTCTCCATTCAAAGAGCGCTTGTTCACCCATAGTTCTCAAGAACAATTTTATATCACCACCAGATTCTGTTGTAGTTACTATTCCTAACAGAAGCTCTCTTAGCTCTTCCGAAGGAGTACGATCTGCGACCTCTCTTATAGCTCTTACAGGGTCCATTCCAAATTCTTCCATATTCCTTGCAATTTTTGACAATTCTTTCGTTACTTCACCATACTCTTTAAAAGCACTTATTAGACGAAATATTGCAGAGGGTGGTATTCCGGCCCCGGCAATTGAACTCATATGAGTGATAACAAAAGGCAAGTTTACTTCTATGTTTCTCTTTCTTATAATCGATCTTTGGAAGGGGTAGAACACATACCAAAGGAAAACTCCAGCAGCTGCGAGAAAAGGTATAAAAAGAGAGTAGGCTATAGCAAGCAAGAGCTGAAGCTTGAAAAAATAAACAACTAAGAAAATAGTAAGAGCTAATGTGCCAAAGTAAATCAAGAAGGTTAGGAGTAGCATTACAGACAAGTACGTTCTTAAAGGAACTTTTATGTCAGCCTTTGGTAAAGCATACTTTAAAGGCTCAAAAGAGTCTGCATACTTCTCAGCTATTTTACCAAACAATGCTAGTGCCAAAGATTGGAAGCTCATCATCCACCCCCTAGGACCTTAAAACCTAAAACTTCAAGCACAGATTCTATGGAGCGCTTCTTCTTCTCTTCCTTTTTTCCGGGCTCTTCTTCAACCATCCTATAAACTTTCATCGGATCCATGTAGTACTCTGTTATAATTTTGGAAACGTCTATGTACCTCTTTATACCACTTTTTAACATCCATTCTAACACCTTTGCACGTCTTAGAATTTCCTCCTCTAAACTTTTCAGGGTTGTTCCCTTTTCCGATGCAAGTCTCGCCAGCTTTAAACTCTCGTTGACTTTTGTGAATGTATCCTTTACAGGATCCCACTTATAGACTAGGTTTGTCTTGACTTCACCTGTTTTCGGATCTACAGAAACGATTTCTGTTATTTCTTTTATTCTTCTTGCAGACTTACCTTTTTCTTTTGCATAAGCCATTGTAATTACTATGTCTAAGCTTTCTAGCAAGGTAGGAGAAAGGTTGATTGGAGGTGAAGTTAATCTTTTCAAAGCACCTTCTACTGATCCAGCATGAAAAGTGCTCATGCTTGCATGACCAGAAGCCATACCTTGGAACATCACATAAGCTTCTTCTCCTCTCGTCTCTCCTACTAGCACATAGTCAGGATTTTGTCTAAAGCTTTCTCTCAACAGGTCAAAAAGTGTAACTTCCCCATACTTTTCACCAGTTGCAGTAGGTACACCAAACCCAATCCTTGCTAAGCCAGATATCCAATGCTCGTGGGGTAGTCTAAGCTCTTTAGTATCTTCTATAGAAACTATTTTTGCAGTAGGTTGAATGAACATGCTTATGGTGTTTAGCATGGAAGTTTTACCAGTTGCTGTACCACCAACTACTAGGATGGATGCCCTATGCTCCACCATGTACCACAAGTAAGCAAGCATCTCACTAGAAGCAGTTCCAAGCTCTATCTGATGGATCGGAGAGAAAGGCTCTTCTGTGAATTTTCTTATGGTAAATGTTGCACCCCGTGTAGCAACATCTGTTGCTAGAGTTGCTGCTATTCTACTACCATCTGGAAGAGTAGCATCTAAGATAGGTTCAGCATAGCTTATGTATCTTCCACATCTTTCTGCCAACTTGATTATGAACTGGCTTAGAACATCTCGATCATTAAAAACTATGTTTGTTTTCATAGACCCGTACTTTCTATGAATTATGTAAATTGGTATTCCTATACCATCACAAGAAATGTCTTCTATGTTCGGGTCTTGCATTAAAGGCTCTATCTCGTTCAAACCCACAAAATTCCTGTAAATATAGTACATGATCTTCTGATAAGACTCTTTTGACAATTTTATGTCAAGCTGGCTTAGCACTGTATTTACAAGCTTACTAAGGTACTCTATTGCTTCTGCAGTATTTTTAATACTAGACAAGCCTATTTCTGTCAGCTCTATCAACCCATCAGAAATTTTGTGCAATATGTTTTTTTCTCCCTCTGTAAGCTCTGGTTCTATCACGTTATAGTACAGGATTTTTTCTTTTTCATTCCACGTGATTTGTGCGTAAGCAAAAGGTTCTATCAGAGGATACTTTACGTTTGCTTTTGTAGGATCTGTGATTTGTGGCAACTCTGTAACCTTTGGTATTTCTATCATAAACTTTGGTAGAGATTCCTCTACTTTTGCCTTTTCTTTCATTTCTTTCAACTTTCTGTAGAGGACTCCCTTAAGACTGACCATTTTTAAGGCATGTGTTTTTTTCTTACAGATTTACCAGGCTTCACTATACCACGAAACCTGGCACAAGCTGGGCATGCTCTCATCTTTCTGGAAAACGTGTGAATCATTCTTTTGTCCAGTTGCTTTAGAAGAGTTGGGTCGGATAGGTGGAAGCTTCTAGTAACTATAAAAGTCTTGTACCTTGGTACTTCCCTACGACAGAAGTCACACGTAACAGTTGCCTCTCTTCCCCTACCTGCAGTGTGAGCATACTTTCTCCTGTAAGGAGCTGTACTAACTGGCATAATATTATTTTAGGTTTTAGTAAACTATATGTTTCTTCAACACAAATGAAAAATTATGCAAGCTTATGATTTGCATGTCCACAGCGCTTTTAGTGGTGGTACAAGCACCTTGGAAGAGTTGGCATCAACAGCTAAGCAAATAGGCTATGCAGGTATTTGTTTTGTAGCTTATCCTATGAGCAAAGTGGAGGAAGAAATTTTGAAAGCTGAGATAGAAAGAGTGAAGAAATCGTTTGGAATAGAAGTTTATCTAGGCTTTGAGGCGAGGAATAGAAGAGAACTTGAAGAATTGAAAAGAAGGAGAAAGGATTTTGATATTTTGCTTGTAAGAGGAGGAAATCTTAGGATGAATAGAATTGCAGTTCAAACAAGGGGAGTTCAAATACTTACACATCCAGAGTATGAAAGGTCTGATCCAGGATTAAACCATGTTCTTGCTAAACTTGCAGCCCAAAATAATGTTGCAATAGAAATAAACTTTAGAGAAGTTTTGGTAACAAGTAAAAGATCGAGAGAAAATGTGTTAAGAAACCTAGCAAAAGATGTGAAGATAGCAAAAAAATTTCACGTCCCTATAATTGTGTGTTCAGGTGCCCTCTCTCATTGGATGATGAGGGACCCTTATGTCCTAGCATCTTTTGCTACACAGGTTGGTCTTGATTTGAAAGAAGCGAAGGATGCTATCACAAAAGTTCCTCAAAAAATAATAGAAGAAGCTAAGGAAAGAAGGAGTAAAGGATGGATAATGGGAGGTGTGAAGGTGGTGGAATGAAATGTTAAAAATTTTACCGCCAACCTTAAGAGAAAGGAAAAGGTACATACTCTTCCAAGTAATATCAGAAGAGCCAATAGTCTACGAGGACTTAGAACAAGCTATTTGGAATCAGTTCTTAGACACCTTTGGAGAGCTTGGAGTAAGTAGATTAGACATGAGGATAATTAGGAACTTGTATTCTCAAGAAAAGCAAACTTGTGTGATTTCTTGTAACAATACAGCTGTGCAGCAAGTGATAGCAGGGTTAGGCTTACTTTCTAGGCTCGGAGATTCTAGAATAATAATAAAGATTTTAAAAGTTTCCGGCACTATAAAAGGGCTAAAGCTTAAGTAATTTAAGGATATAAAATAAAACATTATTGAGGTGATGGTATACCAGAGATAATTCCAGAGTACATGGGATATGACAGAACGATAGCAGTTTTTTCGCCTGATGGGCGTTTATTCCAGGTTGAATATGCAAAAGAAGCTGTAAAAAGAGGAACTACTTGCGTTGGGATAGTTTTTAAGGATGGTATTTTACTTGCAACCATCAAGCCTACAACACCGTTGATGTTACCAGAAGCTACAGAAAAAATATTCCAGATAGACGACCATGTGGGTGCTGTTGCAGCTGGACTCCTTGCTGACGCAAGATCATTGATTAGCTTGTCTCGAATAAGAGCACAAATTCATAGGATTACTTATGACGAGCCTATGGATGTTTTCAGTGTTGCACGTGTAATAGGCGATAGAATGCAAATATCAACACTATACGCAGGTTTAAGACCTTATGGTGTATCCTTCCTGGTTGGTGGTGTAGACAAAAATGGTGTTCATCTAATAGAAGCAGACCCTTCTGGTATGCTTTACGCATGGTTAGCTTATGCTATTGGTCGTGGGGCAGCGTTAGTGAACAAAATCTTTAAGCAGAAGTGGAAGGAAGGTATGAGCGAAAAGGAAGCGCTAAAGCTTGCTTTAGAAGCTATAGAAAAATCTGAAAAAGAAAAAGGTACTTTAGAAGTTGCAATTATTAAAAGAGGAGAAAAGTTTAGAAGAGTTTCTGAAGAAGAGATTAAAAAAGTTTAAGTGATTGAAATTGGTTGTTAGTATAGATAAGGCTGTTACTGCACGATTAAGAGTAGGAGAACTTAAGTTTGAGGTTTTAGTAGATCCTTTTAAAGCATTTGAGGTAAAAAGTGGCAGGAGTGTTAGAATGGAGGATGTGTTAGCGTATCCTGCAGTATACAAGGATGCAAGAGCTGGTGAAGCAGCTTCAGAGAAGGACATCCAAAAAGTTTTTGGTACTGTAGATCCTTACATGGTTGCTGAAAGGATAATAAAGGAGGGTGAGTTGCAACTTACAACAGAGCAGAAAAGGCAAATGGTTCAGCAGAAGAAAGTACAGATTGCTACTATAATTTCAAAAAAGGCGGTAAATCCACAGACCAATGCACCTCATCCACCGCAAAGAATTTTAAACGCTATGGACCAAGCTGGTGTAAACGTAGATCCTTTCTTAGACGCAGAGCTTCAGGTGGAAAATGTTTTAAAGAAGATAAAGGCAATAATACCGATAAAGTTCCAGAAAGTTTTGCTTCAGGTAAAGGTACCGGCGCAATTTTCTGGCAAAGTTTATCCTCTGATTAAAAACAGTGGAAGTATTAAGCAAGAGCAATGGCTTTCTGACGGCAGTTTGCAGGTAAACGTAGAAATTTTTGCGGGTGCTCAGGAAGAATTTTTCAAAAAGCTTGCTGATTTTACGCATGGGCAAGCAGAAACAAAAATATTAAGGACTGAGGATGTATGATAGTTTTACCAGGAGAATTTATAGAAGAGAGAAAAGGAAGAAAACTTGGTAAAGGTGTTTACGAAGAAAACGGAAAAGTTTTTGCAAAAGTTTTAGGATTACCTCGGGTGACAGACACAGAAGTTTCCGTAATTCCTTTGTCAGGAGCTTATTTACCAAACGTTGGTGATAGAGTTATAGGGGTAGTTTCTACAGTAGAAATAGCTGGATGGTTTGTAGACATAAACTCGCCTTATCTTGCTTTTCTTCCGTTAGGAGAAGCTGTAGAAGAATTTGTAGACACGTCAAGAGTAGACTTGAGCAGATACTTTGATACAGGTGATGTAATTTTTTGCAGAATATCAAAAGTGACTAAAAGTAAGGATGTACAGGTTAGCATGAGGGACATGGTTTCCAGGAAGCTTTACGGAGGAGTTCTGATAAAAGTAACTCCTTATAAAGTGCCGAGGATAATAGGAAAGGGTGGAAGTATGATTCAGATGATAAAACAAAAAACTAAGTGTGAGATATACGTCGGGCAGAATGGTGTTATATGGATAAGAGGGGAAAACAAAGGAAAGGCTATAGAAGCAATCTTAACTATAGAAAGAGAATCTCATACTTCAGGATTAACAGAAAGAATAGAAAGGATGTTGAGTACATGAAGAAGGATGTTAAGCTTTTAGTCAATGGTAAAAGAATAGATGGAAGAACCCCTGAGCAACTTAGACCCATAGAAATGAAGGTAGATACAATAAGTAGGGCAGATGGTTCAGCAGAGGTTAGGTTTGGTAACACAGTTGCTTTAGCCTCTGTTTATGGTCCTAGAACCCTTCATCCAAAGTTTTTACAAGAGCAAGAGTCTGGTATAATTAGAGTTCGTTATAATATGGTACCTTTTTCTGTAGACGAGAGGAAATCTCCAGGTCCTGACAGAAGAAGTATGGAACTATCTAAAGTGATGCGTCTTGCTCTAGAACCAGCAATTTTCTTGGAAGATTTTCCAAAAGCAACTGTAGACGTTTTTGTAGACATACTGCAAGCAGACGGTTCTACTAGGGTCACAGGGATAAATGCTGCGTCTCTTGCCTTAGTGTGTGCTGGTGTACCGATGAGAGATCTTGTAGCTGCTTGTTCTGTGGGTAAAATAGAAGGTACTCTTATCGTAGACTTAAACGGAATAGAAGACAACAATTCGGAGTCAGACATGGCGGTTGCCATGATGCCAGGTAGAGAAGAAATAACTTTGTTGCAAATGGACGGAGAACTTGACAAGCAGGAAGTAATGAAGCTTTTATCTTTTGCAAGAGAAAATTGTAGGAAGATTTACGAGCTGCAAAAACAGACGATAAAAGAAAAGTATAAGAGTGAGTGAAATGCAGGAAAAGTATGTGCTCGAGCTTTTAGAAAACGGGAAAAGAATAGACGGAAGAAGGTTTGATGAATATAGGGAAATAAAAGTAGAGAAAGGCATGGTGCAAAAAGCAGAAGGTTCTGCTTTGGTAAGCATAGGCAAAACAAAAGTTGCTGCAGGTGTAAAGCTTGAGGTAGGAGAACCTTTTCCAGATGCACCAAACGAAGGCATACTTATAGTTAATGCAGAGTTTAGCCCTATAGCATCTCCTGATTTTGAGGCAGGACCGCCTGGTGAAGATGCAGTAGAGCTGGCAAGAATAGTAGATAGAACTTTAAGAGAGAGTAAGTGCATTCAGCTAGAAAAACTTGTTATATCACCACAGAATGTTTTCATAGTTTTTGTTGATTTACACATAATCAACCATTATGGAAACTTGATAGATGCTTCTGGTCTTGCTGCTATTGCTGCCTTGAAGAATGCAAGAATTCCTAAGGTGGAAGAAGGAAAAATAGTCAGAGGAGAGTTTACAGGAAGCTTACCACTGGTTTTTACTCCTGTTATAGTTAGCGTGTGCAAAATAGGAAACAATTTTTTGATAGACCCTGAGCTTCAAGAAGAAAACGTGCTAGATTCTAGGCTAGTAGTTGGTGTAAGGGAGGACGATAAAATATGCGCGATGCAGAAACAGGGTAGCAAACCTTTAAAGTTTTCAGATGTGGAGAAAATGCTAGAGATAGCAATAGCAAAGAGTAAAGAGCTTAGGAAGTTGGTAGAGTGATCCTATGGGAATAAAACACATAACCAAAAAATTAAAACTTGGGAGAATAGGAAAAGTAAGAAGGGCTCCAAGGTGGGCTGACATAAGGAAGTTTGGTCTGAAGAGAGCAAGAACAAGAAGAATTAACGTAGCTACCAAAAAATGGAGAAGAACTAGGTTAAGAGTTTAGTGCCAGCAAGCCTCTGGGGTAGAGCATGTAGCTTCTATACTTGTATTTATGACGCCATACTCACATAGAGCAATTACTTTTACTGTTGTGTTGGTGCCTATAGTGAGATTAAATGTAGAAGTTTGTCCAGCAGTAATGGTTGGAGGATCAGGAGCATTATAACCAGTAAGAGTTACAGGAGTTGCACCTACAGTTGCTATCATAGGATAAACTTTTAGGCCAGAACCGTAGTGTACGACTGTTGCCTTGTTATTGGTTGTATCAACAGAAAGTATTTGGAAGTTTGCGTTTGAGCATTTTATAATTGCTTCTGCCTGGCTTTCTGCACCTGTTGTAGTGGTTCTAGACAAGGTGATAAACCACAAGATTAAAATTCCACCTATTGCTACTGTAAAAGCTACAAGAAGGACTGTAGCTATCATTGGGCTTATTCCTTTCATAATATTTTTTTATTTTCCTGAGCTTAAATACCTTATTAGGTTGAGCGTGGCAGAAGAAAGAGTCTTAACGATAAACCTGAGAAAAGAGTTAGTAGAAAAGCCTAGCTGGAAAAGAAAGATGTCAGCAGCTAGAGTGTTAAGAGAGGTTCTTTACAAGCATACAAGAACAAGAGACATCAAGATAGATTCTGCTTTGAACAAGAGTCTATTGCAAGGAAAGAATAGAATAAAAATAAAGCTCGTTAAAACAGAAGAAGGATTTAAAGCAGAACTTGCTTGACTACTCCCATATAGTTAGCTTACACTTCCCACAGTAGTATCTTGTTTTTCCGTTGCTCTGCTTATGTACAGCCATGAAAGTTCCTTCTCCACATCTTGGACAATACTTCTTCTTTCCACTCTTGTAGAGTTCATACACTTTTACTGGTTTGTGTTTCACTTTTAACCTCCTTTAGTTCTTTTAAAATTTTTGCTTTTACAAGAGAAATGGAACAACCTTTTTTAGTCAGTATGTAGTCTATGAGAACTTGCTGTTCTTGAACGTTAAACATGGATGCTAAAGCTTTTGTAAGCTCTTGCTTTGAAGGTGTGGCAGATTTTTCGTGTCTCACTTCAAGCTTAAGTTCTCTTCTGTTAAGGAAGACATTCTCTTTATCTTCCTTTATTAAAACTTCCATACTAACCAACATACAAGGCATACTTTCCTTCTGTAAGTCCTAGAAGTTTGGCAATTTCACTTTTGTCGTTTAATATAATAACTAACCCTTTCCAGCTAGTAGACAAGTTTGTAGACTTACACTTTGGGCATACTTTTTCTGTCGTAAAGCTTTTACAATTCCTGCACACATAAGTTCTTTTCATGTATCATCACTTCTTTTTCTTCTTTTTCTCTTCTTCAATCCAAACAAGGTTGCCCAAGCCAGGTTGACGCATAGTCAGGCCTATCTTGTTCTGTTCACCCCAAGATATGGAAATTATCCTCGCTCGTACTTTGTCACCTTCTTTTAAAGTTTTCTTGGTCTGCTTTCCGATGAACACAGAATTCTTACTATCGTAAGATACAAAATCGTCCATTATTTGGGATATGTGAACTAAGCCGTCTAGCGGGCCTATTCTCACGAAAGAACCGAACTCTGCATTGTCTACTACTTCACCAGTAACAAGCTCATGCAGTTCAGGCTTGTAGGTTAAAATTTTAAAAGTTGCCTGATAATAGATACCAGGATCTTCTGGAAGTATCTTTCCTTCCCCTACTTCATCAACACTTATTATCCCAAGTACTACTCCAAGCATAGGATCGAGCTTACCTTCTATACTCTCTTCTAAAGTAGCTTTTATAGACTCTTTTAGAGGAAGCCCAAACTTTTCAGGTGGTACTCTTACTCTATCCTTTACTGTTAGTATCTTGTACATAATTCACCTCCTTGAACGCCTTTCCCTTTTTCTTCTTTTTCTCTTAAACTTTTTTTCATAAGCCTTGATAGCTTTTACTATAAGCTCTTTAGCTTCTTTTGCATCTCCCCAGCCTTTTACCTTTACCCATTTTCCTGGTTCAAGCCTCTTGTAAGTTTCAAAAAATTCTTTTATTTCTCTCAAAATGTGAGAGGGAACATCTCTTATTCCTGTGCATACGTGATCATAACTGTAAACAGGATCTTCTGCTGCAACTGCCAGAATTTTTGAATCTGTTCCATGTTCGTCTTCCAGCTTTATTACACCTATAGGCCTTGCTTTTATCACACATCCAGGAAAAGTAGGATGAGTTATTAGGACACAAATATCCAAAGGATCTTCGTCTTCACTCCATGTTTGCGGGATAAACCCGTACTCGAAAGGCCAGTACACTGCTGAATAAAGAACTCTATCAAGCTTAAACACATTGTTTTCTCTGTCATACTCGATTTTATTCGAAGATCCTTTACAGTTTTCTACTACTACATTAACTTCTTCGGGTGCTTTTTCTCCAGCCTTTATTGCATGCAATAGGTTCATTCATCCCACTTCCAAGTGTTTTCTACCGCGCAGATAAATAGTTTTTGTTTTTCTCTCTTTTAATTTCTTTCTTAAGCTTTTATCGTTGGTTGCTATAACAAAATCGTTCGCAAGCCTTAGCAAGTTTGTGTCAGCATCACCTTCACATTCAATAATTTTTATTTTTTTAACAAGCTCTAGAGCAAGCTTTGCATACTTGCCTTCTCTAGTCTTTTTGGAAGCTAAAGCCTTTAGCTCTTCTACTACTGGTGAAATCGTGTAAAGCTCATACTCTCTAAGCTCTTCCATGCCAACCTTAAACTTTAGCAAGTCTATCAAAAAGTTTGTATCTAGCAAAACTTTCATAATGTTTAAATAGCCTGAAATTCAAATATAAATAAGAGAGAAAATGAAGGGGATATCCGACATAATTGCAATGCTTTTGATGCTGGTAATAACGATAGCAATTGCAGGACTAGCTTATGGCTTCATTTCAGGAGCTTTCACCGCAAGGACAAGAGCTATCAGTTTAAGTGATTCATTCTGTGTAGGAACGACTGGCACAGCCATAGTAAGAAACGATGGTCGTGATGTAATAAGAGCTGCTGAGCAAACTCTTGTAAGTGTGGACGAAGCTTGCACAGAACCTGCTATGAGTGACATTCCTGCAGGCGGAACCGTAAGGTATGATTTTACAGCGTGTGCAACAAACAGGTACCATAGCTACAGGCTAATAGGACCAGCTAATTCGATAGATATAACCTTCAGATGTGCTTAAGGCCGCTAAAGCTCTAAACTCCCATATCCAACCAACTGCCAGCGCCCACCAACCTGCCGAGAAATTGCTATCCTTTCTTCTTTTCTAAAGCATACAGGAATCTTTAACTTTATTTCTACTCTTTCATTTTTCACAGAAGTAACACTTCCAACAGAACGAGCTACGCCAACGTTAATTAGCAAGTCTTCACCAACTTTTATAGGCTCTTTAAATTCTCTTATAAACCTTACTTCTAAGCTTAAGCTATGAGAAACTTCTGGCAACTTCCCTTCTAAACCAACAACATTCCCAACTAAAGCATCAGACTTTGTTAAGCTTGGATCAAGTTTAGTCATCACACCAAGCAAGCCTCCAGGTCCAGCCTCTTCTAAATCCTTTTTAGCTTTTTGCAACCCAACCACTTCTGAGAAAAGTGGAGTGTATACATTCTTTAATCTTATTCCAGGCCTTATTTCAATCTTATCCCCAAGCTTTAACTTACCTTGAACTAAAGCTCCTCCTAGAACTCCACCAACAAGCTTTTCACACTCAGTTCCAGGCTTGTTTATATCAAAGCTCCTTGCAACAAGCATCAAAGGCTCTTTCGTTTCATCTCGCTTAGGAGTTGGTATAAACTTTTCTATAGCTTCTAGAATGTACTCTATGTTTATCCTATGTTGAGCAGAAACAGGAATTATAGGAGCATTCTCCAGTATACTTCCTTTAACAAAACTTTTTATTTCCTGATAGTTTTTTATGGCTTGCTCTTCTGTGACCAAGTCAATCTTAGTCTGAGCAATAATTACATTCTTTATTCCAGCAACTTCTAATGCAGTTAAATGCTCTAATGTTTGGGGTTGAGGACATTTTTCGTTGGCAGCGATAACCATTATTCCACCATCCATTATTCCAGTTCCTGTTAAGACTGTTGCCATCAAAGCTTCATGTCCAGGGGCATCTACAAAGCTTACAGTCCTTTGAGGCTCAGTATCAGAAAAGCAGTATGGGCATTTTTGGCTAGTAGAATACTTTCCACAATTTTTGCAAAGGTATATGGTTGCATCAGCATACCCAAGCCTTATAGTGATTCCACGCTTCAATTCTTCTGAATGGGTTAATGTAAGCTTTCCAGTTATAGCATTGACTAATGTTGTTTTTCCATGAGCAACATGTCCAACCATTCCTATGTTAACTTCTGGTATTAGCCTTGGGTCGAAGGTCCTCACCTCCAAGTGAAAATAATTAGAATTAGAAAGAATTAAATACTAGTGTTTTTCTTCAGCTTTTGCTTCTTCCTTCTTCTCTTTAGGCTTTACTGGTAAAAGCTCTTCTAGAGGTTTTTCTCCTTTTTTCACAATTTTACAGTTTATTTGAGCTATATCTTCCGATATAGTGTTCCCCCTTACTGTTTTCCTTTTTCTTAGTCCTTTCTTCTTAGGCCTGAAGCAAGGAGGTCCTGAAAGAAGAACCCTTTTTCTCACAGCTCCCTCAACAGAAGGATGCATAGGAAAACCATCTTTATCAGTCCCACCAGTAATCTTAAGGGTATATCCCATTAGACCTAGTAAATCCCCGCTAAACTCTTCTCCTATCTTTTTTCCAATAAGAGTAACAGCTTTGGTTTGGTCTATTTCAACCTGATAACTTTTCTTTGTTTCTGGGTCGTTTATCACAAACTTCCACGTAGCCATATTGTATATATCTCCTTTTATTAAATATTAAAATATGCCGGAAAAGTTTGTAGTTACTCCATGGGAAGTTAGAGGGAAGATAGACTATCAAAAGTTAATCAACCAGTTTGGTGCTGAGCCAATTTCTGAAAGGCTGTTGAAAGAAATGATGAAATTTACAGGAGAGCTCCATACTTTTTTAAGGAGGGGTTATTTCTTTGCTCACATAGACTTGGGAAAAGTTTTAAAAGATTTTAAGGAAGGAAAAGGATTTTTCCTTTATACTGGAAGAGGACCATCTGGCCCAATGCACATAGGGCATTTGCTTCCTTTCATTTTCACAAAATGGTTGCAAGAAAAGTTCAAGGTTAATGTATACATCCAGCTAACAGACGATGAAAAGTTTTTAGAGCCTAAAAGGAGTTTGTCTCTAGATGATGTGAAGAGATGGTGTGTTGAAAACATACTAGACATAATTGCTGTAGGCTTTGATCCGGACAGCACTTTCATTTTCAAGAATACAGAATACATAAAAAACATCTATCCTTTAGCACTTAGGGTTGCGAAGAAAATAAACTTTTCTGTAGCAAAAGCAGTATTCGGCTTTACCAACCAGACAAACATAGGGTTCATCTTCTTTCCAACCTTACAACTAATTCCAACTTTTTTCGAGAAGAAAAGATGTTTAATTCCTGCTGCAATAGATCAAGCACCTTACTGGCGTATCCAGAGAGACTTGGCAGAGGAGCTTGGATATTATAAGACTGCCCAAATCCACAGCAAGTTCTTACCGCCTCTAACAGGACCAGAAGGAAAGATGAGTGCTTCCGAACCTTCTACTGCTGTATACTTGAGTGACAGCGAGAAGGAAGTTAGAACAAAAATCTATAAGTATGCTTTTTCAGGTGGCCAACCAACAGTAGAGCTACACAGAAAGCTTGGTGGAAATCCTGATGTAGATGTAAGCTTCCAGTGGCTGAAAATAATTTTTGAAGAAAACGACCAAAAGATAAAGAAGATAGAGGAAGATTATAGAAGTGGAAAGCTTTTGACTGGAGAGTTGAAGGACATGCTAATAGAAAAGTTGGTAGCTTTCTTGGAAGCTCATAGAGAGAAAAGAGAAAGTGTTAAAGATAAGGTGAAAGAGTTTATGTACGAAGGTAAACTAGCTAAACAAATGTGGGAGAAGGTTTTTGTATGAAGAATCCTCTCGTATCTGTGATAATCCCAACTTACAAAGAAGAAAAATACATAGAAGCAACTTTACGCTCAATAAAAAATCAAGATTACAAAGGTAAGTATGAAATTATTGTAGTAGATTCAAACAGTAGGGATAGAACTGTTGAGATAGCAAAAAAATTCGCTGATAAAGTGGTTATTACAAAGAAGAGAGGAGTTTCGGTCGGAAGAAACATTGGTGCTAAAATTTCCAAAGGAAATCTGCTGATTTTTGTGGATGCTGACACGATACTCTTACCTAACGTAATAACCAAGGTAGTAAAGCACTTGAGGAAAAAGAGTGTAGTTGGGGTTGTAGTCCCTATAATATGTGACGATCTTGTGGATAACATTTTCTACTTTACTGCTAGTTGGGTTTACTACTTGCTTACAAAGCTTAGACTTCACCCAGTTTATGCAGTGTGTTTTGGATGCAAAAGGGAAGCCTTCTTCCAGGTGGGAGGATTTGACGAAAGGCTTCATGTTGGTGAGGATATAGACTTAGGCTCAAGGCTTAAGAAGCTTGGTGATGTAGAATATATTAAAGATACTTTTGCTATTACATCTTCCAGACGTATAAAAAGGTGGAAAGTATTCAAACAACTCAAGGCATGGCCTCTGGGATACTTCTCCTTCAAGCTCCTAAACAAGCAACCTAAATATCCTCCTGTAAGATAGCCAAATTTATTTCTTAACTAAAAATTATAGATTATGGCAATGTTCGTTCTGACAGAAGAAGGAAGAAAGTACTTGAGAAAAGGCTTACCAGAAAGAAGGCTTGTAGAGCTATTGAAAAGGACAAGTAGAATAACGCTAAAAGAAGCAGAAAAGCGCGTAGAAAATTTTGACATAGCTTTACAGTGGGCAAAGAAGAAGGGTTTGGTAGAGCTGAAGTTTGACGAACTAGTGCTTGTTAGAGAGCCAGAAGGTTTTCCTGAAGAAGAAGCTTTGAAAAGGGTAGAAGCAGGAGAAGAGGTTGAGGAAGAGATTTTGAAAATTCTGATACAGAGAAACTTGGTTGAAAAAGTTGTTAAGGGTGATGTAGACAAGCTTATAGGAAAAGAAGTAACAAACCTTACGCCAGAACTCATAAAGACTGGGATATGGAAGAAAGTTAAGTTTAAGCCTTATAGCACAGAGACGCCTGGACAAAAGTTGAGTTTTGGTAAGCTACACTTCTACAAACAGTTTATAGACGAAGTGAGAGAAAGGCTAATAGGCATGGGTTTTGTTGAGGTTCGTGGCCCTTTGGTAGAGCTAAACTTCTGGAACTGCGATGCACTTTTCTTACCTTCAGACCATCCAAGTAGAAGTATTCATGAGGTTTTCTTCCTCAAAAAACCAGAGAGAGGTAAAGTTTTGGACAAAGAGCTCTTGGAAAGGGTAAGAAAAACTCATGAGAATGGATGGGTTACAGGAAGCTCAGGATGGGGTTTTTGGGATCCAGAACTTGCAAAAAGACTTATTTTAAGAAGCCATGGAACTGCCCTCTCAGCTCGTATCCTCAGCAAGCTAAGGAAGGAGGATATACCTTTCAAGATGTTTTCGATAGCTAAATGCTTCAGGCCAGATGTTATAGATGCGAAGCATTATATAGAGTTTGAACAGTGCGAGGGAATTGTTGTAGGAGAAGGCTTGAATTTCAAGCATCTACTTTGGTACTTGAAAGAAATAGCTTCTTCCGCAGGTGTAGAAAAGGTTAGGTTTAGACCAAGCTACTTTCCTTTTACAGAGCCTAGCGTAGAGCTGCAAGGATACATGAACGGTTGGGTAGAGCTTGGCGGTGCAGGAATTTTTAGACCAGAAGTTACTCTGCCTCTTGGTGTAGAAGTCCCAGTTCTTGCATGGGGAATTGGGCTAGGGAGATTGGCATTAGTAAGAGCTGGGCTGAACGACATAAGAGATTTGTACACGGATAAGCTAGAACTCTTGGCTAAAAAGTTTTTGGTGTGAGAAATGCCAACTATAGCTTACGATAAAAAGGACTTGCTGAAGCTGGTAGGGAAAGAGTTTAAGGATGAAGAGTTGAGAGAAATCATAGAAAGCATAAAGCCTAGTGTTGAAAAGATAACAGAAAAGGAGGTTGTTTTAGAACATTGCGCTGATAGGATAGACTTGTTTGGAATAGAAGGTCTAGCAAGAGCGATAAGGCAGTACGTAGGTTTGAAGCCTGGACTGACAAAGTACAAGGTAGGCAAGTCTGGCTTGACTGTGACAGCAGATTCAGTTCCTGTCAGGCCTTATATAGGTTGTGCAGTTGTTAAGGGTGTTAGGTTAGAAGATAATTTGATAAAGAGCTTGATGAACGTTCAAGAGGTTTTGCACGAAACAGTAGGAAGAAAGAGAAGAAAAGTAGCTATAGGTGTGCACGATTTTGATAAGATAAAACCTCCGATAAAGTATGTTGGTGTTTCAAAGGAAGAAAAGATTATCCCATTAGGGCATTCAGAAGAGATGAGTTTGAAGGAAGTTCTAGAAAAGACGGAAAAAGGAAAAGAGTATGGACCTATTATCCAGTCTAGCAAGCTTTGGCCTGCTTTCGTAGACACAATTTCCATCTTTAGTTTTCCGCCAATAATAAACTCGGAAAGGACAAGAGTGACAGAAAAAACTAAAAACTTGTTTATAGACGTTACTGGAACAGATAGATTAGCAGTTGCCCAAGCTCTAAACATTTTGGTCACAAACTTGGCTGAAAGAGGATACAAACTCGAATCGGTAAGGATAAAGTACAAGAAAAAGGTGGAAACAACTCCAGACTTGAACGAAAGAGTAATCGAAGTTTCTAAAGAGCTGATCAACAATCTTTTGGGTTTAAGGCTGGAAGGGAAGGAAATGGTAAGACTTCTTAGAAAGATGGGCTACGAGGCAATAGATTACAAGGACAAGCTAGAAGTAATAGTTCCATCTTATAGGTTGGATATACTCCATCCTGTAGACGTTGTAGAGGATGTGGCAATTGCATACGGTTACAACAAGTTTGAACTAGTAAATCCAAGAGTAGAAAGTATAGGCAAGCTTGACGAACTAGAGAAGTTTTCCGATAGGATAAGAAGCTTGATGGTCGGTTTTGGTCTGCAGGAAGTAATAAGGCCAGTCTTTACAAATCAGCAAGACCAGTTTGATAAAATGGAAATTAAAAGGTCAGACGTTATAGAAGTAGCAAACCCAGTCTCGCAAGAGTACACATGCTTAAGAGTTTGGCTCTTACCATCTTTGATGAAAGTACTTAGCACGAACAAGCATGTAGAATACCCACAAAAATTGTTTGAAGTTGGAGATGTTGTGCTGCCTGCAGAAGGAGAAACCATGAGCAAGACTGTTAGAAAATTATGCATAGTTATAAGCCATAGCACAGCAGGATTTGCAGAGATAAAGTCTGTAGCAGAAAAATTCTTGGCTAGTTTGGGAATACGTTACAGCTTAAAGATGCTGGAGCATCCAAGTTTTATTGATGGAAGAGCATGCGAGATATTAATAAAAGGAAAAGAAGTTGGATATTTCGGTGAAATAAACCCTAAAGTCTTAGAGAATTGGAATTTGGAAATGCCTGTTGTTGCTCTTGAAGTTGAGCTAGAAAACTTATTTTCTTAGCCAATCTATAAATCTGCCTAAAAGACCAAACTTTGAATAACTCACAAAACTTTTTCCAGCAAGATAATAAGAGAGTTTAAGTATTTCTGTTGCAGCAGGCGAGTTCGGAGAAAATTCTACTACAGGAAGTTTTAGGGCAATAGCTCTTGGCACGTTTTCATCTTCAGGTATTTGCGCTAGAACAGGACATTCAAGCATCTTTTCCACTTCATCTTTCTTCATCTGATAAGAGGATTTCTTAACTCTATTTAATACCACACCAAGAACTTTTTTGTTCAAACTTTCCGCCAACTTTTTAGCTTTGAGCGCATCTACCACTGCCTGTAGCTCAGGGTTTGTTACTATTAAAACTTCTTCTACAGCTTGCAAGGCAGTAGTAGCTTCCTTGCCAAATCCAGGAGCAGAATCCAAAAATGTAAAGTCAGAACTTCTGGAAAGGGTATTTACTACATCTACTAGCTTGTCAACGTCTACACCACTCAAACTCTCTAAGGAAAGACCTCCAGCAATAAACTTGAACCCAAAAGGATGGTAGCAGACTGCTTTGAAAACATCTTCTTTTCCTTTTAGTACATCGTGTAAAGTTATTGGTGCTAGGGATAAACCTATTTGCAAGCCAAGGTGCGGAGTTGTAAGGTTTGCATCCACTACTGTAACATCATAACCTAACCCTGTTAGGGAAGAAGCTAAGTTCGCTACTAGTGTAGTTTTTCCAACCCCACCTTTACCAGAAATTACACCTATTAAAGCCATATTAATTAATTGTTCGACGATAAATATTTTCTTATTTTTAGAAGTTCAATATGGGTTTATGGAAAATTTTAGAGAGATAGAGAGAAAATGGCAAGAAAGGTGGGAGAAGGCTAAAATCTTCGAGGCGAACGTAGACCAAAGACCAAAGTTTTTTGTTACTTTTCCCTACCCATACTTGAATGGTAGCGTGCACATAGGAGCAGCTTTTACTGCTTTTAGAGTTGATAGCTATGCAAGGTTCAAGAGAATGCAAGGTTTTAACGTGCTTTATCCTCAAGGCTTTCATGCAACTGGCGAGTCTGTTGTAGGTGCTGTAGAAAGGCTGAAGAAAGGTGATAAAGTTCAAGAAGAAACTTTCAAGCTTTATGGTGCTACAGAGGAGGACATAAAAAACTTTATAGCGTATGGACCTGAATTTACAGTGAAATTCTGGATGAAAAGATGGATAGAAGATTTGAAGCTTGCTGGATTTTCTATAGACTGGAGAAGAACCTTTGCTACTGCAATTACTCCTACTTACTCTAAGTTTATAGAGTGGCAGTACAACACGTTAAGAAAAAAGGGATATGTAGTTCAAGCAACTCACCCAGTAGTCTGGTGCCCTAACTGTCAAAGCCCGACAGGAGATCACGATAGGTTGGTTGGTGAGGGAGAAAGTCCTATAGAGTATATGCTTATTAAGTTTAAGCTGGATTCTGGAGAAGTTTTGCCATGCGGTACTTTAAGGCCTGAAACAGTTTTTGGTACGACAAACATATGGGTAAATCCTGGAGTAGAATACCTAAAAGTTAGAGTTGATTCTGAGGTTTGGATAGTTAGCGAAGAAGCTAGTAAAAAATTGAGAGATCAGCTGAAGCAAGTAGAAGAATTGGGTAAGGTTTTAGGCAAAGAGCTTGTTGGTAAGTATGTGGAAAATCCAAAGACAAAAGAAAAAATAATTGTTCTGCCAGCAAGCTTTGTGGATCCAGAAGTTGCTACTGGTGTTGTAATGTCTGTTCCTTCTCACGCACCTTATGATTGGATTGGATTGAAAGATTTGAAAGAAGATAGGAAGATTTTAGACGAGTATGGAATTGGGGAAGTTGTAGAAAGAATTAAGCCTATAACTATAATTAGTACGCCTGGTTTTGGTGAACATCCTGCTATAGAAGTGTGTGAAAAACTTAAGATAAAAAGCCAGAAAGAGAAAGAAAAGCTGGACGAAGCAACTAACATTGTGTACAAGAAAGAATTTCATCAGGGTATTTTGAAAGAGAATTGTAGCGAATATTCTGGCCTAAAAGTTTCTGAATGCAAGGAAAGGCTGAGGAAAGAATTCTTGGAAGAAGGGATTGCTGACATTATATGGGAAACTACTGGAAAGGTTGTGTGTAGGTGTGGCACAAAGACACATGTTAAGATTTTAGAGAATCAATGGTTTTTGAAGTATTCAGACGAGAATTGGAAAGAAAAGGTGAGAGAATGCATGAAGAAGATGAAGTTTTATCCAGAGGAAGTAAGAGAACAATTTAAAAGTGTAGTTGAATGGCTTAAGGATAAAGCGTGCACAAGAAAAAAAGGGTTGGGAACTCCTTTGCCATGGGATAAAGAATGGCTTGTCGAGACTCTATCAGACAGCACAATCTACATGGCTTACTACACTATAGCAAGAATAATAAACGAAAAAGGGATAAAAGCGGAGAATTTAACCGATGAAGTTTTTGACTATGTGTTTCTGGGAAAAGGGCATTTGAAAGACGTTAGTAAAAAATCTGGGCTAGACCAGGAAACAATAGAAGAGATGAGGAAAGAGTTTGAGTACTTTTATCCGGTTGACTTGAGAAATTCTGGAAAAGATTTGGTCCCTCATCACTTAACCTTCTACATTTTCCATCATGTTGCAGTTTGGGACGATGAAAAATACTGGCCAAGAGCTATTAGCGTGAATGGTTATGTTAAGGCTAAAGGTACAAAGATGAGCAAAAGTAAGGGCAACATAATTCCTCTGAGAGATTTGGTTTCTTCGCTTGGCTCTGATTTAGTAAGGATAAATTTGATTGCATCTAACGAGGGAATGGACGATGCTGACTGGCGGGACGAAAGTGTTGCTAGCTATGCAACACGCATAAAGTTTTTGGAAAAGCTTGTTGAAAGCTTAGACAAAGCAAAAAGGAAAGATTTTATGAAAGTAGATTCTTTCATCTTAAGCGCGATGCAAAAGCACATAAAAGAAACTACAGAAAGCTACGAGGAGCTAAAGTTCAGGAGTGCTGTCAAGTCAGCTTTTTTTGACTGCACGAACGATTTAAGGTCGTACGTGGAAAGATTTGGTGGAATAGAAAATTGTAACAAGGAAGTGTTGAAAGAGGTTCTCACAAAAACAATAAAACTTCTTACACCTGTTTTACCCCATATTTGCGAAGAGCTCTGGGAGAAGCTTGGTAATACGAGCTTTGTTGCTACAGAATCTTGGCCAAATTACGAGGAAGATAAAGTAGACGAAAAAGTTTTAGAGTTAGAAGAAATTCTGAAGAAAACTTTAGAAGATTTGAGGCATGTTTTAAAGCTTGCTGGAAAAAAGAAGAACTGTTATTTGTATGTAGTCTCGCCAGATGAATTGGAGTATTTTAAAGAGGCTGAAGAGTTCATATGCAGAAGCTTCGGCTTTGAAAAGACTAAAGTTTTTTTGGCTTCAGACGAAAGCAGGTATGACCCAGAAAATAGAGGGAAGAAGGCAAAGTATGGGAAGCCTGGGATTTACTTGGAAGGTTAGGTTATAACTAATTTTGTTTATGTAATACGTATTACAAAAAATTTAGAAACAAACGGATTATCTTTAATGAAAAATCTTAACTCAATAGGCAAATCTTTCGTCACACCTATCCTTTTACTCTTCCCCAAAATAAAATTAAGCTTATTGTCTACAATTATAACTTCACTTCTTTTATTAGTTACAAAAATTCCATTCAGCTTCTTTGTTATTCTTAAAGCTTTACTCAGTTTGCCAGGCCCACTAGTAAGCTCATAAACGTTTTCTTTATTCCTATTCTTTTTCATTTCTTCAAGCCCTTCCAAAGGTTCTATTGCTCTTATTAGCACAGCACCAACTTTTCCTTTCTCATGAGCAACGACGTTGAACAGCCAATTGTTATGTACATTATACACTAGAGCTTTGCCTGGCATATCATACAAAAGCTTAGCACAGTATTTTGGTCTTCCACTAAACGCACGAGAGGCAGGATCTTCTTTACCATAATAAGCTTCTGTTTCGACGATAATTCCACTTAGCTTCCTCTTGCTCAACTTTCTTACAAGAATTTTTCCAAGAAGTTCCTTTGCTACAAGAGCTGTATCCCTCTCGTAAAAACTTCTAGGCAATACTTTCATAAAATGGTTTAATTCTTTTTCTTTTTTGTTGTTATCGGTTTAACTTCTTCTCCTGACAGAGGAATAAGCTCGTGCTCCACACTTTCTGGTAAGGAAGGAAACTTCTCTTTCAATTCTTTTATTTTTTTCTTGATAATCTTTTCAGTAGTCATAAATTAACCTCTAATAATCTATTAATTATTTATAAAGTTATGCGCCAGTAGTCTAGCCTGGTAGGACGCGAGCCTTCCAAGCTTGCGACCCGGGTTCAAATCCCGGCTGGCGCATCTATTTTACCAATAAATCCTTTTGTTGTCTTATTTTAAAGAGATGGAAACAATATACTGCAAAAAGGTTGACCTTACAATCCTTGGAAAATATAAGAAAGAAAAGATATACGACTACTGCCTCTACTTCCTGACTGACCAAAACTACTCGTCAGTTGAATTGGAGCAAAAAATAAGGGAGAAGAAAGAGGAGATAGTTAAAGCTTTAGAGGAGATGTTTAGAGCAGGAGTAGAGATAGTTGTGAAGCCATATCCTTTAGAAAGGTTGTACGTAAAAGATGAGACAGAAGACATGATACTTACTGATAAGGGATGCCTTTCCAAGAAAGCTTTTTTGATGAAAGTGTAAACAAACCAACAAAGAAAGAGATTTAAACTTTACGATTTCTATTAAAATCATGGATATAGAAAGCTTGAGAGAAGAGTATAAGAAAAAAGTTAACTTAGCATTATTCAAGCTTCCTATCAAGCTTACTGACGACTATCCTGCCAAAATATTTATGGTAGACCCGGATTATTGCTCAGATTATGAGCTGATAGACCAATGCCTTAGAAGACCAACGCTCTATTGCCTTATAGATAAGAAGCACACCGAAGCAGATTCTATACCTCTGCAAAGAATCATTCGCAACTATTCTTTAGAGAACATAGGAGAGCGAGATATTGATGAGAGCTATTTAAATGTGTACGACGGGAGTTATTCCCAACCTCCTAAAGTTTGTTTATGGTCTGTTCTGAAAAAACATAAAATCATTCCAAAAACCGCAGAAATATTCAGCAGTGCAGGCTTGTACACAAGCCCACATGCAGTCAAGATAATTGTATACAACATAGCAAAGCCTGAAAATGCTTTGAAGGCTGAGAGGATTATAGACGAATGTATAAATTCTTCTTTGGACAAGTATTTTTAACCCTTAAAATTAATCATTTTAAAACCAAATATACTTTACGTGGTGTTTATGAGGCACGATCTTTTGGCAGACGTCTTGTCTGCAATAAAGAATGCTGAGAGAGTAGGAAAGAAAGAGTGTATAGTACCAGCTTCAAAGCTTGTAAAAGAAGTGCTTAGGGTCTTTGAGGAACATGGCTACATAGAATCTTTCGAGTTCATTAACGACGGCAAATCTGGAAAGTTTAAAGTAAGCCTGAGAGGAAAGATAATAGATACAAACGTGATAAAGCCTAGGTTTTCTGTTAGAGTTGACGAATTCGAAGAATGGGAAAAAAGACTTTTGCCTGCAAAGGACGTTGGCATACTCATTCTAACTACCTCAAAAGGTATTCTAGACCATAAAAAAGCAAAAGAAGCTCATGTAGGAGGTAAACTTTTAGCCTTTGTTTACTGATGGTTCTTATGGCTTCAAGAGAAATTCTAATTCCAGAAGGTGTAAACGTAGAAATAAACGGAAACGTGATAAAGGTTTCTGGGGAGAAAGGCCAGATAGAGAAAAAGTTTGATTTACCAAAGGACATGAAGATAGAAAAGCTGGACAAAAAGATAGTAGTTTCTTCCACCTCCGAAAGAAGGAAAAGCTTGGCCATGGTAGGAACAATTGCAGCTCACATAAGAAATGCTATTCAGGGAGTAACTAAAGGCTTTGTCTACAGACTTAAAATCTGCTTTAGTCATTTCCCCATAACAGTAAAAGTGGAAGGTGATAAAGTAGTGATACAAAACTTTTTGGGAGAAAGAAAACCAAGATATGCAAAGATTTTCGGGAAAGTGCAAGTTAAAGTAGAAGGTTCAGAGATAATAGTTAGTGGTATAGATATAGATGAAGTTAGCCAAACAGCTGGAAGCATAGAAAGAGCAACTAGAATAGTTGGGTACGATAGAAGAAGGTTCCAAGATGGTATTTTTATAGTTTCGAAGGGTGAGTGATTTGGTTAACCCAAGAAAAAAACCGAAGTTTAGAAGATGGCTAAGCCAAACGTACAAAAGGTTAAGCGAGTCTTGGAGAAAGCCAAGGGGAATTCATAGCAAAATAAGGGTAAGGAGAAAGGGAAAAATAAAAATGCCTTCCATTGGTTGGGGAGCGCCTAAAAGCTTAAGAGGGCTACATCCCTCAGGGTTTAAGGAAGTTGTTATTTATAGCATGAAAGATTTGGAAAAAATTAATCCAGAAAAAGAGGCAATTAAAATTTCGCATACAGTGGGCAAAAAGAAAAGAGGAGAAATTGTTAAAAGGGCCAACGAGCTTAAGATTAAAGTTTTAAATCCTTAACATTAAACTCATGAACTGGAGGATTAGAGGGAAACTGTTAGGCTATAAATTTGAGAACGATGACGACCTTTCTAAACACAGAATGGACACTCAAACTTTCAAGTTTTTGAGATAAACCTTACAAGGTCTGTTTTGGTAACAATCCCCTTTATTTCCTCATCCTCTACAATAGGAACACCACTTATATCATTTTCTAGCATCAGCTTAACACACTTCTCTATTGTGTCCTTTGGTCCAAGTGTAATTACAGGCGAGCTCATAGCATCGTCTACAAGGATCTTCCTCATCTTTTTGTCCCAATGTTTGCCTTCAGCAAGTTTCCTGAAAAGGCCAAGAGTTTTTGCAACGTCAGACTCCGTTAAAATTCCTACTAGCTTGTTTTTTTCAACCACTAAAATCTTCTTTATACCATAATGGAGCATCATTTTTCTTGCCTCTAAAAGTCTAGAACCCTTTTCTACCCTATGCACATCTTTTTGCATTATTTTTTCTAAAGGCTCATTACAACCTTTCAAAATTTTTATCAAGTCGGTTTTTGTCACTATACCAATAACGTTATCTTTATCAGTAACTACTAAACTCGATATACCCTTTTCTAGCATCTTCTCAGCAACTTCTTTTACTTCAGCATCTTTCTCTACAGTTATCAGCTTATCGCTATAGCAAGAGGAGACGTGCACATGAGCATCTGAAAGCTTTCTTTCTTTTTCGGAGCCAAGTCTTTCTGCTAAGTCTCTCTCAGTCAAAATTCCTACTATCTTTTTATTTCTTTTGACAAGAAGTCTAGAGACACGTTTCTTTTGCATGAGCTTTAAAGCATTTCTTACTGGCTCGTTTACATCTATACATATCAAGCCTTTAGACATTATTTCTTCAACTTTCATAAAGATTATAAAGGTAAACCGTAAAATAAAAGTATACGTGGTCAGATGAGATTGCAGAGAAGATTGGCAGCAGATATACTCAAAGTTGGTAAGAGTAGGGTATGGTTAGACCCCACTAAGATGGGAGAAATAGAGAAAGCTATAACTAGGGCAGACGTGAGAAAGCTGATCAAGAAAGGGTACATAAAAGCATTGCCAGAAAAAATTCATATGCCGAAAGAAAAAAGGAAGAAGAAAAAAGGTTTGGGTAGCAGAAAAGGAACAAAGTTTTCAAGACTTTCTAGGAAGAGAAGATGGATATCCACTGTCAGAGCTTTGAGGAATATGCTGAGAGAATTGAAATCTTCTGGACAAATAGACAACAGAACTTATAGAAAGCTTAGGTTGTTGGTAAAAGGTGGAATGTTCAGGAGCCGAAGCCACCTGAGAACTTATCTGGAGCAGCATGACTTGCTGAAGGAGGTGGAAAAATGAAACCTAGATATGGCTTATTCACTGGAAGGTTTCAACCTCTTCATAATGCTCATTTAAAATGCATGCTGAAAATTTTAGAAGAAGTGGAAAACTTAGTTGTCGGGATAGTTAATCCGGACCCAAAAGATACAATTGAATTTAGAGAATTTACGCAGGAGAAGAATCCGTTTACTTTTTGGGAGAGGTATAGAATGGTGCACGAATCTCTTGAAGAAGTCGGTACAGACATGTCTAGGGTATACATAGTTCCATTTTACCCTCCTTTACTTTATGCTGACGATAAAACTGAGAGATTTGTTCCTAAGAGCAATGTTACTGTATACATTCCAGCTAAGGATGAGTTTGATAGACAAAAAATAGAGGAGATGAACAAAAGAGGTTGGGATGTAAGGGCACTAGAAGTAACAGAGGACATGAGTTCAACAGAGATTAGAAGGAGAATTTACACAGGGGAAGAGTGGGAAAGTTTGGTTCCTGAAGCTGTAGCAAAAATAATTAAAGAGGTAGACGGAATTAACAGAATTAAAGGAATGGGAAAATGAAGTTATCACCAACTTACAAGATGCCGTTCAAGAGAAGAAGACTTTACAAGACAGATTATAGGAAAAGGCTGAGACTACTCTTGAGTAAAAAGCCAAGGCTGGTAGTTAGAAAAAGCTTGAAGTACATAACTGCTCAAGTAATAGAATTTTCGGAAAAAGGAGATAAGACTTTAGTAGGTGTAACTTCCAAAGAGCTAAGGAAGCTAGGGTGGAATTTTGCATGCGACAATCTACCAGCAGCTTATCTGACAGGTTTGCTTGTTGGTAAGAAAGCTTTAGGGAAGGGTATACAAGAAGCTATCCTAGATTCCGGCCTTTATCCTTCAACGAAGGGTTCCAGAATATATGCAGTCGTAAAAGGCGCAATTGATGCAGGCCTAAAAGTTCCTGTCTCAGAAGAGGTATTGCCAAGCGAAGAACGGATATACGGCAAGCACATAGTTAGCTACAAGGAAAAGTTTAAGAATTTGCCTGGAGAATTTGAAAAGATAAGGCAAAAAATCTTGAGTGGTTGAATATGCCAGAAGAAGAGACCCCAGAAGTACCGGAGGAAGTTAAGGTAGAAGTAACTCCTGCCCTAGAGAAATGGGTACCAAAGACTTCTTTAGGTAAGATGGTCTTCGAGGGAAAAATTACCAGTATAGACGAGATTTTGGAGTTAGGCAAGCCAATAAAAGAACCTGAGATTGTTGATAAGCTTCTACCAAACTTGAAGAGTGAGTTGATTTTGATAGGTGGAAGAACAGGAAAAGGGGGTGGCATCCAAAGAATCCCGATAAGAATTACATCTGTAACCAAAAAATCTGGAAGAAGGTTTAGGATGAATGCTTTTGTTGTTGTTGGAAATGAAGACGGCATCATAGGTATTGGTTCAGGTAAATCACTAGAAGCTAGGAATGCTGTTGAAAAAGCAACGCAGAGGGCCAAGTTAAACTTGATAAAAGTAAAAAGAGGATGTGGAAGTTGGGAATGTGCTTGTGGTGGAAACCATTCTATACCTTATAAAGTTTCTGGGAAGTGTGGCTCAGTAAGAGTGCAACTGATGCCAGCTCCAAAGGGTGTTGGCCTTGTTGCTGACGATGAAACTAAAAAATTGCTTAGGCTAGCTGGAATTAAAGATGTGTGGGTTAAAACTTTCGGCAACACTTCCACGAGAATTAACTTGATTACTGCCGTTTTTAATGCTTTGAAAAGGCTTTATGTTTATGAAAAGGTTGGGAAGTGATGTTTGCGGTCGTTAGACTTAGAGGCACACCAGGACTAAGTAAAAAGGTCAGAGATACTCTAGAGATGCTCAGGCTCAAGGCAGTCAACAATTGTGTTCTAGTGCCCGAGACACCAGATTATAAGGGCATGTTGGAAGTAGTTAGGCACACAGTTACATGGGGTGAAATAGAAAAGGAAACTCTTGTAGAGCTTTTGAAGAAAAGACTAAGGTCAGAAGGTGATAAAAAGGTAGATGAAAATACTTTAAAGCAACTTACTGGTTATGGGTTTGAAGAGTTAGCAGATGCTCTTTTATCCGGCAAAGTTAAGATGAAAAGTTTTCCGAAGTTGAAGCAAGTTTTTAGATTAACACCACCTTCCAAAGGTTTGAAAAACGTGAAAGAGTTTTACCCAAAAGGTGATTTAGGCTACAGAGGCAAAGAGATAAACGAGTTGCTTAGGAGGATGATTTGAATGGTTGTTAGGAGAGAAAAAAAGCGCAGAAGAGGAGAAAGGACTTACCATGGAAGTCATAAGAAGTGGAGAGGAGGAGGCTCGAGAGGAGGTAGAGGAAAGGCAGGAATGCACAAGCACAAGTGGAGCTATACTGTAAAGTACGAGCCAGAACATTTTGGTAAAGAAGGTTTTGCCAGGCCAAAGAAAGTTAAGACAATCAACCTATCCGAACTGGAAAAGATTTTGCCTAGGCTGATTGAAAAGAAGCTTGTAGAGAAAGAAGGAGAGATAATAAAAATTAACTTGAAGAAAATTGGTTACAACAAGCTTTTAGGTGCTGGTTCTGTGAGCAAGCCACTAATAGTGGAGGCAGAAGCATTCTCTCAGTCGGCTATGAAGAAGTTAGAAGCAGCTGGTGGGAAAGCAATTATAATTTCTTATTCATCTGACTGACCACTTTATAAATTTAAACCTAGAATTCTTAATTTCAAGATATCATGGAAGAAGAAAAACCAAGCTTAGTAACCAGAATAACAAGGTACATACCTACTGTAAAAAGACCTAGCTATAGACAAAGCTTGAACACAAGGCTAAAGTGGACTGGGCTAGTGCTGATAGCATACCTTGCACTCTCTTACATCCCTGTTTATGGGGTAGAACCTTCTACCTACGAGCAATTTAGGTACATAGAGCTTATTCTTGGTTCTAGGTTTGGCAGCCTAATGACTCTTGGAATAAGCCCTATAGTTACAGCAGGAATTATACTACAGCTTTTAGTAGGTTCTAAAATACTAAACTGGGACACCACAAAAGAAGAAGATAGAAAAAAGTTTCAGACTTGGAACAAGTTTTTATCAGTAGTTTTTTGCTTTATTACAGCAGCAGTGTATGTGTTTGGAGGAGCACTCTTGGTTCTTGGTCCTTTAAGTATGAAGATAATAGTTCTGCTACAGCTTGCGGCAGGTGGTCTTATGGTGATCCTTTTAGACGATTTAGTAAGCAAGTGGGGAATAGGTTCTGGGGTTAGCTTGTTCATAGCAGCAGGTGTTGCTACACAAATCCTAATAAGGCTTTTCTCACCGTTACCAGCTACTTGTAAACCTTTCCAGTTTTCTACGTGCATGCCAAGCGTAGGCAATGCACCAGTAGGACTAGTTTGGCAGTTCTTCTTGAATGCTTTAATAGGGAACAGAAGCCTCATGCTACAAACCCTTCTACCGATTCTTTTCACTGCATTGGTCTTCTTGATAGTGGTCTACATCCAGGACATAGCAATAGAAATACCCCTCTCTTTTACAGCTTTGCGTGGTTTTGGTAGGACTTGGCCGCTTAAGCTACTTTACACTAGCAACATTCCAGTCATCCTTGCAGGTGCACTAATTGCAAACTTCCAGTTGCTGGGGAGGTTTGGTCTTACTCCACAGAACGGCTTACAATGCGGCATGCTTGGATGTTACGATGCTAATGGGAATCCTGTGAGTGGCGCAGTTTTCTATCTCTCTACACCCTCAAACTTTTTGCTTCAGCTGATTAGTACAGGAGTGACTTCTGCAGACTGGATTCGGGTAGCAATTCACATAGCCCTTTTTGCAATTCTTTGTACAATTTTTTCTGTTTTCTGGGTTAGTACTTCTGGTATGGATGCAAAGTCTGTGGCAGAGCAGATAGAAGCTATAGGGATGCAGATTCCAGGCTACAGAAGGGATGCTAAAAGCATGGAAGCAGTACTAAGCAAGTACATACAACCTCTTGCCTTCCTTGGTGGACTTTTTGTAGGGTTGTTAGCTGCTTTCGCAGACATAACTGGTACCATAGGCTCAGGAACAGGAATTTTGCTAGCAGTAATGATTATTTATCAGTATTATGAACAATTAAGTATGGAAAACTTGGAAGAGGCTCATCCATTGATAAGAAAGCTAATAGGTGAATAAAATGTTCGAACAGCTTACTCCAATCCTCGATACAATCTCTTACCCTCCACTAGCTCTAGCACTCTTAGCAGTAACAGTTACATGCTTAATATATGCTCTGAACAGATTAATCGTTAAGAGACAAGTTCTAGAAGAGATAAAAGCTAAGATGGCAGAAATAAGGGAAAACCTCAGTCTTGCGCAGCAAACCAAGAATGTGGAGGCTGTAGAAAAATGGATGAAGGAGTTTGTTTCGGTGAACAACAAGTACATAAAATTAACTGTGAAAAGCATGATAATAACAGCAGCAGTATCGATAATCGTTCTAACTTTGATAGGTTCTAAATACTCAGGAAATATTGTTAAACTTCCTTTTGAGATACCTTATTTGGGCAGTGCTCTTAGTGGTGTTTATTGGTATGTTTTTGTGTCTGTTATAGTAGGATGGTTAATAAACAAGCTATTGGGTGGTTGAAAATTATAGAGGTTGGCAGGGTGTGCATAAAAACGGCTGGTAGGGAAAGTGGACATTATTGTGTTGTCCTAAAGAAGTTAGACAAAAGTTTTGTTCTAGTTACTGGTCCTAAGCTGCTTACTGGCGTTAAGAGAAGAAAGGCGAATATTCTTCATCTTAAGCCACTAGAACACAAGCTAGAGATAAGAGAGGAGGCAAGTGATGATGAGGTTATAGAAGCTTACAAAAAGTCTGGGCTGATTAGCAAACTAGGACTTAAACTACCTTCTGCAGCAGAGCTAAAGGAAGAGAAAAAGTTGGAAGAGAAGAAAAAAGAAGCAAAGGAGGAGAAAAAGAAATAATTTTATAAACTTTTACGGTAAAGTTTTTAAAATTAACAAAATCAATAATTTAAGTTTTAGTTGCATAGTAATTAATGAGAAAAATGAAGGGAAAAACCTTCATAATATTAACTCTACTAGCACTGTTTGCAGTTGTACCAGTGAAAGCTGAGAACTATCAAGTTACAGCATCACCAAACGAGTTTTCTTTAGGTAGCACGCAGGAAATGACTTTGAAAGTTGTCAACGAGAAGGCTTCTATCCACAACATAGTGAAAATAGAGATAAGCTTGCCTTTGGACGAGCATAATGTGAGTTATTTCGACGTGAAGAACTTGTTCGTACTCCCATCTGGCTGGCAATCTTCTGCAACGGTAAGCGAAGGTAAGGTAACAAAGATAGCATTCTTCTCGATAGGACCTGGCATAACTCCAGGTTCTACTCAGAGGTTTATCTTCAGTTCAGTAACTGCTCCAAACAAGATAGGATTGTATCAGTTTAGTTGGAAGATAACAGATTCAGCCGGTAATGTGAAGAGTGGAAGCTTTCCAGTAAACGTGAAGATAGGACCTTTGACTAAGTTCGTTGTATCGGATGTCCCACAAGAGGTTATTTCAGGAGACCCTTTCAACGTTACGATTATTGCGTATAGTGGCGATGTGATAAAGGCAGACTATACAGGTACTATTACTTTCTCCTCTACAGACCCTACAGCTAAGTTTATTCCTTCCACTTACAAGTTTCTGCCATTAGACAATGGCCAAAAGACAATAACACTTATACTCTACAAAAAAGGAAATCAAACTTTTACTGTTAAGGACGATCAAGCAAAGGTGGAATCAGTTTCACCTATCATTTTGGTTAAGCCAGCAGTACCTAGACATCTTTCCATTGCTATAAATGGTGGTGCACCAACAACGGATTCGGTTTTTGTAACTCTTTCACTCAGTGCAGTTGGAGCTGAAGAGTGCAGATACAGTAACGACAAAATATTCTGGAGTGCTTACGAACCCTATACAGAAATTAAAGAATGGAAGCTTGAGGGTGGGGAAGGCGAGAAAACAGTCTATTACCAGTGCAGGAACAAGGATGGAGAATCTGAAATAGTTTCAGCAAGTATAATGCTAACTCAAAGGTTTGTAATAACTTTGCCAGTAGGAATAAGTATAGTGGCTTTAATCCTCTCTCTCGTTGCTCTGATAGTTGCAACGAGAAAAAGTAAGAGCAAAAAGGAAGAGTAGTCACCACAGAATTTGAACACTCTTTACAGGATCGTCAATCTTAGATACTATATAGAAGTCTCCGCTCACTAAATAATTTCTTAGTTTTTGTAAATTGTTGTACCACGTGTTTAGCTGAGAGAGTGTATAGCTACTACGACCTTTATTAAATTCTTCCACAGCTTTATTATACGCATCAACACACTGCTTGTAAAGCTCTACACAATTTTCTATGGCAGAATAATAACTATAACTAAAAATGTTTGAATAATATGCGTAGGTTAAATCTCTAGAGAGTTCTGAACAACTAATGCTACAGTCTACAAACTTTTCTTTTACATCCTCCAAATTTATGGTTCCATAAGGTTTTCCAACTTCTACATAGCCAACTTTATCCTTACCAGTACCGTTTTCATTACCAGTAACGTCTATGAAAACAATCCCTCTATCAGTTGTTTGAAAAACGTTCAGAAGGTGTGCACTTCTGTTGCTCTCAAAAACAAGCTCTACTATACCAACTCTGAAACCATTTACTCTTGCACGTTTGAAAAGCTCCAACGCAAATCCTGTGCAATCAAAAGATTTTTCATTGTACACTAACTTATTTGTGTCGTCTGCTTCTAAAAAAGTTTTCAACTCTTCCCAGCTCGGATTTCTAAGAATAGATTCTTTTGAGCGCGTCAAGTTATTGAATAAAGTTTTAACTCTTTCTAGTTCTGATTTTGTAGACGACAAATTTTCTTGCAGAGTTGAAATGGTTTCTTTCAGAGAAAGTATTTCATAATCCTTTAACTTAATAGTTTCTACAAGCCACACGGAGGAGACAACCAATAGCAGAATTATCGTCCCAAGCACAATTAGGGCTATTTTCATACTATTATTTGTGTTTTTCTTCCAAATAATTCTTTAAGAATTTCTCCCACCTTGATTTATATAAATCTTCTAGTTTTTTTAGCTTCGATTAACTCTTCTTCCATTTTAAAACCTGTAAGCTACAAGTTTTGCTACAAGTTGAGCAACCAAATCTTCTGAGCTGCTGAAAGGTTGCGGGAGTATCTCTACTACATCAGCACCAACTAGGTTTTTTTCTTCGCACAACTTTCTAATCAATTTTAATACTTCTTCCCAATTAAGTCCGTTTGCTACTGGAGTACCAACAGAAGGAATGATAGAAGGATCGAAAACGTCCAAGTCTATGCTAAGATAAACATTTTCTTTACATTTGTTTATTATTTCTTCCAAGTTCTCAATTTTTGGATAAATTTTTAACTTCTGCTTATTAGCAAACTTGTACTCTTCTTCACACATACTTCTAGTGCCAACCCAAACAACATCTCTACAAAGTTCTAACACTCTTCTCATCGTGCACGCATGGCTATAATTGCTGTTTTGGAAACTTTCTCTCAGGTCAGCATGAGCATCCAGACAAACTACAGAGAAGTTCTTCAAATTTTTTGTCAAAGCTTTCACACTCCCGATAGAAATTGTGTGTTCTCCACCTAACATTACAAAAAACTTCTTCATTTTTACTATTTGTTCACAAACGCTAGCTACTGAATTTACCATAGCTTCTGGAGAGCTTACGTCAGGCTCTAGTTCAGGTAATGTACAAAACTTTAGTTTTGCTAAATCTTTTTTTGTTTCTAAATCAAAAGATTCAATTTCGTTTGATGCAAGAATCACAGCTCTTGGTCCAAACCTTGTTCCAGGCTTATAACTAGTCGTAGAATCGTAAGGTACAGGAAAGATTATCACGTCTGCTTCTTCAGGTTTCACACTTTCTAATCCTAAAAAACTGTAGTTCCCGCGTGAAGGATATTTTATCATAAGATAGAATTGGGTGCTAAAGCTTTAATTTTTTCCAACGAATTTTTTCTATTGATGAAAAGCATAGAAGTCTATATAAAAAACGAGAAAGTGATTATTTTTGGAGATTCAGCAAGACCAAGCTACACACTTTTCAGCAAGTGGGATGTTGTACCATGGGACTTACTGCCTCCAACTTCTTACACGGTTAACATCCTTCCAGAAGAAGATCGAAAAGCTCTTGAAATAGCTCAAAAGGTTGCTCAAAGAACTGGTGCAAAGCTTAAAGTTCGTGATGTGAATTATTTTGAAGGAAAGTTTTTCGCATACTTGAAAGGTATAAAGAAAACTCCTGCTGTAATCGTTGGAAACAAGAAGATCGAAAAGGTTGATGAGGAAACTTTACTCAGTTATTTACTCGACCTTGAACCTAAGCAAAGCTCCAACTCCTCCTAGCTTGAAAAACTCTTTACCTTCAGAAGTATCTACAGAAATAAAAGCAGTAGGAACATCAAGTTCTTCAGCAAACTTTAACAAATCTTCAGCCTTACTACTTGGATACTCCTCTGAAATTAGTAGAGTCTCTACTGCATTAGCATCTAGTGCAGCCTTTACTTTTTCTTCACCATAAACAGCTAAACCTTCTTTACTGATTTCGACAAAAAATCTTTTCATCAACTCTCTTTCTTTAGCAAGTGCAGTCTCTTTTATCAAATCTTCGGACCTCTTCACCAGTTCTTCTAGACCATATTCACCAGTATATCCTGTATCTTTAATTCCAAGCACCTTTTTCTGTATCATGTAGTTGAGATAACTTTCTCTCACAAACCTCTCCTTGATAGGTCCAGGACCACCTACTATAACCCCCACAAGCTTTTCCTGCTTAAGGAAAAGGTTTGAAGCCTCCTCACCAACCTTTGTCAAAAACTCGTTTATTGCATCTTCTCTTAACCTGTCATAACGACCTTGCGACATCCCTCCTTTTACAGTCTTGCTTGGTACAGTCGATTCAAGATGTTTTAGTGGTACAATTCTTTTCCCTTCCAGCAGGCCTATGTTTGCTTCTCTAGCGTCTAAAACTATCAGTCCGAAAATTTCTTTTTCGCTCAACATCTCCTTTAGAGGATCTAGTACAAAGACTTGATCACACCAATAAAGTTTTGTAGAAAGCTTTTCAGGCGGCTCAAAACTCCATAAACGTATATCTTCTTTACCTTCTACTGAAGATATGTTGCCACAAAATACCACTAAGCCGTTAGGAGGAGTTTCTCTGAAATTCTTTAGGTGCTGGATAATCTTTTCTAGAGCAGCTAACACATTCTTTCTAGTACTCTTGCTCTTAATGTTGCTTGCAGTTCCTTTCTCTTCAAAAAGCTGGTTTGCAACATCTACTATGTTAGCTCCGGATGGTATGTAAACTGATATAAGCTCTGTATGCCTTCCCTTATAGTTTTCCAACTCTCTTATGAGCTTTTTCAGCTTTAAAATTTCTTCTTGTTTCATTCAACCACCTATTAATGCTTTCAATGCATAAAAAACTCCAAAATAGCTTAAGAAAATTATGAGAGCGCCTATGGAAGAGCCTAGGATTATCGCGAGGAAAGACCTTTTCCAGTCAAGTCCTAAAAACCAACTTAAAGCAGAGACAGTATAAGTTCCAGTCAGTGGTGTTGGTAGAGCTATGAAAAGGGTTAGCCCAAGCACACCATACTTATCAACATAAGGTTTGGCCTTTTTTCTCATTCTTTCTAAGTATCTTTTTAAAAGCTTTATCTTACTAAGAGCTCTTTCATGAAAGGCTTCTAACCCGAAATAAACAGGAAAGAAAAGAACACAGTTTATTGTCAGTGAAACAAAAAGCACTAATAAAGGATTTAAGCCAAGAGCTAAGCCTACTGTTATTCCACCTATCTGTTCTGTAGTAGGCAAGAGATTAAGGAATGCAACAATCCATATGCCTTCTATCATACTTTATTATACGCAAAAAGCTTTTAAAAAGTCAGTCTTTAATGTTATGCATCGCTTTTAAGTCTTTCTCAAGCTTCTTCAGTTCTTTTGGTACTTGTATCTGAATTTCTGCAGTAAGTGGCACACCTTTCTCTTTCTTTATACTCCAAACTTTAGAGTTAAAGTATAGTATTTCCTCTGTCAACTTCTCCTTTCTCTTCCAACCAATCTTTTCAAACTTTTCTTTGTGAATGCTCTTTTTGCTGTACAAGATTCTCCAGATGTAGTCAGTAATAAAAGGAATGATTGGCGCAAGCAACTTCAAAGAAACTCTTAAGCAAGTGTGTAAAGTAAACCAAGCAGCTTTTTGTTCTTGTTTTGAAAATCCTTTTCCGTATGCTCTTGCTTTAACCATCTCTATGTAATGGTTAGCAAACAAGTTCCAAAGAAACTCTCTCATCCTTGTTGCTGGAACGAAAAAGTTAAAGTTCTTATACCCTTCTTCAACAGCTTTAGAAGTTTCTGCAAGCTCGCCAAGTATCCATTCATCAGTAGGCGTCAATTTTGCTTTTTTGACAACAGGAAACATGGAAATAAATCTAGCTATGTTCCAAAGCTTTGTCAAGAACTTGCTAGCATTAGCTATTCTTTCTTCTGAAGCTCTAAAGTCAAAGCCTAAACTAGCTTCTTGAGCAGACCAAAACCTGAAAGCATCTGCTCCATACTTTTCTATTATTGGTTCAGGATCTATCACATTTCCTTTACTTTTGCTCATCTTTTCTCCTTTTTCGTCTACACAGTATCCTGAGATCCATGCTGCCTTGAAGGGGAAAACACCAACTGCTAGGTAACATCTCAACAAAGTATAATAAAGCCATGTTCTGACTATATCTTTACCTTGAGGTCTTATGCTGAGAGGATAAATTTTCTTGAAAAACTTTTTATCCTCTAAGTATTTAGAAATGAAAAGTGGGGATATGCTTGAATCAAACCATGTATCAAAAGTTCTAGTTTCTCCTATAAACTCTTTTCCACCACACTTACTACACTTTTCAAATGGCGCCTTTTCTTCTTTCCAAGGTTGATAGTATTTTCCGGGTTTTGGTACGTGTGCTTCTCCACAGCTTTTGCAGTACCAGACAGGTATTTCAGTTGCATAATACCTCCTTCTGCTTATGGGCCAGTCTATAGTTATAGAATCTACCCAGTTTAGCAAAAGTTGTCTATGCATTTCAGGATAGAAGGTCATAGCTTCGCCACACTTCCTTATGTCCTCTTTGAAAGGCAATTGCTTTAGGTAGAACTCGTTCATCGGAATTATTTCTATTGGTGTGCGACACTTCTCACATACAGGAGTTCTATGAGTTATCGATTCCTTTTTCACTAGCAGACCATTATTTTCTAGATCTTTTACTATCTGAATTCTTGCTTCTTTTGTTGTTAATCCTGAGTAGGCGCCTGCATTCTTCGTCATTTTTCCTTGTTCATCTACAGCGATTATCTCTTGTAGTTTGAGCTCTCTAAAAAGCCTTACATCTTCAGAATCTCCATAGCTGCATACCATTACCACACCAGAACCAAATTTAGGGTCTACAGAAGTGTTTGCAAGGATCGGGACTTCTCTTCCATAAATTGGGATGATAGCATGCCTACCTATAAATCGTTTGTACCTCTCGTCTTGGGGATGAACAAGAACAGCTTGACATGCACAGATTAGTTCAGGTCTTGTCGTTGCTACTATCAAGTCTTCTTTTGTTTCTCTCACTTTAAACTTCACATACACAAGCTCTGTTTGCATTTCTTCGTAAATAACTTCTGCATCAGCTATAGTAGTTCTACAATTGGGGCAAAAGTTATTAGGTCTGGTATCTGTGTATATCAGACCTTTGTTCCAGAGCTCTATAAAAGTTGCTTGCGTGAGCTTTCTATAGCTTTCAGAATCAGTCCGATAATAATTATAAAAGTCTCCGGATATACCCAAACTTTTCATTATATCTAGCATTTCAGCCTCAAGCTCGTCCAAAGCATTCTTACAATAAGATAAAAACTTATCTCTTGGTATTTCATGCAAACTTATATTAAACCTTTTTTCGGCATACCTTTCTACACCTATACCATTACGATCTATACCTATTGGGAAGAATACGTTAAAACCAAGCATACGAGCTGTTCTTGCTATCATGTCTATCTGGGAATAGTGGGCTACAGCTCCTATGTGCCATGGCCTCCCATTCCCGCCAGGTTTTAAGCTGGTCTCGGATAGGGAGGTGGCGTGTCGATACTGAAGATTTTTTTATGTGCTCTTGGATTGAACTTGAAGATCCTCTCCTTTTCCCAACTTTTTCGTAATTTCTTCTCTAGCTCTATTCGCCATCTTTTTTCTTTTATTTTTGGCTGGAATTTCAACATTCTCGCCTACCTTTTTTGTTCTTTATTCATTCTTTATTTATTCTTTATAGATTAATTAATAATTTCTTTGTTGTAAAGATTTCGGAATGAGAAAAATTGTTTAAGAGCTGGAAATCGAAAAAAAGATCGTACAACATTTTTTAACAAATTAAGATACATATTGGTCTTTCTTTTGCTCATCCTTTACTCCTCTTATTATCTCATCCCAGTAATCATACTCGCCAGGAAGATCTTTTATCGTGGAGTAAGCCTTCAAAACACCTTTACTAATGTTCCCCACTTTCGAAAGAAGCTCTTTAGGGTATGAAGAATATTTTTCGTACTTTCCTAACACACGATCTACAGCTCTCTTATAACTTGCAGGGTCTCTTTTCCCTTCTAAGAGTTCTGAAGTGTATACAAGAATAGAATTTGAGAGCAGACTATCTAGTTTCACATCCTTTGATCCACTAAACATCCTTGCCAGATGTTCTTTAATTACTTCCATACATTCTTTCTTATTTTTGCATTTTATCAGCTTATCCTCTATCATCATCATAAATACTTCATCGCAAGGTATTTATCTCTTTCATCTTTAATTTGTTGATGCTCTAGTAAGTGAGAGAACAAGGTTCTGAGAAGGCTTACACTACTTTTTCCAGCTTCTACTTCTTTCCTTAGCCAGGCTATATGGTTTGGCTTGGTCATATACTCTACGCAATACCTGATCGTCTTGGGCGAAGCTTCATAAATAAACTTGGCTGGTTTGACGCCATATTTGGCAGGTTCTTTTGCTATTTCCTTCATCTTATAAATGTCTTCTTCGCTCACATAACCCTTTTTATAAACATCGAAAAGAAGGGGGAGAAAATTGTCTGAGAAGTGAACGTCAAGCTTACCTCTTTCTTTTGAAAGCTGCATCACCAACAGAAGAGTAGAAAGAAGAAGTAAGCCTCCAACAACAAATGCTACGCTACCTCCAACTAATACAAGTTGTCCAGTTGTTTGTGGTAAGCCTTTTAAAAGTTGAAAAACGACCAAAGGAACAAAAATTAAGAAAAGACTAATTAAAATTCTTAACCAAACTTTCATACTTTAATTTTTTCTTCCAAAAATTTATACCTTAAAATTCGTTTTGAAATTGAAATTAAATCTCTAGAATTATTCGACTATATTGCTTCTGGTAAAAAACTTTAAATTTATTTCGGATACTCAATTTATTGTGGAGAAGGAGATTTTGGAAAAGGAAATTTTAAGAAGGCTGATGAAGTACTTCCCAAAGCTTGAAGTGGGAAAAGAAGCCAAGGTCGTTATGAAGAAGTATCTCAAGTACAAGGAAGAAGGACGTTGGAAAAGAATTCCGATAGCAAACTTTGACAACGAAAGAAACATTTCCTTACGATGCTTGAAGCAGATTCTGGAAAATCTTTTTGAGGAAGTTGAGTTTACTAGGATGAGAGTTCCATTTTTTGTGTCCTTACCGAATTCTATTTCACCATACATGATTCCAAAAACTTTCGAGGATA